>ERZ772921.527-NODE-527-length-23410-cov-7.038664_pt1 | contig 23410 bp, 20 predicted proteins | sample MGYA00512117_ERZ772921 | MGnify/ENA primary metagenome ERZ772921 (study PRJEB29015, sample SAMEA2737944) | human oral metagenome | biome: human oral; feature: human-associated habitat; material: dental | place: China | collected 2150 ...
ACGTTTATATCGCTTTCTGATAGTTTATCCATTTCCTGCTTTATTTCAGGCGTATGTCTATGCTTTCAAACTCCTTACGCTCTATAAAATTATCTTTCCCTTTCACTATAACCCCTCTTTTTTCAAATTCTTCTAATTTATGAGATACATTCCCTATCACTAAAAAATTTTTATTTTCCTTATCTACCTTATCTAATAATTTTAAATAACTATCCAATCCTTTAAAATCATTCAGTTCTCCTATTGTAGCAAAGGATATTCTACTACTAATACTTTTTTCTTTAATACCTCTTTTTTCAAATAAATAAGGATGATCTATACTTATAAAATCATCTATCTTTTCCTTAATAATTGGTTTCAAATTTTCAATTATAGAATCACCCAACACACAGTACTTTATAAACAGTTTTCTTTTTTTTAAAAAAAAACATCTAAGGTGCCACCTTAGAATTTTTGCTAAAAAACCTCCTTCATTATTTATTAATAACTCCATTTCTCCATGACAAAAAATAAGTATTTCCCGTTTCAATAGTGAATTTACTTTATTTAGAGAATATAAAGACAATGGGTTATTAAAGTTATAAACTAATATGTCATTTTTTTTTGAACATAACAATATCAAAAGATTATATAAAGCACTAAATAAAAAGCGAATAAAATTAGGTATTCCCGACTTACCCTTTAAAATAAGTAAATTTTGATTATCTATATTTCTTATTTTATACCCTTTTTCTCGTAAAGTTCTATACATATTATTTTTAGAGTCTTTTCCAGAATACATTTTTACTCTAAAATAAGAGTTTAAAGCAAATAAGAGTATTGCATTAAATTGTTCATGATGCTCCTTATTAGCATAAGAATTTATATATTTAACATTTCGCATATCAAAATAAATCTATAGTTTTATATGGGATAAACTCTTCTGAGTATGTACTATTTAAAAATTGAAATAGCCTTAATGTTATATAGATCAACAAAACGCTAAAAACCACTCCTTTATTACTTGGCTTTTTAAAAACCTTAATTATATGAGCCACTAAAATTATATAAACAATATCAAACGCAAAAGAAAACCTTACTAAAGCAAAGGATATTGGTATAGTTATAAAATATAATAAAACTCCTACCCAATAAATATTTAAAACCCCTCTAATTTCCTCATCTTCCATTCTTTTCCTAAAAAGACAAATACAAAATATAAGAATAAATAATTTATTACCTACTCCTCTTATAAGTGTTAAAAAAAAATTATGTTGTTCATTGACTTCTGCATTGTATGTTTCATTCAAATACATATTCAATTTAGCTTGAATAACGGCTCCTCCAAAGGATCCTAACAGCGAGTTGAGGAGCTCTTGAACAATAAATGAAAATAAAATAGAAAAAGAAATCAATATTATCATCCATTTTACAGATATTTTTGCCTTAAAAATCCAATAAGCAAAAATAAATATTCCAGCACTCCTATGAATTGTTGTTGCTAAAAGAACAAAAAGGAGAAAAGGTAAAAACTTACTTTTTTTTATATAAACAATAGAATAAAATAAAATTGCAACTGCTACCCACTGTCTCACAAATAAAATATTAGCAGCTTGTGAAGCAAACAAGCAAGTTAATGATAGTAAAGGAAATGGGCTAAGCTCTTTTATTGCTTTGCTTTGAAAGAAAAAAAGTATCAATCCTAAAAAAAATAATAATACAGTATATTCATTGGTAAAACTTCTAACAACATAATTCAAAACCCTAAAGCCTACTTCAAATTCATCATATTCATAAGGACGATATAAAACCCTCTGAAAATAATTGTAATAATTCACCCAGTCTGTTCCTGTTTCCCATCTTAAAAAAGAAAGCATAAAAAGAAATAAACAAGCACTCCAATATAGAATTTTTACAAAAAGATTCCTTTTTGTAAAGACTTCCACAAAGGAAAAAAGCAACAATACAATAAAGATAGTTACATAAAAAGCCATATTACTTCTTTAATCCTATTTTTCTAAGAAAATGAAAAGTTAATTTATTCACTTCTTCATTTATTTTAAACAAACATATTCCCCCCAAAAAAACAATACTAATAAATATTGATTTCAAAACCATCTGTATATATTTATCATCTACAAGTCTAGTTAATATATAACAAAAAACAAATACAAATGTGCTAAGTAACAATATTTTGAGAACATTCTTATCAAAAGGTATAATTTTTAGCTTAAAATAACCTAATAGAACCTGAAATATATCTGATATAAAAATAGTAAGTGTAATAGCCCATGCACTCCCTATAATACCGTAGTAAGATGTTAAATAATATCCTAGAATTATTCCTATTAATGAGTTTATTATAGAAAAATACAAGGTATAGTGATACCATTCTGAAGCAACTATAAGTTGCCCTAAAGAGCCAATTGAAATATCAACTAATTTACCTATTGCTAATATTAGGAATACATATTTTCCTTTTTGATATAACTCTCCATTAGGAATAATACTATATATAAAATCAATATTTAACCATAGTATTAAAAAACAATACAATGATAATGCCAACCCAAACATAGCATTGTTTATTATCATAGGAGTTAACTCTTGTTTTTTTCTTTGAGTATATAACTTCACTATCTCAGGAAAAGAAATAGCAAGAACAGAATTATAAGGTACCATTAAAAAAAGTACAAAATAGCCTGCTGTTGTATAAAATGCTAGATTTGATAAATCGGTATACCTTGCTACAAAAAATAAATCTATTTTAGTAATGAAAAAAGCTGATAGGTTGGAAAAAACAATAAAAGCAAAAAACTTTGCAAAATCTTTTGCTAAATAATTCCTTTTTAAAAACTCCCAACTTGGATATAGTGATATTTTCCTTCTTGCAATTGTTCTTATTTTTAATTGTACTAACACAACTCCTATAATATTAGAAATAACAATAATCCACATCGAAAGTTCAAAATTAGCGGTAAAAATAAAAGCAATCACAGCCAAAATATTAAAGCCTTTATAAAGTACATTTTGAACAAAAGTTACAAACACTATATCTCCTAACATTGCTGTATAAGCTCTCTGAATTAAAAGATAACTATTACAAAGAAAAATAGGTATCATAAAAAGTACATAATGCAACACAAGATTATAGTCAGTTTCTGAAGCTATTAAGCGTGTTATAGGTTTTTTGAATACTACAAATAGGAAAACTATAATAGTAAAACCTATAAGAGGTAACCCAAAAACAAAAAAATCAAATCCTTTATGTTCCTTACTCTCAGTTATTATCCTATGATAATATTTATTAATTATCAGAGGAATACCAAAGTGAGTATAAGTAGCTATTATAGCTGCATATTCTAAAATAAGGCGATATAGCCCATTATACTCTGTCGTAAGGTATTTAGGTGTTAAGTATAGTGTAAAGAAAGCACCTAATATTATTCCTACGTAATTAATAGCTGAACTTTTTATGCTTTGTTTTATTATTGACATTGATACTAGCTATTTAAATATTTTAAAAATCCGAATGTAATAGAACGTTTCCAACAATATTACTACTACTATTTCTATCTATTATTCTAAATATCTTGCTCTCATTTATCAATAAACAGAAAGACTATTCTTCCTATTATTAAAATCATCTTTCAATGTTGAAATATCTGTTACATTATTAAGTATAGAGCCTTTTTCTAATATATAAATCAAAAGCCTTAAGTAAGAAACCTCTCCTCCATGGAAGCCGTCTATAGCTTCTTTATCATTAGAATCATAGGTGCTGAAATGTGAGGTATCCCATAATTCAAATCCATATTTATCAAAAATAGGTTTCAATGTCGGGAAAATAGCCTCTTGATAATGATACTTACCAGTTTCTGTCATTTTTTTATTTACCGCATCAGCAAAAGGAGGAAGAATAGCAACTACTGAGACATCTTTTTCTCTTAGATAAGAAAGTATTTTTTCTAACTCATTAACGGCTTTAGGATTTACTTTATCTCCATATTCAAAACGTTGATTTCCTTGTTCAATTCTAGAAAACGTATTCTCAAATCGATAGTCATCAGCTAAAGAATTACCTTCTAAAAGATATTTAATTTGATTACCATAATAAAAACTACCATCTTTTGTAAAACCTTTCCTATTCAAAAAAGCATTTAGCCCTACTAACTCTTCAGAATGATCTTCTTGATAAAATATATTTATCCCATATTTCCCCTTAAGAATGTCTTTCCAAGTATTTTTGAGTGTGACTATTGAGATATTATCTGTATATAACTTTTCCCACTCAATATATTGTTTCTTTTTATCTTTTAAAGCATCCCATTGTGCATTAAACATCCATTGATCTAATCCTATTATTAAATATTTTGGAAATTTCTCTTCAGGAAAAGATTTTAGAAAAGGTAAAAAATCAGATATACTTGATATCATTGAACCACAACCATAATAAGAAGACGTAAACATCCTTTCTCTAAAAAGTAGCACTCGAGATGAACCTAAAGCTATTACTTCCTGGCGAGGTCTATTATTTATCTCTGCCCATTTTAAAAATTTATAATTACTTTCATCGTAAGCATATCCAATAAGATATTTATCACCACTTTTTACTATATTATATATCCTTGAAAAGCTCTCTCTTGAATAAATTAGAAATATTATTGGAATTGCCAACAAAAAAAGTATTGGAATCAAAAAAACTGCTATTCTATGTAAAAATTTTTTCATATCTTAAAATTGAAAATAAATAAATTCTTGTTCTTTCCCTGCCATCAAAAATATTACTAATAATATTATATAATAAAATCCCCAACGAATCCATTTTTTACTATTAGCAAATAGTTTTTCAATAGCATATTCATTTCTTCTGCCCATCCATTCTATAATAACAAATAAAATAGTTATGATAATAACAAGAAGTTCATTTCTTCCTCCAGTAATTATAGGCATCTTAAACAATTCTACAGTAAATATCCTATTAATATAGGAAAATGCTTGCGAAACTGTTTCCGCCCTAAAAAATATCCAAGCAAATACTGTTAAAGAGAATGTTAATAAGATATTTGCAAATTCCTTTATTGTTGGTAAGTTTCGATTTTCAGCAACAATATTTAAATTTTTCCTATTATTTTTTGATAAGAGAAGAGGTAGAAAATAAAGTGCATTTAAGAAGCCCCACACAATAAAAGTCCAATTTGCTCCATGCCAAAAACCACTCACTAAAAAAATTATAAATGTATTTCGTATTATTCTTGGTAAACTCCCTTTACTCCCCCCCAATGGGATATATAAATAATCTCTAAACCATGTTGAAAGAGAGATATGCCATCTTCTCCAAAACTCTGCTATATCCCTTGAAAAATAAGGAAAAGCAAAATTTCTCATCAAATTAAAACCAAACAATCTCGACATTCCTATTGCCATATCTGAATAGCCGGAAAAATCACAATATATTTGAAAAGTAAAAAATATAGCTCCTAATACTAAAGTACTACCTGAGTAGTCTATATAATTATTAAAAATTATATTTGCATATTCAGCACAATTATCAGCAATAACTACTTTTTTAAATAGCCCCCAAAGTATTTGCCGCATCCCATCTACTGCTTTGTCATATTCAAAAACTCTTTTCTTGTAAAATTGAGGGAGCAAATTAGTAGCTCGTTCAATAGGACCAGCAACTAACTGAGGAAAAAAGCTAACAAAAGCCAAGAAAGAAATAATATCTTTGGCAGGCTTTAACTTTCTCTTATACACATCAATCGTATAACTTAATGTTTGAAAAGTATAAAAACTTATTCCTACAGGAAGTATAATATCTAATGAGCTTACACTAATAGTTTTTCCAAAAAAAGAAAACGCAGTAATAAAACTATCTATAAAGAAATTATAGTATTTGAAAAATCCTAAAAATCCAATATTAGTAATTATACTAATCCAAAGTAATATTTTTCTATTTTTTTCTTTCTCTATTGCTTGTAGAATTCTCCCTATTATATAATCAGTAATGGAACTAAAGAAAATTAAAAATAAAAAACGCCAATCCCACCATCCATAAAATATATAACTTGCTAGAACTATTAAAAAATTTTGTAGCCGTAGATTCCTATTAGTAACATACCAATATAATATAAAAAATAGGGGTAAAAATATGGCAAAATCTAATGAATTGAATAACATTTTATCTTCTTTCTATATGGTTTTTCTTTCTGTTTTCTATATAATTAGAATCTACAATTCCTATTCTCAGATTATTGTGCTCTCTAATAAAAGAAGGGCTATTACTTCTATCTAATATAAGTTTTTCATAGAAATTCTCTTTGTTCTCTTTATATGTTTTATCTATTTTATCCTTAGAAATAAATGAGATATTATTCTCAAAACAAAATTCTAAATCATCTTTATTCATTTCCGTAACATGAGCAAAAGAAGATAGTTTTTTCCAAATAGCCTCCTTAGGGAAACAAAAAGTATATTCAAAAGCAAAGATATCTTCTCCTTTCACAATGTTCCTAACTACTGGATGTCGTAATGTATGAGTTGAATATTTCCCCTCTAAATTTTGTACTCTCACTATAGGGCTATATCTATCACGATTTGTATAATTATCAAAATCATAACAAAAAACTAATCTTGGAATATAGAATGGTGTTTTATTTTGAGATAATATCTTTTCAAACTCTTTTATTTTGCCATCATTAAAATCAAACATTTCATCTGTATCACATAATATTACTACATCAGTAGGTTTATATTTTTTTTGAATATAAGGCACACAAGCTTGTCGTTGGTTCATCTCAGCATAGAAAGAAGCCAATTCTGAGTAAGTAACAAACTCATACTTCTTTGCAAAATTCTTATTCAAAAAACGCTTTACTTTTCTCTTAAAAACCTCTTTAAAAGGAGGCTCATATTCAAAATGAAAATTAGTGTCCAATTTAATATAGTGTATCTTATTGCGAAAAGGAGTAAAGCGCTCTTGTTTGAGTATTTCTTCTAAATAAAGTTTCTTCCTTTTCCCCTGAAATGTATAAGAAGATTCTGTTATAATCCATTCAGAAATATATGGATCTTCTATATTGAACTTCACCCATAACAATTCTTGCTCGTGAGGCTCACTAAACATAAAAGTACTGACTATTTTATTCTCCATGGCACAAATTCTCTAAATAAATTTTTCCTAAAAGAAGGATCTTTTAGTTTTTTTAATACATTTCTTTTAGGATTAAAAATCTTCAAAACTCGTTTATAATTGTGAAGTTCTAACAATTTTAGTATTAATCCTTTTCTCTTTTGGTTAGATGTTAATTGGTATTCTTCTTCTCTTATAGACTTATTTAAAAAATTAGTATAAGGCTCCCCAAACGAATTAAACCAATATCCGTAAGGCAAAGCATTTTCTCTAGGCTTAGGTAATAGTTTTTTATTCTCAATACACGAGTATAATTCTTCTTTATTCTTAGGGATATAGGCTACATCAAGATGTTCATAAAATGATAAACCTAAGCATATAACAGGCTTGTCGTAATAGCAAGCCTCTACCCCTATAGTAGAACCAAATGTTATTACTTTATTAGAAGCATCTAATAATGAATAGCTACGAATAGGGGAATGTGCTTCTATAATAATAAGATTTTTTAATGCTTTTAATCTGTGTAACTGCCTATTTTGGGTATTATCTATAAACTTAAGATTAGGATGTATTCTTAAGATAAATATTTTAGTTTCATCATTTATATAATGCAAACAAATCTCTTCAATAGCTTTTGTTTCATCTTCAAAAATATAGATATAATTCTCCCAGCCTGGTACAGCAGCAAATTCATCAATAGAAGAGTTGAAAAATGTTATAACTTCTTTTCCTTTTATCTTAGTTTCGTCTATTTCTTTATTTTGTAAACCTATATAACTTTGTTCAACGGTAGAAACTCCTCCTCTTTGATTTTCAAAAAAAGTAATACCTATTTTTTGTTTCTCTTTAATAGGAATAGCAGTGTCATTCCATAAATCTATCATTTCTTTTTCCCGATAAGATATATTATGAGGAATTTCATTATTCAACAAATGATATTTACTAAAACTCAAAGAAAACTCAAAAGTATTAAAATTAATATTATTTTGTTTACAATAGAGCACTATAGGGGCAAAGACCGACATTCTCCCATTAAAAACATATATTTTATCTGGAGAAAAAGTTTTATAGTAGTCTTCAATAGTTGTTAAAACATCAACTGTATTTTTCAGTTCCCTATTTATTCCATAACTATATTTCTGTGTATCTAACTTATGATCTCTTACTAATGAGATAATAGAAGAAGAAGCACACATACCTAATCTATACCCTTGATAAGTATAATCTTTTAATTCTTGTATATTATTAAATTCCTGATTCCTAAAATCTTTTGTATGTTTATACCCTAGAATAGTAATATCTCCTCCTTTGTTACGGAGAGTATTAATAAGATTTTCAAACATACTCTTATAGTAATAAAGATTTGATTTTGTTGAGTTATAGTTTATCTGGCTTTTAGCAATATCACTGTCAAAGTCATTTACTATATATATCTTATCTTTATTTAAAATATGAGTCATTAATATCTCTGCTTGAATCTTCATAATCATATCCAAGCGAGGGTGCGCTGTAAAGAAAAATAATACTCTCATACTCTCTACAATGTAAAACCATCATCTACTACTATATTTTGCCCATTTACAAACTCTGATAAATCAGAAAGCAAGTATAGTACAGTGCCAGAAATATCTTTAGCGTTGAGCATCCCTTTGTTTAAGCAAAACTCTCTATACGCTTTTAGAAAAGGCTCTGGCTGTTTATCCTCTATACCTCCCAAAGAGATTGTATTTACTCTAATATTTTTCCCTTTAAAGTATTTAGCCATATATTTGCTGAGGTGTATTAAACCTGACTTAATAGCTGCATACTCTACAGGCATCGTCATTGGGGTATTATCATAAATCTCAAAACGTGGTGCTATTACCCCATAAATAGAAGCTAAATTGATAATGTTACCATAGCCTTGCTTCTCAAAATAGGTGGCAAACTGTTGTGAAGTAAGAAAATAACCACCCAAGTTCATTCCTACATTTTCACAAAAATCACTATAAGCTACTTCAAAGAAATGCTTCCCATAGTTTTTATTACGTGGGTAAGCACTATTTACTAAAGCATCTATTTTGCCATACTTTTCTGAAATAGTAGTTATAAGAGCCTTAATAGAATTTTTATCAGTAATATCTACTTGTGCAGGTACGATGTTATCATTTTCTAATGAAGTACATAACTTCTCAGCTATAGCAATATCATATTCCGCTACCACAGCAACACCTCCATTATCAGCTATTGCTTGACAAAAAGTTCTGCCTAACAAACCAGCACCTCCTGTAACTATTACTACTTTATTTCTTACTAATTCGCTCATAGTATTTCTTTGTATAGTGTTATTTTTCTATCGTTTTTAACAGGAAACTCTGCTCTGTACTGAGATACTTCCTCAAGATTGAGGTCATATACTACTACCTCTTCTGAGAGAGAGTTTCCTTTTAACTCTTCACCATAAGGCGAAACAATACGTGAAGAAGATACATACTGCAATCCTTTCCCATCTGTACCTATACGGTTTACAGCTATTATAAATACCTGATTTTCTATGGCTCTTGCTTTGTTTAGTACCCTCCAATGAGACACTCTTCGTTCAGGCCAGTTAGCTATATTTAGTATCACAGAGCAATCCTTAGAATAAGCCTGATAAAGCTCTGGGAATCGCAAATCATAACAGATGGTAAGCCCTATACTAGCTCCTCCTATAGTTACCTTTTTGAGCTCATCACCTGCTTGGTAGTAATCTTTCTCACCAGCATACGAAAAAGGATGTATTTTAGCATAAGTAGCTAGCACTCCTTGTTCGCTTACTACTACTAAATTGTTAGTTGCTTTTTCTCCTTTTGATAATACAACTCCAAAAGCTATAGACAGTTTATACTTTTGGGCTTGTTCTTTAAAGAAAGTAATAGTTTCTGACGAAAGTTCATCTTCCTTTACTTTTTGGCTTTCCATTGTAAAACCAGTAAGAGTCATTTCAGGATATACTACCAAATCGGTATTCGTGCAATGTTCTGCTATAAGAGCTAATGTTTCTCTTACCTTTTGCTTATTCTCTGCTTTGTTTTCCCAACTTTGGTTGAGTGATACCAATGCTACTTTCATTAGTTATACTTTCTAAATACAGGTTTTATAGTTGCTCCTACTAAATATTTATCTACACCCTCATTAAGCGCTTTTGCATACACTTGTAATGATTTGCGTACCGCCTCAAGAGTTCTATTTAATTCTTTGTCTGTATGAGCATACGAAATAGCAATCCAAGGCATTAAAACACCATTTTTAATCATTTCTTGTGAAAAAAGTGTTCTAAAAGCTAATGATACTTCTTTATTAGTGTCTTTTGTGATATAGTTAGGAGAACACTCTATTCCTGTAGCTGCAAAATAATCATTAATTTGTAATTCTTTTGCAATAGCATTCATTTCTGAAACTAGTTTCCTACCATAGTTCCATAAATGGTCTACCACTTTATTCTCTTTATAGAATTTTATAGTCTCTACTAAAGCTCCTAAACCACACATTTCGGCACCGTGAGTAGTTGATGTTAAAAATACACGTTCAGCTCCTAATTCTTTGATACCTCCTATTCTCATAAATTCTCGTTTGCCACAGAGGGCTGCTACCGAGAAACCATTAGCCATACCCTTACCAAAGGTACAAAGGTCAGGCTCTACATTATAGTAAGTCTGAGCCCCTTGCAAATGCCAACGAAAGCCTGTTATCATTTCATCAAGGATAAATAAAGCTCCATTTTTATGACATAATTCTTTTACTTTTTGCAAGAAGTCATCTTTAGGATGCTCCCCTGTGGCAGGCTCTAAAATCACTCCTGCTACTTCATTAGGGTGTTGAGCAAACAAAGTCTCTAATGACTCTATATCATTATATCTAAAGTGTACTGTGTGCTCATAGTTTTCTTTAGGAATACCACGAGTAAGCACTGTATCTCCGATAAACCAGTCGTCATAAGAAAAGAATGGGTGATCCAAACAGCGAATGATATATTTCCTACCGGTATAGGCACGTGCCATTTTCACAGCAGCAGAAGTAACTGTTGATCCATTTTTGGCAAACTTTACCATATCTACACTTGGTATAAGGTCTACCATCGCCTCAGCTGCTTCTAGTTCTATTACCGAAGCACGTGTAAGGTTATTCCCCTTCCATATTTGCTCAATCGCAGCATTAGCAACTCTTTTTTCGCCATAGCCTAAAGTAATAGCTCGCAAAGCCATACCATAGTCTAAGAATTCTTTCCCTTCAGGAGTGTAAAGGTAAGCACCTTCACCTCTTTCAAATATTTGAGGAGCATTTTCAGGGTATTGGTCATCACCCCTACTATATGTATGGCATCCTCCTGGTATTACATTATTTAAACGTTCGCTATAATTCATTTTAATATGTTATTTAATTTTAGTTCTAATAATTTCTCAATAATATAGAAGTCAACAATATCGTCTACTTCATACGATTTGTACTTAGGTACTACATAAGGTAAAGTAAGATTGTGATAGAACGATTCTGCTTTTATATAGTAATCAATTTCTGATAAATATAAAGAGCCTTCAAAAAAATACAAATCGTTTAATTCTTGCCTTCTTAATGTTTTCATTTCTTCTAAATAAGGTTCTAATAACCCTTTTTTAGATATGTTTACCAAAAAAGCAGGGTGAGTTGCTTCTACTTTTGAGACTCCTACTATACTTTTAGCTATATTATGATTTAATAATTGCTCTATTGCTCTATTTATATCCGTTACATCACGTAAGGGAGATGTAGGTTCTAATAACAATATATAATCAAACTCTTGTCCTTTACTGCGATAATAATCAATTGTATGTAGAACAAATGCCGAAGAGGGTGAACTATCTGTTGCTAATTCAGCAGGTCTTAGAAAAGGAACTTTTATCCCAAAACCCTCAGCTACAGCAGCTATTTCACTGCTATCAGTCGACACAAAAATTTCATCAATATAGTTGCTTGCTTGGGCTTGCTCTATACTCCACCCAATCAAAGGTTTACCGCATAAAGGCTTTATATTTTTGCCTGGCAACCCTTTGCTACCTCCTCTTGCGGGAATAATAGCCAATATTTTTTTATTATTATACATAGCTTAGCGTTCTAAATGTTTAATAAACTCTTGTGCGTGCTCATAGTCTACGGTCTTTCCAATATCTATCCAATATCCTATAATAGGATCATATACCAATTTACCTCCTTCAGCTACTAACTGTTCCATTACATCTGTAATATCACAATACTTACCTTTTTCTATTTTAGAAATTAAAGAGCGTTTCAGCATATAAATACCTGCGTTAGAGTGATATATAAAGCTCGGTTTTTCTTTAAAATTAGTAACTCTTCCTCCTTTAGTTTCAAATACGGCATAAGGAATATCTACTTTATACTCAGTAGAAGCTACTGCCATATCCGCCCCCTCATTGATGAGCTTTAGATAGAGTGACTCAAAATTTACATTAGTAAATAGGTCACTATTCATCAACAAAATATGTTCTGTACTTAAGTCATTTATTAGGGCTAAAGCTCCTGCAGTACCTAAAGGTTCATCTTCCCACACATATTCTATAGTGATGCCTTTTTGGTCTCCATCACCTAAGTAATCTACAATCTGCTGTCCAAGATATTTTACTGATATATAAATCTTTTTTATACCAAAACTAATAAGGCGGTCTATATTACGTTCTATGATCGGCTTATCACCTAAGCGAAGCATTGGTTTAGGCACTGTATCTGTCAGTGGACTCAAGCGCTTGCCTCGTCCTCCTGCCATTATCACCGCTTCTAAAGGCAATTGTGCTTGAGTATGTTCTAAATCTATCAAGTCTACCATTTTACCCTCTTGATTAAGGATCGGTAGAATTTTTATATCACTTCTCCTATATTTTTCAAAACTCTGATAGGTATCTTTTTGCAGCAGGTGTTTAAATTCTTGGTTACAAATCTCACCCAATGTCTTCTGCAAGTTTTGTTCATTAGCAATAGAACGACGTATATCACCATCGGTCACTGATCCCACAACTCTATCATTATCATCTACCACAAAGAGAATCAGCCGACTCATACCTCTTAACTGATTTAACTGTCGGAGCCCTTCTACCAAGTTTTTATCCTTATGTATTAAAATATCAGTTCTCATTTGTTAATATACTAATAACTTATATCATAAAATGGTTTTTTTAAAGGAATAATAGTATGCTCTTTTATTACTTTTAAAATCTTTTCAGCAGCTGTACCATTGCCATATAACATTTCTTGCTGTTGTATTGTTTCTCTAAACTGCTTATCAAGGGCAAAAGTAATACTTTTTTTGATATTCTCCAAAGAGTTAGTACTATTAATCACACTCTCATTGCAAATACGTCCTTTTTGCCTATCTCCTATATTAATAGTAGGAATACAAAAAGCTGGCACTTCTAAAATTCCAGAAGAAGAATTTCCTATTACAAAATCTACAAACTGTAAAGCTGAAAGATAACGTAACTGCCCTAAAGACTTAAATGCTACTGCTTTATCTCTATGAATCTCTACATATTCAGTAATCATCTTATTAATCACTCGCCCGTTCTTATCTGAGTTAGCATGTGTAAAGATAAGCCCCGTTTCAGACAACTCATCTAAGGCTTGCAGTATGTTTTCAAAAGTTTGTATAGGAGCTTCTTTTTCAAGGGTTACTGGGTGATAAGTGATGAGTACATTTCTTTTTTTTAGCTTAAAACCAATAGAATTTTCGAATTCCTCCTTATTTAGTAATTTTAGTTTTTTTACCGCATCTAGACCTATTGCTCCTACATTAAATACCATTTCTGGTTGCTCTCCTAACTGTATTACTCGCTTGCGATAAGCTTCAGTAGAGGTGAAATGTAAATGACTAAACTTAGTGATACTATGCCTAATAGCCTCATCATAAGCCCCTTCAGTCGTTTCTCCCCCGTGCAAGTGGGCTATAGGTATATTAGCTATTCCTGCTGCTATCACTGCTCCTAATATTTCAGTCCTATCACCTAAAACTACCACTAAATCAGGCTGTAGAGCCTCAAAAGCATCCGCAAATCCTGATATTGCCAGAGCAATAGTTTTTGAAACTCCCACTGCAGTATCTGAGGATAGCAAACACTCTACTTTTTTATCTACTACAAAACCTGCTGCTATTATTTCATCTAAGGTATAACCAAACTCAGGAGAAAGATGCATTCCTGTAGCAATAAGTTGTAATTGCAATTCCTCATCTTTAGCAATAAGAGCTATCAGAGGTCTTAACAACCCAAACTCGGCTCTTGTCCCAGTTATAACACAAATCTTTCTCATAGCTCAATCAAGTCATCTTCTTCAAAGTCTTTTTTAGCTGTTTTACCTATTACCTCATCCCATTGCATAGGAGAAATACCCGTACCAGGGCGTTTTACTGTTAAGTTCTCAATTGTAAAAAGTTCTCCTTTTACTATTTTTTTGGCAGCTACAATACTCTTCCTCACAATAGGCTTATTTTTAGCTTCTGATACCGATACTTCTTTTAAGCCTGAACCACCTACTGCCTTTTCTATATTGCGAATAGCACTTACCATAGCTTTTAGTTCATCAGGTTCAAGCGAGGCCTTATGGTCAGGGCCTGGTAAGGTTTTATCTAAGGTAAAATGTTTTTCAATAACCGTAGCTCCTAAGGCTACCGCAGCAATGGGGACTTCTATTCCCAAGGTATGGTCGGAATAACCTACGGGCACTCCTAATTCTCGCTGGATATGGAGCATAGCCTTTAGGTTTACATCCTCCATAGGGGTGGGGTATTCGGTATTACAATGCAATACTGTGATTTTATCTTTGCTTACCCCATTATCAGTCAGCACTTTTACGGCATCTTTTATTTCGGTGATGTTAGCCATACCTGTAGAAAGTATCACTTCAGGAAAAAGAGTTGCTACTTTTCTTAAATAGGGCAGGTTAGTAATTTCACCTGAAGGAACTTTAGCGATAGTAATTCCTAACCCAGCTAAGAATTCTAACGATTCGAAATCAAAACCTGTAGAGAGAAATTTTACACCTTTTTGGGTACAATAGTCAATCAACTCTTGATGATCTTTTTGAGAGAGCTCTAATTTTTTGAGCATTTCATACTGAGAGTCGTTGTCTTGAGTGTTTTTATCTTGATAGGCTGCTCGTTTTGCTTGTTTAGTTACCAAGTTGCCAGCTTTAAAGGTTTGGAATTTCACATAATCCACACCAGCTTCAGCTCCTTTATCAATAAGGGCTTTGGCTTTGGCGATATCGCCATTATGATTAACGCCTGCTTCGGCTATGATAAGTGTTCTTTTCATCTTTTTACAAATGTTCCTGCTGATATGATACTATTAGGTGGAATGGTTACCCCATTAGAAATAGTAGCATTACTACCTATAAAAGTACCTCTGCCAATCACACAATCTCCATTGACTATTGCTCCCGTAGAGATATGACAAAAATCGTCTATCACTACACCGTGTTCGATATTTGCTTTGGTATTGACAATACAGTTTTTTCCTATTTTAGCCCCAGCATTCACTAAAGCGTGATGCATTATAATTGTACCTTCTTCTATAATAGTGTATTTTGATACATACGCCAAAGGAGAAATCACTACAGGCAAATGATAGCCTATTGTTTTCAACTTTTGGAATAAGTGCACTCGTAAAACATTACTCTTTATTTGTCCTACTGAAATTATAGCATTAGGGCAAGTTAGGTATAATTTTTCTAAATCATCATCAGTAGCTATAATTTTATATCCTAATACTTCTTTTCCTAAATGCTCCTTGGAGTCGATAATTCCTTTGATGAGATATTTTTTTTCTTGTTCAATCACATCTATCACCGAGGAGCAATGCCCTCCGCCTCCTACAAGGATGATATTAGGTTTTTCTTTTTTCATCTCACTCCACTAGGTATATTCACTACTCTTGCTTCTAACCATTCGGCATTGCTAAGGTCTGCTTTAGGGCAATCTTTAAACATTGGTAGGCGGTTCATTAACTGCCATATCGGGCGACTCATAACTCCCTTAGCATTACTTTCTGTAAGAAAAGCATCACGTTCTTTTTCATCTTTTAAAACAATAGCATTGAGCCAATAGTTGCATTTTTCATATTCACGCTCAGTAAAAAAGGTAATACCTTGCTTATCAAAATAAGCTTTATAAGCTTCAGCTGTAGCTCTTTTGTTAGCTAAAAAGCCATCTAACTGCTCCAATTGGGCTACCCCTAAGGCAGCATTAATATTAGGCATACGATAGTTATAGCCTATTTCATCGTGTACAAACTCCCAAGCGTGAGGCACTTTAGCTTGAGTAGTGAGGTGTTTAGCGTGTTTACCTATAGCCTCATCATTGGTGAGTATCATACCGCCTCCACCTGTAGTAATAGTTTTATTACCGTTGAAAGAGATACCTCCTATTTTAGCATAAGTACCCAAATGCTTACCTTTGTAATAACTACCTATAGCCTCAGCTGCGTCTTCTACAACTTCTATATGATAACGTTCGCAAATAGCTATAATTTCTTCTATACGACAAGCGTGCCCAAAGGTGTGCATTGGCATACACGCTTTGATGCGTCTACCTGTTTGCTTATGGTAGCATTCGTTACCTCGTAGTTCAGCATTTGTTTGCAAAAAACGCTCTAAAGAAGTAGGCGAAAGTCCCATAGTATCTTTATCGACATCTACAAAAACGGGCACTGCTCCTGCATACACAATAGCATTGGTAGTGGCTATAAAGGTCAGTGGTTGAGTAATTACCTCATCACCAGCTTCTACCCCACTGAGTTTTAGTGCTATATGGAGGGCATTAGTGCCATTTACGCATACTACAGCATATTTGGCTCCTGTATAGGCAGCTATTTTTTGTTCAAAGAGGTCTACAAATTTTCCTACGCTCGATACGAAAGTAGTATCAATACACTCTTCTAAATATTTTTTTTCATTACCTGCAAAAGTAGGGGCGTGTAGCGGAATAAAAGCCTCTTTTTCGCCGTAAAGGTCTCGTATAAAGGATATAGTTTCAGCAATATTCATTGCAATATTTTTTTAGTTAATCTGCTAATTACATCTTACTATCTAAATACCGCCCTGTTTCTTGGTGGTCAAAATTCACTAAGAATGTCTTCATCAGCGAAGTAATGTCTTTTTTCTCAGTAGCAGGGTTATTAAATAGTTGGGTTAGTTTATCTATAAAACTTTCTATTTCAGTTATTTTTTTAAATGATTGCAAACTGATAACTCCTAATGAGGCGTATCTATCTAGTGCAACTTGTTCTCCTTCAGTATAAAATTCCTCGTAAGGTTTTTCACCAGTAGTGTCGCTTTTTGAGAAATAAACAGGATACCATTTATCTGTTTCCTTCCTACTTTCAGCCTTAGCTATAGCTTCTGCCTCACTTTTACATTCAAGGGGTTCATAGCCTAAATCTTTAAGTAGTTGGGTAGCTATTTCTGAGAAAGTGAGTACTTGTTCTTTCTTCAGCTTAGGGAAATATATTTGCCCTGTTGTTCCTAATATACAAGCCATCAAACAAATCTGCCCGCTCTCTTCAGGCGACACAAAGTAGCGAGTTACATCAGAAGGAGCTGACAGAGGTTGGTTTTTAGCAATACGTTCTAAAAAGCCTGCTGGCAGAGAACCATTAGAAAAAGCAACATTGGCAAAACGAGCTGTAGTAACTGGGAAAAGGTCAGCATAAGCCATTATCATATCTTCCATTATCTTTTTGCTACCCCCCATTATATTTACTGGGTTCGCTGCCTTGTCTGTCGATACACAGAAAAAGTGTTGCGGACGATAATCACATAGTAAGTCTAAAAACTTTTTAGCGTTTACTACATTGTTTTTCAATAAGGCTTCTACCGAATATTTATCTTTTTCCGAGCGCACGTGCTTATGAGCCGAAAAGTTAGCCACTATATCAAAACCTCCACGAGCTTTAAACATCTTTACAAAAGTGTCATCGGCATAATTCATAGGGTAGGTCACATAGTCATCAGGTACTGTAAAAGCAGATGTACTGCGCAACTCGCGAGTGAGTTCAGTAAGTCCGTTTTCACTAATATCCACCACTACCAAAGTTTTAGGTTTAAAAGGTAATAAGGCTTTGATATACGAACTCCCAATAGACCCTGCTCCTCCTATTACCAATACACTTTTACCTTCAATAGCCTCAGTTAATGCTGATTGATGAGTGTATAAATCTCCCTGAAACATACTCTTAGGTCGTTTGGTAACATTTTTAGCTATAAAATTTCCGATGTTTAACATAGTAATTTGCTAATTCTCTTTTCTCAATTCTTCAATAAATTCTTTTATATGTCTCTTAGCTTTCCAGCCAAGCGCTTCTGTTTTTTGGGTAACTACTTCAGCAGTCATACGATTGCCTTTTCGCTCTGGTAGCATCTGTATCTCACCTCCAAATAAGTGAGCAATTTCTAATACTGTGTAAGTCTCCGGACTGCCAATGCCATACCCATCACCTTTGCCTTTTTGTCCTACTAATAGCAATCCATCAACTATATCGTCTATATGGGTAAAATTGCGCTGTTGCGTACCCGGGCTCACTACTGTCAGGGGTTCTCCTTTCTTCATTTTTTCGGTGAAAAGCGCAATAAGAGTGGCGTATTTGCCTGTACGTATCTCACGCTTACCATATACATTGTAAAAATATACAATAGCATACTCTAATCCATACCAATTGCCATAGTTCTTTATAAGCTCAGTATTAGACGATTTGCTCCACGCATACGGACTTTGGTCTTTTCCTAATCCTCCATCACCAAACTTAGTACTACTTCCTGCATATACTAGCTTACAATGGCGTTTGCGACAGAACTCCAATACTTTTAGGGTGCCTATCTTATTGAATAGCAACACCTTATCTATATCACCAAAACTCTGTTCTACACGCGAATACTCGCCTAAATGGTATACAAGGTTAGGAACAAAGTCAATCAATTCAAATATGTGCTCAGTGCTACCCTCTATATAGGTTACCCCCTCTACGTGATTATCCCTACTACCGGTAAAATAGTTGTCTAATGAATAGACTTCATTATTAGGGTCTTTAGTTAAGGCTTCACAAAGGTTCGAACCCACAAAGCCTGCTCCTCCTGTTACTAATATTTTCATCTCTCTCCCTTTTTAGACTCCTATTTGTATATATTCAAATCCCTTACTTGGCAAGTCAAAAGCATTATATTGGTTGCGACCATCAAAGATTACCTTCTCTTTTAATAGCTTAGCTATTTCTCCAAAGTCTGGCATACGAAACTCTTTCCATTCGGTCAATAGTAGTAAGGCATCAGCGTCTTTTAGGGCTTCGTATTTACTATCTACATAGGTTACGGGTACGTCTTTTAGGTAGCATACTTTTGCCTCGTGTACCGCTTTAGGGTCATAGGCTCGTATGGTAGCTCCTCGTTTTACCAATTCCTTAATAATATAGATAGCAGGAGCTTCTCGCATATCATCAGTTTCAGGTTTGAATGACAAGCCCCAAACGGCAAAGGTCTTGCCTGTGAGGTCTTCGCCATATCGCTTTATCACCTTCTGAGCTATAACGTACTTCTGACGATTGTTTACATTATCTACCGACTCTATAAGTTCTGCTTTATAGCCAACTTCTTCTGCTAATTTCTTGAGGGCTAACACATCCTTAGGGAAGCAAGACCCACCATAACCACACCCTGGGTAGATAAAACTATAGCCTATACGACTATCAGAACCTATACCAATGCGTACCTTATTCACATCTGCACCTACTCGTTCACAAATATTAGCTATCTCGTTCATAAACGATATTTTGGTAGCCAGCATTGTATTAGCAGCGTATTTAGTCATCTCTGCCGAACGAATATCCATTGTAATCATTCGGTCGTTCTGCATATAAAACGGATTGTAAAGCTCTTTCATCTTCTTGAAAGCGTATTCACTATCTGCTCCTATTACCACGCGGTCAGGCTTCATAAAATCTTCAATAGCCTTACCTTCTTTCAAGAACTCAGGGTTTGAGACCACGTGAAATTTATAGTTCACTCCGCGTTTATCTAAAGCAGCTTGAACAGTCGCACGTACCTTATCTGCCGTTCCTACTGGCACCGTTGATTTATCAACTATTATAAGTTCGCCTTGCATTGTTTCGCCTATAGACTGTGCCACCGAAAGCACGTATTGCAGGTCGGCAGATCCGTCATCACCCATAGGGGTACCCACCGCTATAAAAGCTACTTCAGCCTCTTTAATAGCTTCAGCAATATCAGTGGTAAAGAAAAGTGTTTTACGAGCTATATTGCTCAGTACCATTTCTTCTAATCCAGGTTCGTAAATAGGAATAACCCCTTGTTTAAGCTTTTCTATCTTCTGAATATTTACATCTACACAAGTTACTTTATTACTCATTTCAGCAAAACAAGTACCTGATACTAAACCTACATAGCCCGTACCGATGACTGCTATATTCATTTAATTTTAGTATTGTAAAAATTTTGCGACAAAGATACATACTTTACCTCACATTTCATAATTATGAGGCTACTTTTTCAAAAGTTTAACAGTTAAACATTTATAACTAACTAATAACCAAAAGAGTAAATCAGTAAAACTTCTTATCGCCTGATTTTAAAAAGAGTATGACTATTACCACTGCCCAGGTGGTCGTAAATAGCCTCTACTTTCAATCCTGCTCTTTCTACACAATCTATCATATCTTGAGAGTAGTACATCTTGCTATTGCCGTTTGCCATAACTGTAAAATACACACTTATCTGAGTTAGACAATAGGCTCCTGTTTCGTACTGCTGTCTATCCCAATAGGCTTCAAGTATATACAAACGGCTATCAGCAGTCATTGCCGCCGCCGCACGCTTTAGAATGCTCGTTACCTCTTCAGGCGAAAAACAATCGAGAAACTGACTCATCCATATCACATCAAAACCTGTAGGGAAAGGCACTGCAGAGTCAAGTAGATTAGCTGGGTAAGCATATATGCGGTCTGCTCCTTTTTTACCCTTTATATGCTCTTGCATAAGGTTGAGCTGCTGAGGCAAGTCCATAATAGTAACTTGCACCTCAGGGTTAAAATCAACACAGCGCAGCGCAAAACGTCCCGTATTACCTCCTACATCTAAGAGGGTATGCACTTCCTCTTTGAAAATAATATTCAAAGCATCAGCAAAAGAGTAATCAGAATAATAATGGTCAAAAGCAAACCACTTCTGTTGTGCCTCAGCTGGCAACTCTGAAAGCCCTTCATAGATAGTAGGCCAAGAACCAAAGACTTTTAGCCCTGCTGGTTTCCCTTCTATAAGGGCCGCCTCTAAATGATTCAACCCTAAGTAACACACCTCTTGCACAAAGTCCATATTCACCTGCGTAGTCTTGTCGCGCAACAAAAACCAACCTGCTTTGGTTAGCACAAAGCGATCGTCACGCACTATCACTGTGCCTATTGATAGAGAGGCTTCTAAGAGTATCTGCACCGCATAAGCACTCAACTTAGTAGCATCAGCTATCTGCTTGGGGGTGAGCCCTTCAGAAGTTTCTGATAAGGCACTAAAAACGCCAAGTTTGACCATTAGTCGCGACACTTGAAAGGCAACAGGAGCAAAAGCTATCTGTTGTGCCAAACGTTGTGCCTCAAGGGCGGTCTGCTGTTCGGTGGTATATCGTTTTTCTAAATCAGGTGTTAAGTTCATTTTTTAAGTTTCTTAAAACTGCCGCAAATGTAGTTAGAAGTTAGCAAATAAGCAAATCAGTAAATTGACTACCTCACCGAAGGATGAGCGAACAATAAGCGAAGAATAACTAGCCGAGTGTTAATTAAAAAAGGCTATCGCATATTTGCGATAGCCTTTTCTTTACCCCTTATGGTGGTCCCAGTTGGGCTCGAACCAACGACCCTCTGATTATGAGTCAGATGCTCTAACCAGCTGAGCTATGAGACCCTGTCTTTATCTTTTAAGACGGCGCAAAAGTAATACTAATATTTGATATGTGCAAATTTTATTTATATTTTTTTTGCATAATAATATCTTTTACGTACCTTTGCCTCTGTTAATTAACAGTTTATCATTATGAAAAAATTAATGTTAGCAGCCTTATTTTCGCTGCTTATTTTCCCCTTTTGGGCTCAAAACCGCCCGCTTTCGGTAGCTGAAGCTATCTATTACGCTGTCAGAGATGATAGCCAACCAATGGGTTACCGTAGCCTCTTGCCTGAAACCCTCAGATATCTACAATGGGTGAATGGCACTCAACATTATCTATATGCCAGCGATACTGCTTATGAAGTCTTCGATGTGCAGGGTAAAAAAGTAACCTCTTTTGGCGCAGCACCTTACTCTTCTATCGAATATATTGATAAAGACGAAGCTGTATTAGCACTTGATAACAAATATCAGCGATATAACTATCACAACCAACAGACTATAGCTGAAATTACTCTGCCTGAGGGGGCTGCAAATAATGACTACGACCCTAAAAGCAAATCTATAGCCTATACTCTGAAAAACAATCTCTATATAGCTAACGAAACAAACCCTAAAATAGCTATTACTGCCTTTACTGACCCCAATATCGTTGCTGGAGGAGTCATCCATAGGAATGAATTTGGTATCCAAAAAGGTACTTTCTTCTCGCCCAAGGGCTCTTTGTTAGCTTTTTATCAGAAAGATGAAAGTCGCGTGGCCGACTATCCTTTGGTAGATATTACCACTACCCCTGCTGCCCTTAAGGCTATCAAATATCCTATGGCAGGGCAAGGTAGCGAACAGGCGGCTGTTGGGGTGTACAACCTGCAAACTAAGAAACTTATCTATTTAGATATCAACACCAAAGATGAACATTTCTTAACGAACCTCGCGTGGAGTCCTGATGAAAAGTACCTCCTTTTAGCTGAAATAAACCGCGAGCAAAACCACTTTGCCCTAAACCGCTATGATGCTACTACAGGCAAAAAAGTGAACACTATTTTTGAAGAAAGCAACCCTAAATGGGTAGAACCAGAAAATCCAGCTGTCTTCTTGCCTAACTCTAACGACGAGTTTCTATGGCTTAGCGAGCGCGACGGATTTATGAATGTATATCATTATAATACCAATGGAAAACTGATAAAACAGCTTACTCAATTCCGTTGGGTGGTACAAGAGATTTTAGGCTTTGATAGCAAAGGAGAAAACTTCTTTATCGTAGGAACAGGGGCAGACCCTCGGGAGAAACACTGCCTAAAAATAAACCTCAAAAATCCTAAGAAAATAACAACTCTCACCACTACTGCTGGG
>ERZ772921.529-NODE-529-length-23383-cov-6.437671_pt1 | contig 23383 bp, 19 predicted proteins | sample MGYA00512117_ERZ772921 | MGnify/ENA primary metagenome ERZ772921 (study PRJEB29015, sample SAMEA2737944) | human oral metagenome | biome: human oral; feature: human-associated habitat; material: dental | place: China | collected 2150 ...
CAAATTTGTTTGGCGATACTGGCGTATTCGCGCAAATTAGCAGTATTTTATTGTTTATAATCGGTGCTGTCGCTGTTATCATGCTGATCGTTGGCGGTCTGCGCTATGTCGTTTCGGGCGGCGACGCATCAAAAGTGCAAGATGCCAAGAACACGATTTTATATGCACTCGTTGGTATCGTCGTAGCAATTTTGGCGTACGCGGCTGTTAATTTCGTCATCGGCAGCTTCATACCAAGCGCGACAAACCTAACTGGCGGCACAGGGGGCGGCGCTACCGGTCCGTACGGCGCATCTACTCGCTAGCCTTCAGCAGCGTAAACTCGGCTGAATTGGTAATAACCGGCTTCCAGCCGCTTTGGCGCAGCTCTTTCGCAAACGCCGTATCCGCCGGAATCGCGGCGCAGACAATGCGGAACCGCGCAAATTCGCGTTGGCGAAATGACGCGTCGCGCACGACACGATAGTAATTATCCATTAATTTCACGCCGCCGTATTGCCAGCTCGGCATTCGCCCGTCAATATACACTTTTTGCCGCGGCGCGCGCCATATCAGATAACCGCCGATATTATAATCGTTGTATAAATTACCATGACTGCATACACCAATTTGCAACGCCTGCGCAATTTCACGCGGATACCGCGATTCCGCCGGCACGCGTACATTCATGAAATTTCGCAGAATCAAATAACCTCCGAAACTAACAACGATAAGCGCAAGTGCTATCATCAACGGGCGAATCGCTTGCAACCGTTCACGAATACGCGCCCACGGCAATGGCACTGCCGCCATCATGTGCGCGATATCTGCAACCGCAAAAATAACAAGAATAGGCACATTACGCACGCTCATCACTGTTCCGATGATCAAAAACATCGGGAAAGCAAACGCCGTTCGCCATACCGAACGCGTATAAAAATAACGGCACGTCGCCCATACCGCTGCTAGCATCGCAACTTCAATGCTAAACGCCAGCGACCGCCATTCGCTAATACGCCCATGCAGAGAACGGTCGCCAAGCGTACGTATAATCTCAACGTAAATCGCCGCTCCGTAGGGCGTCACCGTCGTCGCGAGTACGCTCGCGGCTGTGATCACCGCCAATCGCCACGATGGACGCGCAATGAGCCAATACGCAATGTACGCAAGCCCGATGATGAACCCGCCGTGCAAATTTGCCCACGCGAGCATCAGAAGGGGAATAAGCCAGTGCGTACGTCGCGATACTCGGAATAATTCATATAATATCGCAGTGCACAGCACCGTCCATGTAATCGCGCGTACGCCCGCAAACGGCAAGCACGCAATAGCCCCAACGAGCACAATTATCGACAACCGGCATCGCCGCGCCACTAGCCAAAACGTTAGCGTCCACATCGCAGCATAGAACAGCGCTACGAGCACGCGGCCGCCAAGATGGTACGCCGCCGCAAGTACCATATCACTAAGCCATTCGTGATTGATCCACGGAAAATACTGCGCCGAAAACGTAAAAATATCATGCGTAGGGATACCGTGCGCCCAATAATACCGTCCTGCCGCCAAATGCCAGCCAAAATCCGGATCAATGATTCCGAGCCCGCACACGAAGAATAGCGCGAACGCCGCTCCATACACAAACCGCGCCGGTAGGGCATAAAGGCGCAGCCACCAAGGGGATTTCGTTATTTTTTTATGGGGCTTCATGATATAAAAAACGAGTAACGCTGCTTGACATTGGTTACTCTTGATTGGCGGAGAGGGTGGGATTCGAACCCACGGTGAGTATTAGCCCACGCCGGTTTTCAAGACCGGTACCTTCAACCACTCGGCCACCTCTCCGTACCAGTTTATTATATCAAACATTTGCCATGTGAGAAAACGGCTGGCGCGAAACGACCGCAATCCATACCTCTGTCGCACCGGCGCGCAGCAGCGCATCAGCGGCGCAGCGCACAGTTGCGCCCGTCGTGTAAACATCGTCAACCAGCAGATATATGCCAGGCGGCACATCGCCGCATTCAAACGCTTGCTTCACCTGGCGCAAGCGCACCGCGCGCGTCGTACCATGCTGAACGGTGTTTGAAGCACGCTGAATAGCCGCACGGTAGGAGAGCTGGCGGCGGCAAGCGAACCCTCGCGCCACGAGTGCCATATGATCATACCCGCGCTGGCGAATATGCGGCGGTATCGTCGGCACAGGCACGATCGTTACACCGTCCGGCAGCGGCGGCAATACAGCATCAAGCAGATCAACTATCGCGTGTTTCGCTGCGCGGGCGCGTTCAAATTTATATTGATTGATAAGCGTCTTAAGCGCATCAGTGCGCTCGCCAACACACCACGCCCGCGCAAATGGAGCACGGCAGCGGCGGCACAGTCCATACCGCGCCGCTGGTTTTCCGCACGCGATGCAGCCGCTATATTGATTATCTATGATGTTATTTTTACAATTATCACATAAAATTGCACCGATCATACCGCAAGAACAACAGTAGTGGGGAGCGAATACATCAAGTAGCGACATCTTCATTGTAATTTTTACGTTTACCGTTGCTATATAGTTGATTATACCGCAACCGTTAGCTATAATGTAGTTATATAATTTGTCAACAAGCCAATGAAGTGAAAGTTAAGTGGAGGATGTCATGGCACGTAAGCAAAACGATGATCTACTGATCGAGGACGAACTAGCCGCAGCATTTTTGAATGATGACAGCATGGATCTAGCGGAGCCAGTTGCTGCACCGCAAGCCGCGGCAACCACACCAGCACCAGCAGCAAACGATGCAAATGCCACGTGGGACGACCAAGAGGAGGATTTTCCAGGGCAGTTAGCCGTCGACGTATATGAAACCGACGAGAATCTCATCATAAAAGCGCGTACCGCTGGCGTCAATAAGGAAGACCTTGATGTCAGCATTTCAGATGGTATTCTGACAATCAGCGGCACGTTATCAAGTGGCGACGACACAACCGTATCACGCTGGCATATTCAGGAATGTTACTGGGGTGAATTTAGCCGCACGCTCGCGCTGCCTGTCGCTGTAAAAGAAGACGAGGTTTCAGCGGTACTAAAAGACGGCGTACTTACCATTAGTTTCGCTAAGGTCAAGCAAGAACAAGCGAAAAAGATCGCAATTCAGTAGACTTATTTAGCCATAAAACTCAAAAATGCCTTTGACGAATACGTTGGAGGCATTTTTGAATACGATCTCAATAGATAGAGTGGGGTAAAATGTATCACTAATTGATCCTACAAAAATAAAAATCCTCGGGCCTTGCTCCCGAGGATTTTTATTAGTAGATAATTAGAATAATTATTCGCGATTTACAAAGCTGCCAATCACGAAGTTAATCGCCGCAAACGCAAGAATTGCTATCACTAAACCAACAACGGCATACAAAATTGTATTCTTCGCATTTTGCACAGCCTGCTGGTCGCCATTTGATGTCGTATAGCGAATACCACCGATGATCAACATGATAACCGATATTGCCCCAATGATAAAGAGAAGCACATTTGTGATCGTCCTAAAAATAGGGGTTTGATCGGTGCCCTCACAACCAGGTTCATTGCCAAATAGACATCCCGATTGGTCGTTACCCCTCGCAGAGTTTGCGCCACCTGATATAGATAAGCTAGCCGCAAACGCCGGCGCCGAACCCACCGTTAATGCTAAAACTGGAACTGCTAGCAAACCAACGATACGCTCTTTTGTAATGTTCAATTTCATACAATCGTTATTCCTTTCTTCGTACGAGTTGCTTTATCTTATATTATATACCATATTCCGGTAATTATGTTAATCATTATGATACGAAGTACGAGACAACGAAACTCGCAATAGCATATGCAGCAATCGCGACAATCAAACCAACAACAGCATATAAAATCGTGTCCTTGGCTGCTTTCACAGCACTTTGGTCACCGTTTGAAGTGACATAGCGAAATCCGCCGACTATAATCATAATCACGCACACAGCACCAAGCAAAAATAATAACACGTTAACGACGGTACCGATTATATCGCTTACAGATCCTGACGTTCCCGTAGGACTACTGTCTAGCCCACTCCTGATACACTCCGCTGCCGTTCCACAAGTTGGCGTAGATGCAGCAACCTCCATAGTAGGTGTGGCTAATATCGCTATAATGGTTCCCAGCATAAGACTGATGGCTATTGGTAATCTTTGCCGTAATTTCATTGAATTATTTCCTTTCTTCTTACCATATCATTTGCCTAAACTATTTGAAATATACGCTACAATTACCGAACTTGCGACAGCTAAAATAAGTCCAACTACCGCATATAGTATTGTCATACGCGCTTTTTTTACCCTTGCCGGATCACCGTTCGACAGCGTAAACTGGAATCCGCCAATCACAATCATCGCTACCGATATACCAGCAAGCACCATGAGCAAAGCATTGATTACCTGCCCGGCAACATTTGTATCACCCTTACGGCTACCAAGCTTATTTTCCTGAGCAATCTTACACGCCGGATCGCTATCTAACCCAAGATTTGCACAGTTTGTTAATTCAAGTGCGAGGAGTGAAGGGGAAAGTACAATAACAGCACCAACACTAGCCACGCATCCAGCAAGTATTTTTTTCACTATGACAACGCCTCCCGCACCAATGTCGTAATAGCAGCGGCAGCAAACAATACGATTAGCCCGATTACTGCACCAAGTATAGCATTCTTTGCACGCGCCACCCGTGATGGGTCATCTTGCGAGGTAGTATAAAAAAAACCCGCTACTATAATAACTATCACAGCCGCAATGCCAGCCCAAAAATATGCAATATTAAAAGCGTCATTCGGCACAACATCCTTCAGTTCATTAGAGATACTAACCGATGTCGTGTTTGACCCGCCACTCGTGTCAATTTTCGCCGCAGCCAATAAAAGTACTTGTAAAATCCTCACCGTAACGCCCCTCCTATTGCATTAACAATTGATGCCGCAAGTAACGCAAGAACTAATCCAATTAGTGCATTTGTGATCGTCTTTTTCGCAGCAGCCATACCATCTGGCGAACCAGCGCTCGTAATATAACCAAACCCACCGCGAACAACGAAGCCAATTGTTGTATAACCTGCAATGACGATTGCTGCTTGCAATACATTAAGGATAACTTTGGCGCCCGTTTTCATAAAATCAGTTTTTTGCGTTCCATTATCATCATATGTAATGGGAGTAAACTCGCAACCATTATCACCTTGCCCCACCAAACCATTAAACCACGAGGGGATTCCGAAAAAATCGTTATTACACGCTGGGTCTGGGGTGGCAGCTCTTGCTGGCACAAATGCAAACACCGCGATAATAGCCATTACCACGACCAACCCTATACATTGCGCAAAAAAATGTTTCATATCAGCTACGTAAACACTCCTCCTGGCACAAGCCAGTTCAACGCTACATATACTAAGACAAACGCAATCACACCGATAACCGTATTAAATATCATTTTTTTTGCTTTCGCAACTTGTTCACTACTACCCTGAGCACTAGCATACAGTACACTAGCATACACGATTGACACTGTTGCCAATAGACCAACGAGCCCCAACATAATATTAAGCACCCATATCAGCAACTTCCAAATACCTGTGCTCGCCACATCTGAGCTACCGGCGGTTGCATCACAAATTTCTTGCGGCAAAACCGCGCAATCAACCCCCGCGGACACAGGCACAGTACCCACAAAGCTAACGATACCGATGATGATAACTGCCAAAATAATTAATGCTTTATGTTTCATTGTATATACAGCCTTATATCCTATAGTGTACCTATAAATACCCCAACATGCAACTATCTTGTGTTTTTCGTAATTACCTCTATATGATTGACTTTTTAGCATAAAAATGATATCATAAAAATGATATGCGGGATTTGTGGAGATATTTCACGCGAGGGAACATGTCCTGGCGTCGTTTTTCATTATTGGCTACATCTATGATGCTGGCTATTTTTGTCGTTACCACCACATTTTCTCAAACCGCACACGCCGCCGACGCGACGCGTGATAAAGACGGCGGCACACTGTCGTACGAAGGCAACAATTATTCGCGCATCAATAAAGAATCCTTCAAATCAGACGAAAAAACCAAAGGGCTGCCAATCGCAAGCTCAGGAGAATTCGACGGCTACCAGTTCATCGACTCGGAGAACATGCTACACCTCATCCTTACCGATAGCGACGCAACGAAAGCGACTTCTGGAAAAGCCGTTACCTACACGCTCAAAAATGGCGTATACGACCCCGCCTCGCAATCCGAAATCAAAAACATTTCAATCGAAACAGGCGAGATCGATAACTCTGGAACCTGCAAGTTGCTTCAAGTCGGCTGGTTCGTCTGTCCGGTGATGACCTTTTTGGCAGATTTCATGGATAAAATCATGGACATTTTGCGCGACTTTTTGACCGTACGTGCTATGAATACCAACACACACGATAATCCCGTGTACGAAATTTGGGAAAAAGTGCGCGACCTTGCCAATATCTGCTTCATTATCGCGTTCTTAATCATCGTGTATTCCCAGGTGACGAACCTCGGTATAAGCAATTACGGACTCAAAGTCATGCTGCCGCGGCTTATTGTCGCAGCAATACTCGTCAACAGTTCGTATTGGATCGCTAGTTTATCAGTTGACGTATCAAACTTGCTCGGTACAAGCATCCAAGATATATTCACTACTGTGCGAAAAGGTTTATCCGGCTACGACAAGATAGGCACGGACCTCGGCTGGACTAAATTGACCGGCGTCGCCCTCACTGGCGGCGGTATTCTCGGTGTGACAATCGCTGCGAACGGCGGTGTCAGCGCCTCGCTCACATTGCTCGTCCCAGCGCTCGTCGGCGCGTTACTAGCGGCAGTCGTCGCCGTCATCGTTCTCGCTGCACGACAAGCGCTTATTACGCTTAGTATTTTAATCGCACCGCTAGCATTTGTTGCGTACATCTTACCGAGCACAAATAAATATTTTGATAAGTGGAAAGATTTATTCCTCACAATGCTTTTAATGTTTCCGATCGTGTCGTTCGTATTTGGTGCCGCACAGCTGGCTGGCTACGCTATCATCGTGAATGCCGGCGATTCGCCAACTCAAATAATCATCGGCATGGCAGTACAAATTGCACCAATTGCTATTACACCATTTTTGATACGTATCAGCGGTAATTTGCTCGGCAAAATTGCTGGTATCATAAACGACCCGAGCCGCGGACTGGTAGATCGTACACGGAACTGGGCGCAAGACCGCGCCAAATACCAGGCAGCCAAAAACCGCGCCGGCGTGCCGCTAATCGACAAAAAGAACGGGCGTTTAACTAACAATTTCTTGACGCGACGCTCAACGAAGCTGAAAAAAGCCGCCGAACGCACTGCAGATGGGCTAAATAGGGCGCATACCAGCAAATTAAACCCAAATAGCCATATGAACAACGCAATTCGCCGCCAGCATCGCAAAAAAACACGCCAGCAAGCGCTCACCGCCGCCTACGAATCAATGGCGACAAATAATGCTACCGCTTGGGACAACGAAACTTTTGGCAGCAGTTCGGCGCATAGTATTGAAGGTAATGAAACAGCACGAAAGTCCGAAATCGACAATGCATTTTATGCTACCCGCCACGGACAAAACCTAGAACGACGCACACGCTCGGCAGCAGTTCGCAAGACCGAGCTTGACAACGCTTTCGACCGTGCCAACCACGATCTCACCGCCCGCCAACACTATGCCGATATCGACAAAACCCGCGTCGCCAACGAATTTAACGACAGCGTGCTCGGGTCGCAAGTAGACCGCGCCCGCCGGCTAGTTGAAGCGAACAAAACGCGCATTGAGCACAATCAGCAAGCCGCCTGGGATCACGGTGCGGCTGGTTCGGATCGGCAAATTATGCAAGCCACGCTCGAGACAAAATCAAGCGAAATAAAAGCCGACAAGGCGAAGCAACGGCTGGAAAAAATGCAAACCGAAATCGTTGCACAAGGCGCCGATAGCGAGCATGTCATCAATCTACGTGGCGCGACACCTGCCACGCAAACGCATATTCTGCAAATCGCGCGCGATATCAAATCGGATAGCTTGGAAGCATCCGTCATCGCGACAGCCAAAGCGCAAGCCGAACGCCAGATCGTCGAGAACAAAGCCAAAGCTCTAGACGAAAATCTCATCCGTATATCCGACACGCCAGGCGGTCCAACGAAAACTATCGTGGAATACGCCGGCGGCATTAAGGGTGTGGTAGGTGAACGCTCTGTGGTAGCGCAGGCGAAAACTGAACGTTCGAAATTCATCATAGACGACGCCAAAAACATTGAAGCGACTCTCAACTACGAAGTATCGTCAAACCCGCAAGCGCTCTTCACGCTGTTCCAAAACGCCCAAACCGATTCGGAGCGCGTAGCCTACACCAGCATTATGGGCAAGCGCGGCGGACCAGGCGCAACGAATCTGCGCAAAATGGTGACAATCATGGACGAACGTCTCGCAGCTGGCGAAATCACTCGGGACGACCTAAACGGCTACAAAGAACTCGTGCTCGCACAAAATAGCAACATTCCGAAGCTCGGCAAAGACCTAGAATTCTACTTCACCAACGCTGCTTATGGCACAGACGACGCCCATCCGGATTATGCCGGCAATGTAAAGACGTTCACCGATATATCAAATAGCGTCAGCACATGGGGCAACTTATCGGCAAATGCATTTTCGAGCATGAATATCGTCAACCAAATGCACGGCCTGCGTATATTAGCGCACAAATCGCCCGCTAAGTATGAACGGCTCGTCGCCAACCTGAAAGCCAGCCCGACTATCATGGCAAACATGAAAGACGCCGTCGTAGAAGCGATAGACCGCGCCCCAGACGACCCGCGCTGGTTCACCGGCGCCGATGCTGTATCGCAAGACGAGCTAACAGACTTTGAGCGCCATGTACTCTCCGAGCCAAGAATCACCGACTTCAGACAACGCGACGGGTATGATGAAGAGGCGACATATTGGAAAGATAAGTATGACAAGCTCTACGCCAACACCGAACGTATGTTTGATGACCTCGCCAGCCGCGGCATCGCCGATCCAAACCAGCAGGGGCGAACCGTCGACTACCGCACCGCACCAGAGCATAAGCCAAAGAAATAAAATAATAGAATAGTAACGCGCGGGTGTCAGCCACCTAAATGTATCGCGCACTGCACCACACACATCCATATATAGCGCCAACGAACTAGCCATAACCGCTATATATACTGTCAAACTCTTGACTTATTTATAAAAAAGAGTATACTACGTCTCAAGTACAGAGGTGTACGGTAATTTAACATAAACCACTAATCCTACAGAAGGAGGATTGAAGCTTTATGATAAACCACGAACTGACACAACACGAAGCATCGCGGCGCGACCTATTGGCTGGCATCGGGATGCTCGGCGGACTCGCCGCGTTGGCCGCCTGCGGAAAGAAAGCATCTGCGAGCCGCCCTCCAGAAATCAGACCTACTACACCAACTCCAACTCAAACGCCAGAAACGACCCCAACTACTCAATCCACCTGGACGTCAACCGGCGAACCGACGCCAACACCAACGCCGACGCGAAGCGAAGTAACCTCAAGGTTAGAACAAACTTTCACGGTAGACAAAGCCTCCTTTGCTAACTGGGAGAATAAAACGAGCGAAGAAAAAATGAAAGCTGGCACCGAGTGGTTCAAATCCAATGGCTATACCGAACCAATGCCCTCATACCGCACCGGCGCAGAGTCGCACCATGATGTATCTAAACTGATTGACTGGTGGTTCGAAAACCGCTACATACCCGTATGGCAATTTCACAAGCAAGAACCAGAGCTTGCGATGCATTTAGCAGAGGATGTTATCGCAGCTGACAGGGGTGTATATAATCGTATTGCGGACAGTATGAATATTGACCATCCACTAAACGAAACTTATTTACCCCTAGAGTCCACTGATATAAAAATCTATACAACAATTGCTACCGGCGAAAATCATCTAGGGTTCGTTGCCATTCTACAAAATAGAGTATACTCAATAGACAACCTCATGCTCGACAGTACAATTACAAAAGATTCGGACGCAAAAGACACTATTCGTGTATATCGGTCAGGCTCAAACAACAACTGGCGTACAGAAGGATCGGGATTAACATATTACAGCATTAGCGACGACGAATAATAATAACCAGCTATCTATTAATAAACAAGTTCGTCTATCTGAAGCTTGTTATATATTTAGTAAATAAGCGCTAGCATAGTATGCAATTATCATGTACTATAAAGACATATGGTACACAAAAAAATCTTACACTCGTTTCGCCGTTTTTTCGTACTCCTATCTATACCTATATTGTTTATCCCTATTGTAATAAGTGTACTCAATTTTACCCCCGCTTCAGCAGAAAGTACAAGTGACCACATTAAAGCATGGTTATATTATCATGCGATAGCAAAATGCTTTCGTAATCTAGACAAGATAAACGCGCCTTCTGTAAATGGCAACAGTATAGGAGGAAGACGCAAGGATTGGGATACTATTGTTGGAGTCTATATAACCGGTAAGAGTAGTGGCAACGGAAAGATGAAGTGTGATGCAGCTATACAAGCGGGGCTTCCTCTATGGGGGTTTAGCTCGTTACACGATTTAATGACAGCTGCTGGATGGACTATAAAAGGCAGCGATTACACGCCTGATGGTGAAAAAGGCGCAGGACCATTTTTAGCAGCCATTAGAAACAAAACAGGAATAAAAAATGGAAGTAGCGAAAATTTTGATGCCTTACAGCTGTACGATTTCACACATATATCATTCGTTAATGGATGCGGAGTTGACGAAAAACCATATGACTCAGCTACAGAAACAGAGAAAGGTATGGCAGATCAAGGAGCACGTGATGAAAAAGGAAAGTATTTTAAATATCCAAAATTAAATGAAAAAGACGGAACAACAGTAATTACTATTGGAAAAACAAATAACAACGATAGTTGGCCGACTGATGCAACCGGTGCGGGTGACGATGAATATAATCTAGTTCATTGCGAGTCTTATAATCCCCAATATTTGACAGAGAGAGCAAATGCAGCTGCTGCGCCGATTAGAGCTAAAGCAAAAACCGACTGGATTGAGTCCCTTAAAAAGTCTCTATGTAAAGATGGCGAATCCTCTTGCGAGGAAAATGTAAAAACCTGTGTTGATACAGCATATAGCCAGGTAGGTCAGCTAGAGGCTCATGAAGGAGCTCTCAGCACCGAAAATAAAGAAAAACAGCTAAAGGAGTCTTTTGTTAGTTGCTATGCTGGAAAATCTGGAAAATCAAAAGAAGAAATAACTAGTCTTATTGAGGGCACTTCTCCTAGCAGTAAACAATCACCCGATATTACTTCAGGTAGCGGTGGTGAAGGTACTGAATCCGAAGAAGGCGAACCTGAATGTAAAATAGACGGTGTTGGCTGGCTCGTGTGTCCTATTATTGAATTTTTGGGCAATATTGCTGACGACGCCCAAGAGCAATTAGAAAAGTACTTGAAAATCAGCTCAAGTATACTCACAGAGAGAGATCCGGGGAGCGTCTACGACTATTGGTCGATGGTACGCAATTATGCAAATATTGCATTCGTGATCGTGTTTCTCGTGATCGTTTATTCGCAGGTCACGGGAACGGGGATAGATAACTACGGCATTAAGCGTATGCTACCACGACTCGTCGTGGGTGTCGTCATGGTGAATATATCGTTTTATATATGCGCGCTGATGGTAGATATCTCTAACTTGCTGGGCGCAAGCGCCTACGAGTTCATAACAAACCTAGGCGGCAAGGGCAGTGCAGAAGTCGGAGATTGGACGAGTAAGGGTAACCTCCTAACGACGATAGGAGCCACTGCGATTGTAGTAGCTTCTGGATTCTTCTTTTTGTCGGCGACGCTTGGTGGTCTGGTGTTCGTCGTTCTTTTGGCCGTCACGACGGTATTTTTGCTCGGTGTGCGCCAAGCTATGGTCATATTCTTGATTATCTTATCACCATTAGCTTTTGTAGCTATGCTATTACCAAATACTGAAGGATTGTACAAAAAATGGTGGAAAACACTACAGACTATGCTCTACATGTATCCTGTCATTGGTCTGATCTATGGCGCAAGCCGGCTAGCTGCAAGGATATTAAATGAACAGCAGGATAAACCAGTGTCTATGCAAGTGGTTTCGGCAATATTGATGTTTGCACCGCTGCTGATCGTGCCAAATATCATTAAGTCTATGCTTGCTATAGGGGGTATAGCCGGTATGGTAGGCGCTGCTAACAATTTTCTTAACAAACACGTTGGCGGTAAGGCGCGAGCATTTGGTCAGCGGCTGAAAGATAATAATAGCATTGTGCAAGCATATAGGACTGGTAAGGAACAACGAGCAAAAAATAGAGCGACGCGGCGTGCAATGAGGATGCATAAAGGTATATCTGGTGTAGTCGGTAGGGTTAGAGGTGGTAAAACCTGGAAACAGCGAGCCGAAAATAGCGCAATCGCCGCAGAAGACAAAGAGATACAAGAACGCGTAGATGATGCGGCCGCAAAGCAGGCGCGCTTGACTCATCAGGAGAGAATGGACATAGCAAAGACAGGTATGGTCAAGGACAAAAAAGGCAGAAACGTCAAAGCGAGCGACGAAGAGCGCGAGGCAGCGGTCGCGTACGCAATGAAAGCCGGCGATGTATATGAACGCCGCGATACACTAGAGGGCTTGTATGGATCAGATAGTACGCGAGTCCGAAGAGTAGCAGTAGCTGGCGCCCGCGAAAGAGGCGACACCGAATTGTACGGCAATGGCGTGTTAAGCCAGATAGAGAACGGCTCCAAAGAAAGTGACGCAAAAAATAAGCAAACTATGGGAACCTACTCGCAGCAAATGTCGGCACAACTCGTTGAGCGTATGCAAACTGGCGGTATTTCGAACGAAAAAATGCACCAAGACTACAAGACTGCAACTATGCTAAGTAACGCTGCGGTTGGACAGCATACCAACGCTAGCGGTCAGGCTGATGGAACACTTGATACAGGCACAGATAAACACGGCAATCAGCGCGCTAATAGCGTGAGCCAGGCACGTCGTCAAGAGATGAAAGACCGGGCTATTGAATGGCAAAAAACTGAAGACGGACAGGGTAAAGCTGATAATATTCGTAAGAGGTGGGAGGACCTATCAACGAAATAGCTTATGGCGGAGTATACTGTTGCACAGGATGTTGAAGCCGATGACAAGCTGATCGGACCATTTAGCTTTCGCCAATTCATTTATTTAATCGTCGTTGCGGGTGCTTCAGCTATCGCATGGGGGTTAGCACAAATTTTCGTCGTACTGGCTATACTGCCACTGCCTATCATATTGCTATTTGGCGCGTTGGCGTTACCATTACGCAAAGATCAGCCGATGGAAGTATATTTGTCTGCTGTCGTGTCATTTCATATCAAGCCGCGCAAACGCGTTTGGATTCCTGATGGTATAGATTCGCTGATAGACATTTACGTGCCAAAAACAGTCGAGACGCGACGCACCAAAGATTTATCCCAAATAGAAGCGGAACAACGATTCTCATATTTGGCGAGTATCGCTGATACAGGCGGCTGGTCAATTCGCCATGCCGCACAGCCACAACCAGAGCAGGTGGTAGCTAGTTCGTCAATGGCGCCCGATCAACACCATGAGGCACAGCAAACTGAAGATATACTGGACGATAATGGCGACGTAGCACATAACTTTGATACGATGATTTCGAATGCTGATATTGCACGGCGCGAGCGCATGATGCAACAAATGCAGCAGGCAGGCAGGGAGACGCCAACCACCAATATGCCATATTACGATCCATATCCAACGATTCACCAGTCGGTACTGCAACCGCTTAGTGACCAACGCAATACTGCCACTGCAGCGCCGGTGAATACCGAAACCACTAGCGCAAAACCGGTACCAAATGATATAATTAGTCTTGCAAATAATAGCAATCTGTCAGTCCAGACAATTCAACACGAAGCGAAACGAATTCAAGAAAAGAAAGAGGCTGACGGCGAGGTATTTATTTCGTTACATTAGATAGATGATAGAGAGGAGTGGGTGTGCCGCCGAATAACCAGGGTAGTCCGTTGCAACAGCCTATAGCGCCTAATGGCGTAGCTGCGCAATATGGTACGCCTCAGACGCAACAACCGTTGCAACAGATGTCCCCCGCAGCAAACCTAGTAAACGAATCACAGCCCTCAAATGGCAAGGCTGCCGACGGCAAACCAACACCCAAAGCAAACTCCACGCAAAATACCTTACTAATATCTGAATTACGTGATAGCATGGTTATTTTGAACGACGGAACATTTCGTGCAGTTATCGCATGTAAATCAATTAATTTTGATTTGATGAGCGCACGCGAGCGCGACGGCATAGAGCTCAGTTACCAAGATTTTTTGAATGCGTTATATTTTCCAGTTCAAATTCTTATTAGATCGCAGCGAGTCGATATTGGTCCGTATTTAGACAAACTTGAGACGCTACGGCGCGACGAAGATAATATGCTACTCGGCGTTTTGATGGATGATTATATAAATTTCATCGACGAACTATCCGAAGAAGCGAACATTATGGACAAAAGTTTCTTCGTTGTCATTCCATATTACCCGTCGGGAAATATTTCCGATATTATGGACCAAAGCAAAGGGTTCTTTAGTTCGCTGTTTGGCAAAAAAAAGGATTTAGTAACAAAGATAGACGGTGAAACGTACACAAAAGCAAAAGATGAAATAAAAAACCGCGTTGATGCTGTTTTAAGTGGGCTCACTCGTGTCGGCGTGCAAGCAGTACGGCTCAACACAAAGCAGCTCGGCGAACTCTACTACAATGTATATAATCCCGACACAGCCGTACGAGAACCACTTGGTAACTTCAAAGATGTCGCGACGCTGTATGTTGGTAAGGAAGAAGGGCCAATGCCGGCGCAAGGAGTGCAATACTAATGGCACGCAAAAAAAAGACAGATCCGGTTGACATTGCCGCACAACAGAGGGCACGCGAGCAGGCTGAGGTTGAGCAAGCATTCTTAAAAGGCATGACGACGCTGCGCGATTTGATCGCGCCAAGTAGCCTGGAAATTCACTCAAGTTACTTTCGTATCGGCACAAAATATGGGCGAACAGTGTACGTGTACGGATATCCGCGCAAACTCTATACCGGTTGGCTATCGGAGTTAATCAATATTGACCAAGTAGTAGATATCAGCATGTTTGTATATCCCGTCGATACGGCAGTGGTGTTAAATAATTTGCGCAAAAAAGTAACACAGCTTGAGGCTGATATGGCGCTTAACGCCGAAAAAGGTCGCACGCGCGACCCGGCAAAAGAAGCCGCTCTTATTGACGCCGAACAACTTCGAAATGATCTCCAGATAGGCACGGAACGATTTTTCCGGTTTGGGTTATATGTCACGATTTATGCCGATAGTCTTGACGAGCTAAGTTTCATACAGCACACCATCGAAACATTCTTTGGGCAGAAATTAGTCTATACTAAAACTGCATCTAGTCAGCAAGAGCAAGGACTCAACAGCACTGTACCGCAAATGAGCGACCAACTACAGATTCGCCGCAATATGAACACGGGTGCTGTTAGTACGAGTTTTCCGTTCACGAGCGCCGACCTCACGCAAGAAGATGGTATTTTATACGGCATAAATATGCATAATAATGGCCTCGTGATATTCGACCGCTATACGCTTGAAAATGCTAACATGGTAGTGTTCGCGAAGTCTGGCGCCGGCAAGTCGTTTACAGTCAAATTAGAGGCTTTACGCAGCATGATGGTTGGCGCCGATGTACTCATCATCGACCCAGAGAACGAATACCAAAAATTAAGCGACGCCGTCGGCGGCAGCTATATCCGCTTAAGCCTCAGCAGCGACACGCGTATCAATCCGTTTGATTTGCCCCGTGTGATAGACAGCGACGAAGCAGATGACGCCTTGCGTGCGAATTTAGTAACCTTACACGGGCTTTTACGCCTAATGCTTGGCGGCGCATCAGCGAACAACGCCGGCGTCGGCTTAAGCCCGTCCGAAGAAGCTGATCTTGACCAAGGTTTAATTGATACATACGCTCGCGTTGGCATCACCAGCGATCCACTCACGCACACTGCAATGCCGCCAACGATGAGCGACCTCTATGATACATTGCTTCATATGGGCGGCACCGGACCGCAACTCGCACAGCGCCTGCGTAAATTCACAACAGGAACTTTCGCCGGCATATTCAGCCAACAAAGTAATATTGATATTAATAATAATATGGTCGTATTTAATATTCGCGACCTAGAAGACGAGTTGCGGCCAGTAGCAATGTACATTGTTTTGAGTCACATTTGGAATACAGTACGCACCCAACAAAAAAAGCGTATGCTCATCGTAGACGAAGCCTGGCAATTGATGAAGTACGACGATTCCGCCAACTTTATGTTTAGCCTTGCAAAGCGTGCCCGTAAGTATTACCTGGGACTAACGACGATCACGCAAGATGTCGAGGACTTCATGGGCAGCAAAATGGGGCGTGCAATTGTAGCAAACTCCAGTATGCAGTTACTGCTAAAGCAATCGCCAAGTGCTGTCGATGTACTCGGCGACGTCTTCAAACTAACCGAAGAGGAGCGCAAGCGGCTCGCTAACTTTCCTGTCGGGCAGGGGCTATTCTTTGCCGGACAAAACCACATTCATATTCAGATTGTCGCGAGTGATACTGAACAAAAACTCATCACTACAAATCCCCAAGCGCTCCTACAGCAGCAACAAGAGATGCAATCATCAGGAAATTAAGATAAACCAGGTATAATAGAGATATGGCACAGCAGACGCTCAACAGACCAGATGGCGATGAACGGAGCAAAATTGATCGCGACTATGATCGCGAGTTTAACGCAGCAGTCGAAAACAACACTCGTCCTGGAACGCATGAACGCGAGCAAGACACCCAAAACACCAACAATACTGCAAACAATTTGAGCAACCAGGAAAGCAGCACTACGACGCCAGACTACAATAAATCAATCGCTGATCGCGAAAAAGACAACGCCGGCGGTGCATGGAAAAACAACGTTTCGGGAAGAGAAAAAGAAGAAAGCGGCAGTAAAGGAAAAAAACGATCGCGATTCGGACTAGGAAACATGAAAGGACTCGCCAAACGGTTCGGTCCAACCGGTATTGTTGGGACCGTGCTTGTGGGCGGTATCAGCGGGTTAACATTTACAGCCGGCCCAGCATCGCTGTTAGTCAATCTCAAGGAAAACTTTGTACAAAACCACGACCAACAAAGCGTCACTGCCGAAGTACGCAGCCGCAAGCTTTTGAATAAGCGCCTAGTGAGCAAAACGACGAGTGGTATATGCAGCAAAGTGAAGCTTGCTTGCCGATATCAAAAACCCTCAGACCGTCTATTAAAGCGTCTTAATGCCGAGGGGATAAAAGCGCTTGACGCAAACGGGGTTGAGATCGAAAAGCAGGGTTTTTTAACTGGAAAAACCCGTCCTGATAGCTTTCAGCTGAAAGACGGCAAGAAAGTACAGGCTTCTGATTTTATGGATACACTCAAAAAAGATCCCGAATTCCGGCGAGCATTTCGGCGCGCGCATAGCCCGCGTTGGATGAATTGGTTCGACGATACTGCTATAAAATTTCTCAATAAGCGAAAAATCAGCAAAAAACCGCCTGATGATATAAAAAATGCAAAAAACGCAGACGAACTAGAAGATGCGACAAAAAAAGCGATGACAACCGCAGATGAAGGTCAAGATGCTATTAGTAAATCAGTGCAAGAGGCCGGTGATGATTTTGCTAAAAAAGAGGGTAAAAAAGCAGCAAAACGTTCACATGGTGATGCAATTTTAGCAACAGCGCAAGGTGCTTGTATCGCTGCAAAGGTGCCAATTGTTGTCAATAAAGTCCTTCGTACATTTCGAATCGCACAACTCACAGCAATGGCTTTTACTGTGCTGTCAGTGGCAGACAAAATTAAAAAAGGCGAAGCTGAACCGCAAGAAGTTTCTAACGTCGCCTCATTATTAACCCAAACATATAAGATGTCAAACGGCACCGTTAAACGCTCTGCTATGGATTCAGGAGCTATGAAGTACGGGCTAGGACTCGGCACTGAAGGAGCAGATTCGAAATTTTTACCTACCATAGGCAGCGCTTTTGCAGCCTACACACAAATTGCGACAAGCGGCGTCGTTGAAGGGGTATGCGCCGCCGTTGGAAGTACCGAAGCACAAATAGCCGTTGACGTCCTAAAAGCTGCAAAAACGACCAATCCAGCCGGGTGGGCAGCTCTCATCGTTGACGGCGTCGTCGCCGTTATAGAGGCGGCAGGGTGGCTCGACGACGCGATTACGAGTATTGTGTCTACCGGCGTTCAGTTATTCACCGACCACGTCGACTGGAAAAAATTACTAGAATATTTTTTGGGTAATTTTGCAGCAAGCGCTCGAGGTATAGATCTTGGTGATGTCGTTTCGATTGGCTCAATTCTTAATTTTGGCGACCTCGCTAACGCCGGTGGTAATCTACCGCTCACTCCAGCACAAAAAACTGCGTTTGATGAGCAAATCAAAAACCCTGTAAAACTTGCCTGGGCACAAGAAGACCGGCTTGATCACAGCCCGTTTGATGCATCGAATCCTAATACATTTCTCGGCTCAATCGTAACGCAATTGTTGCCATATCAATCATCAATTTCAAACCCGATTAAAACAATCTCGTCGATCGCTTCAATATCAACCTCAGCGTTAGAACGATTCTTGATACCAGCATCACACGCCACAGAAATAAAAGGTAATATGTGCAAAGCTGATCAGCTTGTCGCGCAGTCAGGTGTTTCGTCCGGTCCGTTGTGTGATGTTCAGTACGGTATACCCACCGAATACATGGGTATTGAGCCTGACACTGTTCTTGATGAGCTGCATGACGCTGGAGAGATAGACGACGAGGGAAATCCAAAATCTGATAGTGATCTTTCCGACTGGATGAGTAGTTGTAATGCAGACGGTGATACACTGTCACTATCTAGCTGTACAGTTAATTCTCGGAAAGAAGCTTTGTATGGTCTTTATCAAATCGATAAACGCCAAGCCGACGGCATGGATAATGACCCGGATAAGACAGGGGCGTCAAGCTCAAGTTCTAGCTCGGGATCAAGCTCTGGATCAACATCATTGCCAGAAGGCTCAGCTCAAGAACTAGCTAAACAAATTTTAGACAATCAAAATATTACTCTACCAGATCCATCAGAAGGATATGATTTTGACCCCTATCAGCAGATGAAAGATACTGCAGATGGCAAAGACGCAAAACCCGCTGCATTGCAGCCGCGATTGTTACAGGTGCTCTTAGCTCTCGCGAAAAATCACACTTTCAAGATAACAGCACTTGGGCGCGACGATTCAGTGAGTTACAGCCATTGCAGTACGGCGCCTTACAGTACCCATTGTATTGGCGAAGCGGTAGATTTAATCAATATAGATGGCGGAAGTACGACCGGAGACGATTCGGCTTCAGTCAGCGTTTTGAAAGATATCTTAGATAATAAACTACTACCTCAGGGTGCTGGTATCGGACAAAGCGGATGTGGTAGTGCCGAACGGGCTGATATAGATAACAAACTAGAGGCTGCAGGATATATCCCGCATTCAGACGGATGCCACCACCTACACCTCGCCTTACGTAGGAATAACAAAGCACCTAAGACATGGTAAAGGACATGATGAAGCGTTTCACAACATACATGCTATGGATATCAGCAACAGTTTTTGCAATTTCTTCGCCAGCCTCTGCTGCACTCTTGTATCCAATTGACGATCAGGGTAATGACATATACTTTTATGGCGAGAATTTCTGCGGTGAAAGCAGTGACGGGTCAAACCCTGATTTATCGACGATTTCTCCAGGAAATGGTGAACCGAACGGTATGACTTACCCAAATCTAGGAGCTCAACAAATGGCTGGTGCAATTGAGATGTTTGTAAAGGACTATGCTAGATCGTTTTCTCCAGAAACTCCGGACGATAAAATACCACTCCGCGGTACAGGAATGGTCGCTGTTGCGAGTGCAAAAAAAGCTAATATAAGCCCATTCCTCGCCTATGCACACTCAGTCATTGAGTCAAATATGGGACTTGCGAAGATAGAAGGAGCGCAAACGAAAATTTGGCAAGGACATAATGTGTTCGGGCGTTCAGCGACAGGTAGCCAACCTCACGTATGGGAAGGTGATCGTAACTGGTATAGATGGAGCTCTTTTAGGGCTAGCCTAGATAGCGAGGCGCCAGAGAATAAGGAGAGAGAAAGTGGCGACTGGTATAGTTATGACCGTGACGTCTATTCAGAACAAATTGATCAAGGTTTATCTGCCTACGCGCACCGCTATGCCCCCTCAGAAGATGGAAACGATACTGCTGGGTATATAGCAAAGGTGCAGAATATTCTTAATGAATTAGCAAAGCTCGCCGGTGGAAACATAACGACATCTGGTCTTGAACAATCTTCTTCTTCTTCAGAAAAAACATCAAACTGCTGCTCTAACCCATCAACCGGCGGCTCAATGGTGACGATGCGTGGAGACAATGCCGAAACCGCACTCGGCTACCTAATGAGCGTGGGGAGCGGGCAAAAATTAACGCTTGCGCAGGCTGCTGGTATCGTTGGGAATCTTCAAGCTGAATCAACGGAGGCGCTTGATCCAAAGGCTTCCAACGGAACCCATACTGGTATTGCTCAGTGGGATAATGAAAACCGCTACGCCAAAGTAACTGAATTTGCAAAAGCCATAAAAGGTGATGCAAGTGATTTTACGGTACAGCTTCGATTTTTAGCTTGGGATCTTACGCTAAATAATGAATGGCCAGGTAATACGGGGGGGTATGGTAATGCGCTTAAAGCAATTCAAGCAACCTCAACCCCCGAGGATGCTGCAGCTGCTTATGAGGAAGTGTACGAAAACAGCGGAGGGCAGGCACTTGAGACGCGCAAAGGAAATGCTCGCGCCCTCTATGATAAATATAAAGACGACAAGTCACTTACGTCATCAAAAACAAGTGCAAAAGGTACGAGTGCATCATGCTCAAGTGTAAGCAGTGGCGATGTCGGTAAACTACAAGATCTAACGCTTAAGTATGCGTGGTCAGAGGGCGGACATGGCACAGATAGAAAACCAGATTACGCAACAGCTATCGGGAAAGCAGAGTCGGAAGGTCGCTATGTCGGCAGTTATCACGGTGTTGATTGTGGCGGATTTACGACGACACTTATATATGACAGCGGTTTTGACACGACATACAACCATAATGCTAAAATATCCGATGGAGCTGGCTATACTGGCGTACAAAAGGCATGGGCGGAGGAAAACTGGCAGCGCTTAGGCACAGCAAACGGCACATACGAACCAGATGGTGGTACGTTTACTGATGATAAATTACAGCCTGGTGATGTTGCTTTTTCACCAGGACATACCTGGATATATGTCGGCGAGCTAGGCGGGTTTGGAAGTAAATATGCCTCGGCATCATATGGCGAAAAAGCGCCGGCCGTCGCCGGCGAAGGGTTCGGTTACAATTCACCGACATGGTATCGTAAAAAAGGAGGATCAAGTTCGGCGAGCTCAAAGAGTTCGGGTCTAAAAACACCGAAAGGAGAAAAGTAAAATGAGTAAACGACGTATAACCTCCATTATATTCGTGATATTAACTGTTGTATGCAGTGGTGTTGTCTACAATATATACCTCTCATTTGAACGTGCTGGTAAAACAGCCGTCACGCTAGTAACTGCACCGACAGACGCAACCGTCGCATTTACAAATACCGCCACTAAAAAAGTAACGAAAGGTAGTCACGGTACCGTCTATATTGAACCTGGTATCTACGATATATTAGTAGAGAGAAAAGGCTTTAACTCATACAAAAAAACACAAGATATATCAAAAAACAATACGGTTATTGCTGAACTTTCACCGCAAACCAAAGAAGCAGTAGAGTGGGTGAAGAGGCACCAAGACCAATATAATAAACTTGAAGCATTCGCTGGTAAGAAATCGCTTGAATACAATAAATCAGTCACCGACAAGTATCCGCTCATTGGCGTTTTGCCGCTTAAAGATCCGTATTATTCGATCGGACACTACAAAAAAGATAGTGGCGGGCCAGTCGTTGTTATTACAACGGAATCACCGCAATACCGTTATATTGCCACGCGGCGAATCGTAAGTATGGGATATAAATTAAGCGATTATCGTATTGAATACAAAGATTTTCAAAATCCGCTGAAGGAGAAAAAATAATGGAAAACCTGCCATTCACGCGCAAACAATTGATTATGATCAGTGGCGGCTTTAGTATTGTCGTTGTACTGATGGTGATTTGGGCATATTTCGCAACACACCAATATTTGACAATCACCTACGACGCCTCAATATACAAAAGCGTTGTACTATACCAAGGAGCCGAATCATCAAGCGAAAAAACAATCGCACCAACCAAAACAGTTGTTGAAAAAAAAATTGAGTCTGGCAAAACCTATAATTTGTCAAAAGGAAATTACTATCTGATTGCGTCGGGCGACGGCGTCAGCACGAACATGCAAGGAATTTTGCTAAAAGACAGAGTAATACGTACACTTGATTACGAGCTATCAGAGAAACGACTCGCCGAGCTGTCAAAGAGCGAAAAAAGTAACATTGACAATGCTATTCATACACGCAATCACAATATTGGCACCATCTATAACATTGCCAGTGAAACAGTCACCGAGAAGGGCGATTGGGCAATTGCTGCGCTTGTATTTAAGGGCTCAGCGACTGATTTGAATCGCGACACACAAAAAGTCGTATTACAAAAGAAAAATAACCATTGGCAGGTCGCCTGCGCGATTCAAATTTCGATTAGCAAATATGAGTGCCCGCAAGCACCGCAAGCCGTGCTTGAACGTGCCGACACAATTGACATCCGTACGCAGACGCCGCTCATGCCAGGCTATATGGTCAACCGAGAGTCTGATATTAGAGGAAACGAGGTTGATACAAGTGAGCCAGATCCTAGACGTACTAAGTAGTAGCACTCGCCGTGCTCGTCATCACCACCTGATTCGCCTTAAACTCAGCGAGTAGCGCACGCTGACGCTGTTCGTCAAGCTCACCAAACACATCATCAAGAAGTATAATTGGCGGCACGCCAGATTGTTGCTCAATATATTCCGCTTCAATGAACTTCATCGCCAGTACAATCGTCCGGCATTCACCGCGTGATGCCGCCTGTGCTGCCGGTACGCGATTAAAGATGATATGAATATCATGTCGGTGCGGACC
>ERZ772921.533-NODE-533-length-23307-cov-5.783287_pt1 | contig 23307 bp, 19 predicted proteins | sample MGYA00512117_ERZ772921 | MGnify/ENA primary metagenome ERZ772921 (study PRJEB29015, sample SAMEA2737944) | human oral metagenome | biome: human oral; feature: human-associated habitat; material: dental | place: China | collected 2150 ...
TTGCATGTGTTAAGCATTCTGTCAGCGTTCATCCTGAGCCAGGATCAAACTCTTCATTCAATATATTTTACATATATTTAATTTCACCTTTTGTCTTGACGAGAATCTTATCTTATAGACAAGAGTTCTTGACATTAATATTTATCTTTTACACTTATTGCTTCTTCTATTCTTATATCATTGTCCTTTGATACTTTTTGTATCGACAAGATATATATTATCATAATTAAATTTATTTGTCAACTACTTTTTTTCAACTTTTCACGACAAACGCATGAAAGAAATCTAAAAAAAGAGGTGTAATATTAATGTATCTTAAGAAAGAAACTGGTAAAGATGTTAGAAGATAAACTAAATCTAAAAGAATTGTTAATATACATTACTCAAATAGAGGATGAAAGGTAATTTTCTAAAATAAAACATAAATTGACTGATATTGTCATAATTACTCCTTGCGAATTTTGAATACCGGAAAAAGATTGAAAAATTTGCAAAGATGTATTTCAAGACATTAAAAGATACCTGAAACTACCAAACGGCATACCTTCACATGATACTGATACAATTTAAAGAGTTATGATTACAATAGAGTCTGAAACAATAGAAGTTCTTTTAAGAAAATAGATAGAGCTAAAAATTTCCGGAGAAAATAAAAAATAAGAAAAATACTTAATATTGATGGAAAATTTTTAAACGGAATGAAAAATAATGCTCCGTTAGACATAGTGTCTGCATATTTTGAAGAAGATTGAATCTGTTATTCACAAGTAGCGGCGGAAGGAAAAAGAAAGGAAATAGAAGTAATATTGCGGCTGCTTGATAAAATATCACTAAAAGAATGCGTAGTGATAATAGATGTAATAGGAACTTAAAAAGAAATCATAAAGAAAATCAAGAAGAGGAATACTTTTACCTTCAAGTAAAGGGAAGTCAAAAGGCTTTAAAAGAAGATATAGGAGGACTATTTTAGATGCCAAAGAATTTAGAAAGAAATTTAGTAGGATAATAAAAAAATATATTATATCGTTAAATGTAAGAAGATATTTAAAATTATTTTTTTATATATAAAAATGCTGTTGTTAAAAAATGGAAAAATATAAAGAATTTGACAACACCGTAGTCAAAAATGTTTCCATGGTTATGTAGTTACGATAATAGAGCAACATAATTACAAATCAAAAAGTGACAGTTTTGGCGGATATTCGACTTTTAAATATTTAGTTCTATGCATTTTTTTAGCATTTTGTCCTCTGATTTTTTGTATAGTATTATACAATGAATACTTTATACAAAACAAACTAAAATATATCTTTAGTAACAATCAGAGTTTACTAAATTCCTTCAAATTTTATAAAAAAATTGTTAATTTCTAACATTTTGGATTCATTAAACTTTTTATTCACAAATTCCTCACTTGCAAGAATATCTCTAAAGAATTTGTTAAAATTTTCTTCTGCTGTTAATTAAGTATCCAAATTTATCTTTTATAAATATTTAGTAAGAAAAAAAAGAGAAAAAAGAAAATCCCGAAGTATTCAGCACTAACTCTGACATTTTTACTATGAACTGATTTCTGCTATTCATATTTTCAAAAGAAACTTGAAATACAATCTACATGTCTATGCCATCGTTTCCTTAAGCGATTTTACGTTCAAAAAATGAGATCTTAACGTTAACACTATAGCAAAACAATGAAAATACTATCTCCTTAAAATTATTGAAAGCAATAACTATCCTAACAAAAATTAAAAAAAGCTATTTAAAAATACTGCCACAAGCCTTTTCAAGGAAAATAAAAGATTCTTCTTTAAATGTCGGTAATACACCATCAACAGCACAAAAGCATTCTCAAGTCCTTGAAAAATACCTTATTACTGAATACGGAATTACTGTATTACTTGAATGATAAAGTCTCTTTCTTTATTTAATAACCTGAATAACGATAAAAAAACTTATATTACTATGCCCATTGAAAAATTTATTTCATAAATCTTAATCCATCTTATGCCTAAACATTTTAAAATGGTAAACTTGTATATATTTTTTCTAAGTATAAACTTCAAATACGATTGATTTTAAAAAAATATTGCTATGTTAAGACACTACTTCTATCAGAGACAGATGTACAAAACTTTTAGAAGGAATCACTTTTACTGTCCAGTATGTAAACTTAAAGTGAGTATTTGAGAATTTTATCATTGCGGTATCCACGTTTTAGAAATTATTATCAATATTTTTTTTATACAATTGATTTATTATGCATATTTTTTGATAATATAAGAAAATATAAATTTATTTTCTTTACTAAGTAGGAAAATGTTGTTAAATTATAATAAAATTTGATGAAAAATTGAATAGTAAAAAAGATTATCCAAATAACAATACAATATAAAAAATATTTAAAATTTAGCAGTCTCTCTTTGTTAATTGTTTGTTACTAACTGAAAAAAGGAAATTTCAACATGCTATTGTCCTAAATTCCTAAAAGACGTATTGCTTTTTATACTAAAAATGTGTAAAATATACTAAACAAATCAAAAAACATTTATAGTAATACCTGTCAAACTTAAAAAATTATAATTATCTGCTGAAAACAATATACTCAAGCAATTTTATCAGTTTGATTTTAAAGGTATTCGAGTATATTAGGAAAGGAATTTATGAAAAAATATATTTTATTAATTTTATTGAGTATTTCTGTTTTTTTAGTCTTGTCATTTGCAGCTATTAGTACAAATTCTGATTTTAAAGACTTTATAACAAAATTTATTAATTCTGAAAAAACTTTTAACAATCAACAAAATGTCGCTAACAAAAATTATGAAAAAAAAGAATTTACAATAATCGGTGTCGGAGATATAATGCTTGGCTCAAATTATCCCTCTCAAGATTTGCTTCCTAAAAATAATGCAAACATTCTTCAAAATACACAAGATATTTTACACAATGCAGATATAACTGTCGGAAATCTTGAAGGTACATTATTTGATACTGGCGGAAAGCCTAAAAGCTGTGGTAATCCGAGTGTCTGCTATGTTTTCCGAAGTCCATCCAGATATGGAAAGTATTTTAAGGAAGCTGGATTTGACTATCTAAGTATCGCTAATAATCACAGTAATGATTTTGGAGAAACTGGAATCAGGGAAACTATGAAAAATTTAGATAGTTTAGGTATAAAATATGCAGGAATAAAAGGAATAGCTGAAAGTGCAGTTTTAGAAAAAGATGGCAAAAAATTTGGATTTGTTTCTTTTGCTCCCAATTTAGTTACTGTAAAATTAAGTGATTACAGTTATGTAAAAAAACTTTTAACTGATTTAAGACCAAAAGTTGACATATTAGTTGTTATGTTTCATGGTGGCGCTGAAGGTGCGGGTGCAGAACATATTCCAAGAAAAGATGAAATTTTTCATGGTGAAAATCGTGGAAATGTCTACGAATTTGCTCATTTTGCGATAGATAATGGAGCTGATATTATTTTCGGTCAAGGCCCTCATGTTACACGTGCAATTGAACTTTATAAAAACAAATTTATTTCCTATAGCGGTGGAAATTTTGCAACTTATGGGAAAATTAATATTTCTGGTTCTATGGGACTTGCTCCTATTTTTAAAATAAAAATAGATGACAAAGGTAACTTCATTTCTGGAGAAATTATTCCCGTAAGACAAACTCATGGAAGTTTTGGTCCTTTTGTAGACAATGAAAAATCGGTTATTAAGAAAATCATCTCATTAAATAAATCTGACTTTCCTAAAGGAAATGGGCTTTCTGTTAATGAAGACGGAAAAATTTTAAAATCTGACAGCTCTAATTAAAATAATCTTTTTAACAATCAGGGTAGCTTTTATCCTGATTTTTTATTGTTTTCTTTTTAATCTAATAATTTCCCTTTCATTTTCATTCATTCTATTCTCTAATTTTTCATTTTCTTTCTCAAGTTTTTCCAACCTTCTTTTATTCTCCAGTTCTTCATCCTGAATTTTTTTCCGTTCCACAATTACATTATTCCCAATCTTTTCATCAGGATTTCCAACAATTTCCATTCCTTCCTCAATATCAGCCCCCAAAACTTCAATTTTTTCCCCATTATCAATTCCAACCAAAACTTCCCTTTCTTTAACTAAATTATTTTTATCAATCAAATAAATATAACTCTTCTTATTTTTTAAGACAACAGCTTGTTTAGGAACTGTCAGAATATTTTCCTTCTTTTGATAAAAGACACGAACATCCACATTTTCATTCAAAAATAATTCTTTAAACGAATCTAGAAAAAATTCAAATATACTCATATTATTAATTTTATTAATTTTAAAGAGTTTTCCTTCAACAATTTTCTTTTCTGAATATAAATCTGAACTTTCTTTTGAATTCTTATTTGATAAAATTTCCTTATTTTTTTCATCTTCAATTTTTACTAACTTTTCGAGTGTCTTTTCTTCACCAGCTTTTTTATTTTCTCTTTTAGAAATACTAATTTCTGCAATATTCCCAATATTTAATTTTTTTACTTTTTCATTCACTACACTTTCACTAACTATTTTTAAATTTTCTTTCCTTGCCAAAATCAATACCGGTTCATTTTCATTTGTAATTCCTCCCTTTAAAGCATTAATTTTCACAATATAGGCATCAAATGGACTTCTTATAACTCTTTGAATTAATGGAATATTTTTTAATTCTTGCTGTATTTCTGGTTTTAGTGCCGAAATTTCTCCTTGCAATTCCTGAATTTTCTGATTAATGTCGGCTCCTAATTTTTTCTGTTTCTCTAAATTTCTTAATTGTGAACTTTTAACTGCAAGTAGCATTTTTTTATCATTAATATTATTTTTCTGATAATCGCTAAATTTTACTATTATATCGCCCTTTTTCACAAAATCTCCTGCCTTATAGTAAACATCATCGACAGAAAGATTTAAATTTATTCCTATTTTAGTAACATTACTTGCAACAGCAGTTCCCTTCATATCTACAAATAACTCAATATTTTCACGTGTTATCTTTTCGATTACATATTTTTTATTAATTTTCGGAATACAGAATTTTATCATTAAGAGAAGAATAAAAATTAATATTGTAGGTAAAATCCAAATTATTTCATCTTTTTTTCTCAAAAATCTGCTCTCCTTCTCTAATGATTTCCATCAAAATAAGAATTTTCACTTAAATTATCTTCATAAGGGAAATACTCCTTACGTCCCAGATAAAGTTGATCAGCTTTCCTTTGAATTGGAACGATAAAAAATCCCCAGTTATTCAAATCCGTATAAACGAAAAATCTTACTGTATTGTTTTGAATTGTATCTGTATCATTTTGAGAAATTATGTTTGTAAATTCAGGTAAAATTTCTTCTGCGTCCATCTCTTCATAGTCATCTTCATTTTTATAAATCATTTCCTTTTTCAATTCACCTTCAGCATTATAAACATAAATTTTCAATTCTTCTGCAGATATTTTTTTATCAATTTGCCCTATCAAAATATCAGCTTTTCGTGAAGTCTGTATCATCTCGACTTTTTCCCCGTCATATTTTTCCACCCACACCGAATACGGCACAAGTGGAACTTCATTCACAATTTCCACATCCATATGCCCAAACCTTTTATAGTCAAGGTATTTTATAGCTCCGTCTAAACAGTTCAGTTTCAGCTCATAATCATCACGGTGGCTCAATTCCTTATATTCAATCATTTTTCCTGGCACAAATTCCTTTAATACTTCCTGAAATGTACTGATTTTCGTTGACTGACCGCTCAATTTTATCAATGAATATTCAAAAAGCAGTCCTTCTTTGTAATAAGTATTCAAAAATTTTCTGAGCATCCCGTAAATATCTGCTTTTACTATTTTTTCGATTTCCTTTATTGTAAAAATATTTTTTGGATAATCTGTTACCGTATGAAAAATTCCATTTTCATAAGTATGTATTTTCCAGCTTTTTAGCTGGGTTATATGAATATCATTTCGCTTTTCATAATTTCTTGGAATATCAAAACGAGTTCTCAGCCTTCCGTCAGATGTAAAAAATTCCTTTTTCAAATTTTCAGCGGCTTCCCATAACATATAAAAATTATTCCGTATTTTTCTGTACTCTTCACTCATTTTATTTTCAAAATGTGAATACTTTGTTGGAATTATGTTCTCATATTTTTCATATTCCAAATTCATTTTTTCAAAAATCTTTTCAACTCCGCCATCATCAATTACTTTATAAATCATATCATTGTCATATTTTATCAAATCATTAATTGAAATAATCTGATTTTTAGAATATTTTGCCCCCAGCACAATTTTCAAAAACTGCATAATTCTATAAGTCAAATCATTCCCGCCAAAATTTTCATCTCCATTTTCAAAACTTGTCCTTATATCCAGATAATATGAAATCCTGTCTCTATTAATTACATATTTACAAGCCGCCAAGTCAGTAGTTCCGCCACCACAGTCAATAATTAATGCGCTATATTCCTCATTTTCCTTATATCTTCCCTTTTTTATCTGTATTTCAATCGTATTGTAAAGCACTGCGATTGCTTCATCCATTGCATTTTCACGAATAATTTCATATTCATAATGTCTTTCATTGGAGAATTTATTACTTTCGTTAATTTCTTTTTCAAAATTTTCCTTATTTTTAGAATTTTTTCTCCTGTAATTATTTTCCACTGTAAAAATTTCCTGAAACATTGTCAAAAACTGTTCCTTCAATTTTACAGGACTGGAAGCGTGAATCTTTTTAAACTTACATTTGAACATATATTCTGCACGATTTACAACATATTTCAAATACGCTTTTATTATATCCTTCCTTTTTACATACAAAATATTCCCAAATTCATCATTAATTTTCTCAAGTTTATTATGTTCATGCACCCACCTTTTTAAGCTATAAAAAATCGAACCATTGACAATATAGTCATTTTTTTCCAATTTTCTCAAAACATCATAGCCAAACGAATATTTTATATTTTTAGAATCACTGCAATCATCTACATAAACAAGTGTCGGAAAAATTTCACGGTAATGTCTTTCTCCATCATCAAATTTCACATAATTTATTGCATCAATCACAACATTTCCATTTAAAATATCATTAGTTGGCAGCTCTTTCACGTAATTTTTATCTAAGTATGCTCCTACAGCTGTATTTACAGTTCCAAAATCAATGCAAAGCGGAGTATTTGTCATTTCTAGATTTCTTACAATAAAATTTTCAATTTCAACTTTGTAATAATCCATTTGGTACGGATAAAGCGGTTCCAATTCATTTTCCTTTAAATTATAGAATTTATGAATAAATTTTAAATCACTTTCTTTAAAAAACAAAAATGAAAATTTATTATTTCTCAATTTTTCAACTCTAAAAAATTTTTTCCTGCTTATTAAAAAATATTTATTTCTACTTTTTAAATCCTTTTCCAGCTGGAAAATTCCACATAGATAATTATTTGCATTTATAAGAAAAATATTTGCACTGCTTACGTTTTCAGGAATTTCGATTTTATAGTTATCTTCCTTCATCAAGTCAAGTTCCTTATACAAAATAATTTTATGTGGAACTTTTATTTTATTCTCATTATGAATTCTTTCCCCAAGTTTACTGTCAAATAAATGCTGAACGTTTGCAAGTCCATTTTTATTGTATTCATCTATGCAGTAATTCTCCTTGACTCCCCTATATTTCATCAAAAGAGCAATTAATTCCTCCCTTGTAGGAGTTTCCAGATGAACATTTACCAAATTTTCCTCAATCGCAATCTGATACATTTCATAATAGGATTTTTTTCTTAATTCTTCCTCATAAAACAGTTTCATTTTTAACTTTTTCCCCTTCTTTTACAATTTTTCAAAACTTTTGGCTCAAATTTTTTTTATTTCTTCCACCATTTCCTTAACGCTCCCAAATCTTTTTTCCCTTTCATACTCAAGCCCCTTTTTTATAACTTCTTCCATTTTCTTAAATTTTTCAATCTTTTCAAATCCCAAAATAACTTCCCGCTCAAACTCTAATTCCGGCTTATAAAATCTCTCAATTACTCCATCCACTTTTTTCCCGCAAAACATAAAGTACAAAATTGCCATTAGCGAGTAAACATCACTTTTTTCATCAATCTTTATCTTTTCAGAATAAATTTCAATCGGCGAATATCCTTCCGAAACCTTTATAAATTCAATTTTTCCACCTTTTTCCACACTAGTTCCAAAATCAATAATCTTTATATTTCCCCTAACATCAATCAAAATATTTGAAGGCTTTAAATCACAATGAATAATATTCTTTTTATGAATTTGGCAAACTAAATCTGCAATTTTAAAAAATATTTTCAAAATCTCATTTACTTCCAGCCCTTTTTTTTCAATTCTATTTTCCAAAATATATTCTTTCAAAGTAATCCCACAAAAATATTCTGTAACAATATAATTTGTACCATTTTCACTAAAAAAATCAACAATTTTTACAATTCCACTTTCATTTTCCGTTTTTCGCTTTTTAGATTTTTTCAAAAATCTTTCCAAAATACATTTTTCTTTAAAAAAATTTTTCTTAAAGTTTTCAAAGTCTTTTTTATATTTATTAGTAAAAACATATCTTCCATTCCGAATAACAATTTCTTCTGGAAAACATTCCTTAATAATTACTTTCTCATTTTTTTCATTTTTCGCCAAATAAATATTTGAAAGTTTGCTCTTTGCTACATAATTTATAATTTTATATTTTTTTTTAAGTCTGGTTCCTTTTGATAAAAAATTCATTTTATTTTTTTCCTTTTTATACAGCAATTTTTAATAATATTATAGTGATACCACTTTAAAACTAAATCCAAAAGTTATGAAAATTTTACTCAAATTTTGGACTCGTTTAATTTTTTACGATTAAACATTAAAATATTCCAATGTATCCTAAAAAACTAAAAATTTAAGTTCTATCCTAAAACATTTCCATTTCTATCTCTTCCAAGAATTTCCCAGTTTCTTTCGATTTCTTTTTCCAATTTTGAAATTTTATTATTTTTTTCATTTTTAAAATTTTTATTTTCCACATATAAATTTTTATTTCTAATTCGCTTATATTTTGATTTTTTGACATTCTTATGTTTCTCTGTTTTATTGTTTGTATTTTCATTTTTAGAAATTATCATATTTTCAATATTTCTTTCAAAATTATTTTTAAATTTAGTTTTTTCTTTTTTCTCTTTTTCTATTTTAGTTTCCTTTTTTATTTCTTCATTCTCAAAAGAATCATTTCCAAATTTAATTTTTATTTTTTCAAAATCATCATTTTTTACTTTTTTTACAATATTCAGATTACTTTTAATAAAATCATTTATTATAAAATTTTTATTAGAAATCTTGTTTTTAATAACAGGATTTTTTGAACTTTTCAAATAATTTTTCTGAATATTTTTTCCAACTGAAACAAACATAAAAATAAATACTATAGCTAAAAACAAATATTTTGAGAATATTTTTTCATGATTATTATACTTATGATTTTCAATATCTTCCAAATTATTTTCTTCAATATTCTCAATCTCTTCGACAAAAATCGAAAAAAATGGAATAACTTTATTTATTTTCTTCTCAAATTTTTTTACTTTTTCACTTAAATTTTTTTCAATATTCTCCTTACTTTTCTTATCAATATGAATCTCCGTAAGTTCATTTTCATCAATAACCTCCCAAAACTCAGGACTCCCAGCCAGTAAATAATCATTTTTCTCTAATTTTATATTTTTTATTTCTTCCTCACTTATTTTTCCAAAAATTTTATTTCCACGATATAAAATAAACGCTGTTTTTCCTGAATTTCCAACAATTATATTATCTTTATCAATCATAATATTTAACTGAGAATATAAACTTTCAGATTCAATTCTTTCTAAATTTTCAATATTTTTTTCTAAATTCATTTTCTCAAAAATAACTTTTTTACTAGAATTTTTCATTATTTTTTCCATATTTTCAATTGAAAAATCATTATTTTCAAAATATTTCTCAATAGTTTTCCGCACTCCAATCTGTGCTAAATTTATTTTTTCAAAATTACTATTCTTCTTTTTTTTACCTTCATTATAGCTAGCTATACTCCAAATCCCCTTATTTCCATTCGGAACATATGCAGAATATGTATTTTTTTCAACTATTTTCTCGTATTCCTTAAAAAAATAAGTGTCCAGTTTGATATTTTTTACCATTTTACCTCCATTTCTTCTAAAAAATTTTCCAAAATTGCCACCATTTCCTATTTGCTTTTTTTTCAGCCTTTTTCAATTTCTTTTCAATTTCCTCTATTTCTTCCTTTTTTGCCCCATTCTTTTGCAAATTATCCTTTGCACCTTTAAACTCTTCCACAGCTTCCTTCCATTTTTTATTTTTAAAATTTTCATCAGCTTTTTGTTTTAGCAAATATCCTTCACTTTTTCCTATTTTTTTATTCAAATCTTCAATTTTAGCCATCTGATTTCCAAAATTTCCTGTTTCATTAATTTCTTCAAGTATTTTTTTAGCATTTTCATATTTTGAAATACTTTCTTCGTAATTTCCGTTTATAACCATCGTATCAGCTTGCATTTCCAGATTTATCGCATTTTCCATTTTTCTGGATATTTCTTCTCGTCTTTCCCGTTCCTTTTCCATTTCCTGCTGCTGTGCCTTGATTTCCGTTTCTTTTATTGATAATTCCTGTTGTGCTTGCATTTGTTGCTGTTTTAACTGTTCTGAATATTCTATTTCCTGCTGTTTCAGTTTTTCGGCATTCTGGCTTTCAAACTTTATAAACTCCTGTGCCTGATTTATGAATTTTTCCACAGCTTTTGCATTATTTTCATCTTTCATTTTACGATAAATATTTTTTGCCTGCGTGAAAATGCTTATTGCTTGAGCAGGATTGTTGGCTGTTATTTGAGAAAGTCCTTCCTGAACAAGGTTATTTGCAGTTTGCAGTTCAGCATTTTGCTGCGAATTTAATTCCTGAATTTTATTGTCAATTTCCCCGACTTTCACAGTATCGCCTAATACCTGATACATTTGTCGTGCCTGATAATATGCTTCTCTTGATGAATTTATGTTGCTTTGTGCCAAGGAATCACCCTTATTTTCTGCGAGCATTGCTCCATTATATGCAGTTTTTTCTTTCTCTGCTATATTTTCCAGCTTTTTTTCAACTTGTGAAACATAATCAGCACGCCCATTTTCCAAATACATGTCAGACGCATTTTTATAGCTTACTTTTGCCAAATTATAGCTTCCTTGAGTAACTGCATTATCTCCAGCAGTTTCCAAAGTTTTGGCTTCCTTTAATTTAACAGTCGAATTTATCCGCGAATCCAATGTCGTTAAGATTTCTTCTGTATTCAATTCATCTCTTTTATAGCTGTTCTCATTCAAATTATACTTAGCTTGCTGATATTTTACGTTTGCTTCATCATAATTTCCGCTGTTAAACATTTCATTTCCTTCATTAATATCTAAAAACGCCCTTTTCAATTTTTCAGTTTCGTCAATTTTTTTGCTTATTTCCTTAATTTTTTTATCCGCTTCCATTCTCTTATTTTCAGCATTTGTAAGGAAGCCTATTACCCCTCTGCTTTTCGGCTTTAACTTTTCATATTCTCCAATTTCCAATTTCAAATTATCAATCGAATTATTAAAATTTTTCCTTATTACTTCCTCATCTGCCAGCTTTTCATACTGTGTTGCCGCCTGTAAAATATTATTTCTCCTTTTTACATTCCAAATCACAATAAATAAAATAATTACAACTGCAATTAATACTCCCAAAGCTATCTTTTTTATAATTTTAGCTTTATCTTTTTCCATTGGCTCCTTACTTGCAACAGCCTGAATTTCCACTCCTGCAATTGTATAATTTTCAATATTCTCCCTTAAAGATGCAAGTATCCGTTTTTCCAACGAATTTAGCCATTGCTTCTTATCTTCAAACCGAGATAAATCATTTTCCATATCGTAATCGTCAATATTTTCCCAAAAACCAACTGTTGTCATACAAAAAATATCTTTTTCAAGCAGTTCAATCGGCTCTTTTATAATATTTGGCTTAATTTTTCCAAAATCTCCAATTGCCTGCAGCAAATCATTTCTTTGCCTATGAAATCGCATATCGGATGTATTTAACGCTTTTTCTTCTACCAGAAGCTGTGCAATCGTATCATCACTGCTCTGAGAAACAATATAGCCTCCTCTAATATGATAAAATCTCGTGTTTCCTATATTTCCATATAAAATTGAATTGTAATTGCTGATAATAATTAATAGGGAAGTGTGCATAAGAGAATATTTTTGAGTTTCTTCCTGTTTTTCCTTTACTTTCAGATTTGCATAATCCATCATTTCCTTTATTACTTCATAGTTAAATCGTGGACGTAGCATAAAATATTCGATTACAGATTCTACTGCTATTTTTGCAGCTATCTTTGCCCCATTTTCTTCATCAAATCCATCCGCCACGACCCAGATTGCATAATTATCAAGCAAAACATATCCAAAAAAATCACTATTTTCAGCCTTTGTTCCAGCTTCACTCAAAAATTCTGTAATAAATTTTGCTTCATCTTTCCTCATTCCCCAATTTCTCCCCTTATATTTATTTTTAATTTTTTAAGTAAAATCATTTTTTTCTAAAATTATAGCTTTTTATCAAAATTCTAAATTTATAGTAAAATTACTTTAAAACCGAACTCAAAGGCTATGACTATTTTACTCAAACCCTGAGTTTATATAATTTTTAATAGTTCAATTTTAAATAGGTTCGAGTATATTTAGATTTTTCCAACTTAGTTTTGAAACATTTCTTCATAATCTTCAATTTTTACTTCTAAATTTCCCTTTTTACTACTTTTTTTCCTAAAATTTTTATTTCTGAATTTTTCAGAATCGTCTTCTCTCGATTTCTCCTTTTCCCAGTCAAAATAATCTCCACACAAATTCACAAACACAAATTTACTTTCTCCCATTTCCATAACTGAATAAGCCCGCAACTCAACTGTATTATAAACAGCTTCTCCGTTCAAATATATAAGTCCGTTGGCATCTCCAGGAGTTAGCATAAATTTTCGCTGTTTAGGATTATAGCTTATTGAACAATGATTTTTTCTTGAAATCATGCTGTCTCCTAAAATTTGAATATTCATATTCTCACCACGTCCAATAAAATTCCTTTCGCTCACAATCCTGTAGTCTTTCCCCTTGTCATGTCCTTCAATACACGTAATCCATCCCACAACAGGGTCAACCACGCTATCTTTTGACCAATATGCAGTCGTTCTGTCCTCATCTTCCATTTCTTCCACTAAATTAATTTTATCTTCCAGAACTTCTGTTTCCAATCCTTCAGATTTGCAGTACGGACACAAGCTATATCTTGAAACATCATACATATGTCCATTTTTACATCTATCCAACTTCATTTTAAATTTTTCCTCCTATTTATTCATTTTTAAATTACTTTAATAATATTTTTGTAGTCGCCAAATAAATTATATCTCCAGATTCTACTTTTACTGGTATATTTTTCTTTAATTTCATTTTTCGCTTGTCTAAATTTCGCTCAATTCCACTTCCATTCTGAGAACCTAAATCCTCATAATACCAAATTCCATTCACTCGATTTAAAATCCCATGAGCTCTGCTAACTAAATTAGAATAAATCCCTTCACTCACATCTATATCCACCCGATTTCTAGGCGTTTCTTTTCCAATCAGAAGTGAAGTAGCTCTTCCAACTTTCCAGATTTTCATATCATAATCTTCTGAATCTTTCAAAAATATATGCTCAATCTGCTTTTTCTCCAAATTCTCTATTTCCTTGACTCTTTCTAAAAACACACTATGCTCTCTCTCCCGCTCGTTCTTTATATTTCTAATTTCCTCCTCCACTTCAGCTTTTTCAAAAAATCTTTCCACAATAAGCAAATAAAGCGTAACTCCGATATAAATAAATATTGAAAAATAAAGGCTTTTGGTAGAATACCCAGAAAAATGTACAAAAACAAACGTAATAATCAAAATTAACATTATTAAAATATTTTTTAGGCTCAAAAACTTGTAACTTTTCTGGTTTCTAGCATTTAATTTTCGTTTTTCATATTTTTTAATTCCCTTATCCACACTAATACTATTTTTTTCAATATTAAAATTCTTATTTTTTCTAGCTCCCGTAACACTTCTTAATCTTTCAAGCCTATAAATACTCCCACGACCAAGCGGTTTTCTAAAAATATTCCTAAAATTTCCAAAAATTCTCCTAAAAATCCAAAACATAATTACTTTCCTTTCCATATAAATTGCAAATTATACAAATTAAATAAAACTTGCCTTTTCAAAAATATAATTTTATTTTTTATTCTGCATATCAAAAAAATTTTCAAACCGCCCTTTAATATTCTCCTTTTCCATCTCCGCCTTTTTCTTCCCCATCTTATTCAAATTAAAACTGTTCTCAAACATTTCTTTCATTTCACTTGCGCTTTTAAAAAATTCTTTTCCAAACGAGAAATTATTATCAGAAAAATTATTTTTATTTTTTAAATTTTTATTTTTATTATTTTCCTGTCCATTTTTAAATTTTCTCTTGTTGTCATACTCCTTTCTCTTTTTCTCATCTCCAAGAATTTCATAAGCTTCTGTTATTTCCCGAAACTTTTTTACAGCTTCATCATCTCCAGGATTTTTGTCAGGATGATATTTTATCGCCAATTTTCTATATTTCTTCTTTATTTCTGAAAAATCGGCATCTTCTTTTATTTCTAGTATTCTATAATAATCCATTTTCCTTCCTTTTTATTAATTTTATTTTAACTATATTTAAATAATACTATATTTTTATACTTTTGTCAATTATTTTTTAATCATATTTTTATATTTAAAAAAATAAATTTTTAAACTTCACAAAAAAGACATAAATTTTACATAATTTTGACAAAATTAAATGATACTATATTAGTGTTCTAGAAAAGAAATAAAAATTTGAATGGAGTGATTTATATGAAAAATACTTTAAAGAAAATAATCGCAGTTTTAGGAATTACAGGAATATCAATAGTGTCATTTGCTGTTCCGCCTACAAATATACGAAAACCAAAAACTAATATTAGTCAACCTAAAAAGAAATTACCGCCTAAAAAGAAATCACCAGGTAAAGACGATAAAAGAATTAAAAACTTTATAAAACAACATCCAATAAAAAAAGAGGAATCTCAAAGAAGAAGAAAGAAATAATAGAATAAAAATATTTAAATATAGAATCTTTACATCATATTGTTCAAAAAAGACTGTACCAAAAATAAATGAACTACACCTAAAATCTTAGACACAAAACAGAAGGTGCAGTTTTTTTTTATTTTAAATTATATTTTAGAATTTGAACACAAAACAGCTTAAATTTATTGATATGGTAAACTTTTTTAAAATTAATATTAAAATGATTTTTCAGCTATTTCTACATTTTTTTCAAAATATACATTTCCATCTTCTCCATACTTTAATAGAATAGGATAAATTTCCACTCCATTTTCCAATGCTTCATAAAAAGTTTCTGAAAATTCCTTGTCTATATTATGTTCAGGAGCAAAAATTTCTGATTTCCTGAATATTAAAATTATCACAGCTGTTCTAAAACCTTCTTTTTTAAGTTCTATCAATTCTTTTAAATGTTTTATTGCCCTTGTGGAAGGAGAGCCTGGAAATTGGGCAGTCTTGCCATTTACTAAAGTACAGCCTTTTACTTCAATGTAAATTTTATCTTTTTCAGTTTCCAGATAAAAGTCCAATTTGCTGTTGTTATATTTAATTTCTGGCTTTATATATAAAGGTTTTTCAAAAGGAGAAATTTTTTCATTATGAAATATTGATTCTGTAATATAACGATGAAAAGCTGTATTTATAAGAATAATTTCTCCATGAACTTTTACCGCAATAACATCCCATTTTGTCTTACGTTTCAGATTTTTTCTGTCTGCTTCTTTTATCAGTAGTTCATCTCCATCAATAAGTAATTCTGTTAATCGTCCCGTATCGTGTAAATGTGCAAAATCTTCTTTCGGATTTCCTTTAGAATTTAAATTTTTTTTAAAGTTAAATTTGATAGTAAATCTTGTTACCCGCTCTTTAAAATCTACAATCTTATCATAATTTATTGTATAAATATCAGTTTTATTTTGAATTTTCATTAATTTTACTTCCTTTAATTTTTATAAATCAAATAAAAAACGGAGTTTTAATAAATAATTTTTATTTTCTCCGTTTAAAAATTTATTTTTAGTATAAATTTAATTTGTATGTTAAATAATACAATGGTTTATTTTGATTTTGCATTGCAAAATCGTATTCATTAAATGCCTTTTTAGCTTGTGGAATATTTTTTTCCAATTGTGCAGATAAATTGAATTTTGCTGTAATCATATTTGAAAGGGATTTTAATTTTTGAGAAAAATCTTCTTCCAGATAAATATTTTCCACAGCATAATTCTTACGTAAGTTCAAATCTTTTGCCATAATTTTTATAACTTCATCAAGGCTCGCAATCCCATCAACCAGTTTTATATCCTTAGCTTCATCTCCAAGCCAAATTTTCCCTTGTGCATAATTTTCAAGAGTATTTTCATCAATTTTACGATTTTTGGAAACTCGTGATTTAAATTCTTTGTATGTTTCTTCCATTGATTGACTGATTTTAGCACGTGATTCCTCTGATAATGGAGCAAAACTATCATTAATATCGGAATATCTTCCTTTTGATATTGAATTCGAACGAACCCCATATTTATCTTGGGCATTGTACAATTTAGGCAGCATTGAAACTACACCGATTGAACCAGTAATCGTAGCACTGTTTGCAAAGACTTTTTTTCCTGCCGTTGAGATATAATAACCTCCAGAAGCAGCAGTATCCGCCATTGAAACATAAACTGGAATCTTCAGTTTTGACAGTTCCTGATAAATCACTTCAGAAGCAAGTGCCGAACCTCCACCTGAATTTACACGAAGTACAATCCCTTTTAAATTTTTAGTTTGTGTAGCTTTTTCAATTTTTTGAAGAATATTGTCAGGTGTAATAGTCCCTTCTGTAACGCCGTTTGCATCATATAAAATCGAACCTTCGGCATAAATTACAGCTATTGTTCCATTTCTTGGATTTCCTATTTTACCATCTTCTACTCTTTTTTCATAATAATCATAAATATCTGCAACATTGTCTTCCCTTATGTTTAGACGTTTTGTAAAATCAGAAAAATGCTCAAGTTTATCGACAAAATTTTTATCACGTGCAGCAAATGGAGTCAAATTAATATCATTTCCATTTACAATATCATTATTTAAAACATTTTTGTCAATTTTACGATTTTTCGAAATTTCTGTAACAAATTTATCATATCGATTTTCCAAAATTCTAGTTAATTCTGAACGCAATTCGGGAGTCATCTCATTTCCAGTATAATTTTCCCCATAAGACTTGTAATTTCCAATACGGACAACTTCCATATTCACTCCTAGCTTATCAAAAAGACCTTTATAATACATATCTGAATAATGATAACCTGTCAAATCCAAACTTGCTGAAGCAGATGGAATCATTACAACTTCATTTGCAATGGAAGCTAATTTATAATTGGCATTTGTAATATAAGCTCCAAAAGCATATATTTTTTTATTATTTGCCTTTAATTCCTCAAATTTCTTTGATAATTCCTCTACTTTTGCAGATGACAAATTTACCGTATCTAAAGCAATAATAACTCCCTTTACCTGATTATTTTTCTTTATGTCATCTAAACTATTTAAAACGTCCATATAAGATAAATTTTCTCTATCTGAAAGAAAATCTGAACCTATAACTTTATCCTCAACAACGTCAGAAACATTAAAAAGTATATATTCATAACTTTTTTTAACATTTTCATTTTTATTTTTTGAATTAACAATAGCAATTATTGACATTCCGATAATAAAAATTATAAATATTGATAATGAAAGTTTTAAAAAAAATGAATATATTTCTTTTGCTGTGAATATTAAAAATTTTTTGAAAAAATCCCAAAATTTCATTTTTTATTTTCCTCCTTGTATTTATATAATTTAATAATTTGCAAAAGTTTAGAAAGTTTTATTAAAATTTAAATTTTTCCTTTGTATTTTACTGTTTTCACTTTTACAATCATCTATTTTGCACATTGCTATAAATATGACAAATTATATCACTTTACAAAATAAATATCAATAAATTTTCTACTTGCCAAATATCTAAAATTATGCGATAATTTAATATATGTATAATTTGAATTTAAAAATGGAGGACTGAAAATGAATGATAGAATTGTTATTACAGTTATCGGAGCAGATAAAACTGGAATTGTTGCGAATGTTTCAACAAAATTAAGTGAATTAAACTTAAATATTATTGACATTACACAAAAGGTTTTTGAAGATGATATTTTTGCGATGATTATGCTTGTAGAAGCACCTAAAAATACAGACATAAAAGGGCTTCAGGAAGAATTTAAGGTCTTTGAAGATCAAATAGGTGTAAGAGTTTACCTGCAGCATGAAAATATTTTTAAAACTATGCACAGAATATAGTTCATTATTAAAATTTAGGAGGGAAAAATGAATTTATTACCTGATGAGATACTGGAAACGATAAATATGGTTGAAATGCAGCACCTTGATGTAAGAACTGTAACAATGGGAATAAGCCTACTTGACTGCATTGAGGCAGATGCTCAAAAGACAGCAGAAAATATTTATAATAAAATCACAGAAAATGGAAAAGATTTGGTAAGAATTGCCGATGAAGTAGCAAGTAAATACAATATGCCAATTATAAACAAAAGAGTTTCAGTTACTCCAATTTCAATAATTGGAAATGCAACAGACGCACAAGATTATACAATTTTTGCAAAAGTTCTTGATAAGGCGGCAAAGGAAATTGGAATTGACTTTATTGGAGGATTTTCAGCTCTTGTTGACAAAGGATTTACAAAAGGCGACATTAATCTAATAAACAGTATTCCAAAAGCACTTTCAGAAACAGATAGAGTTTGCTCTTCTGTAAATGTTGGTTCTACAAAATCTGGAATTAATTTGGATGCAGTAAAAATGATGGGAAAGACTGTAAAAGAATTAGCTGAACTTTCAAAAGATAACGATGGATTAGCAGCTGCAAAATTTGTTGTATTTACAAATGCTGTTTCTGATAATCCGTTTATGGCTGGTGCATTTCATGGAGTGGAAAATCCAGATGTTGTACTAAACGTAGGAATTAGTGGACCAGGAGTTGTAAGGCATACGCTTGCAAATATTTCAAAAACTGCAACAATTGATGAAATAACAGAAGCGATTAAAAAAGTAAGTTTCAAAATCACAAGAATGGGAGAATTAATCGGAAAAGAAGTTGCTGAAAGACTTGGCGTTGAATTTGGAATAATTGACTTGTCACTTGCACCAACTCCAGCAGTAGGCGATAGTGTTGGAAATGTACTGGAGGAATTTGGACTGGAAGCAGTCGGAGCTTATGGAACAACACTTGCACTTGCAATATTGAATGACGCTGTAAAAAAAGGCGGAGCAATGGCTGCAACTCGTGTCGGTGGCTTAACAGGGGCATTTATCCCAGTAAGTGAAGATCAGGGAATGATAGAAGCTACAAGCAAAGGATACTTGACACTTGAAAAACTGGAGGCAATGACTTGTGTATGTTCTGTTGGACTTGATATGATAGCTATTCCAGGTGATACCTCAGAAGCTGTAATTTCTGGAATAATAGCCGATGAAATGGCAATCGGCATGGTAAACAGCAAAACTACTGCAGTCAGAATAATCCCAGTTCCTGGTAAAAAAGCAGGGGATAGAGTAGTATTTGGGGGACTTCTCGGAGAAGCAGATATTATAAACATAAATAATTTAGATTGCTCTGTGTTAATTAATCGTGGTGGAAAAGTAGCTCCGCCAATTCAGGCGTTGAAAAATTAATTTACTAAAATTTAATTATAAATACTGTTAATCATTATAAAATATACGAGGAATAAATTTTATAAAAATGAAAGGATAATCTTTATTATGAAAAAAACAAAATTTTTACTAGTATTAATTTTTTTAGGCTTAATTATAAGTTGTGGGAAAAAAGACAGCAATAAAGAAAATCTTCAAAAATCAGTTATAAGTTCCAAAGGAAAAAAATCTAAAAAAGAAATTCAAGAAAAAAACAGTTATATAAAAAAATACAAGCAATATGTAACTTTATCCAATAAAATCCATGATGTCAATAAACAGATAACTTCTTATTTTCAAGATGCAGGAGAAAATGAAAAATTAAGTAGAAATGAGATTCCTGGGAGTGGTTTTAGCCTCTTTACTCCTGATATTTTACCAAATTTAAAAAATACAATTGCTAAAACTCCTAAAATTGAAGGACTTGATGAAAAAGCACAAAGATTATTAACTGCTTTAGAAAAAATGAAGCCTTTAACAGATCAAATACAGTATTATTATTTTAATGATAAAAAATATCTTGATGATAACTATAAACAGGGGAAAGAAATTCATAAGCAAATATCTGCTGTTTATCCTGAATATAAAAAATCTTTAGAAGATTTTGATACAGAAATGGGAAATATACAAAAAGCTTGTGTACAGGAATATTTACAAGAATTTGAGAAAAAAGGATATTTGATTCAATATAATGCTGTTTTAATAATGTCTTTGGGTGAAGAAATACTTACTGAATACAGCAGGCAAAAATTATATGCTGGAAATGTTACTGAAGCAGATATTAGTAAAATTAAGCCTTTGTATGAAAAACTTGAAAAAGCCCTTTCAGATTTTAAAAAGTTTTCTACAGATAAAAATCAGATAGAAAAAGAAGGATTTACTTTTAAAGCAAGCGGAGGATATATTTTCAGATTTACCAATATATCAGATAATTTTAGCGGAACTGTGAGAATTTTAATAAAGAGAGTTAATGAAAAAAATAGAATTAGAGATTATGATGGCAGGCTGAACTATGATCAAACTGTAGGAACTCCTGAAAATGCTAATTATATTTTTAAGGCTTTAATAAATACTTATGATCAGTTGATGAAGCGATGATTTATCTTAAATAAACTATTGTATTAATATATTTACTTAATTTTAAGGAGTGATAAAATGTATCATATAAAAGATCAAGAATTTTTAAGAGGAAAAGTTCCTATGACAAAAGAGGAAATCCGTTTTGTAAGTCTTGGGAAAATGGAGATGAAAGATGATGATATTTGTCTTGATATTGGTGGCGGAACTGGTTCTGTAAGTATGGAAATGGCGAGATTTGCACGAAACGGAAAAGTTTTTGTAATCGAGAGAAATGATGAGGCAGTTGAGCTAATTCATAAAAACAAGGAAAAGTTAGGATTGGAAAATATTACTGTAATTAAAGGAATGGCTCCAGATGGACTAAAAGACTTAAATACAAAGTTTAATAAAATTTTTATTGGAGGTTCTGCTGGAAATCTGGTGGAAATTATAAAATATTCTTATGATAACCTTGTTGACGATGGAATTTTAGTACTAAACTTTATCGTACTGGAAAATATTTTCACGGCTGTTGAGGAATTAAAAAAATACGACTTTAAAGATGTGGATATTTGTCAATTAATTGTAAGTAAAAGCAGAAAAATTAAGGATTTTAATATGATGATGGCAGAAAATCCAATTTATGTGATTACTGCGAAGAAATAAGAATGCAGTAAAATTTTTTAATTTGCTAGTTTAATTTTAAGAGAATTAAGTATAATTTTAAATTTGTGTAAAGCTCTGAAAAGATATATATTTATATTACTAATTAGAGAATTACACAAATTTTTTATATTATTTAACTTTATATACTTTGCCAAAAGACATTCCCATACCTTGACTTGAAATATCCCATCCATTTTTAGTCTTGCTTAACATTACAAAACCTGATTTTCTCTTATATGTTTTAATTTTTGTAATTTCAGCATGAGCTGTATCCGCTGTTATTGAAAAAACATCTTTTAAATACAATTGTTCCTGAATTTTTGATGAAGATTTTTTGGAAATTTCGCTAATATTAAATCCATATTTTTGTTTAAATTTAAACCCGATAGTTTTAATAATAGCATTGTAATCTCTTTCAGAAAGATTTTTTACATTCGATTCATAAGAAACGGCCGCAACTGTATTAGAACGATATTCAATTTTGGTAATCATAAAAGAAGCATCTTTAAACTGCTCCTCCATTAAAATTCTCATCACTTTAACTTCATTTGGAGAAGAAAAGCCTAAAAACGCCGTAACCTCTTCGTCTGTAACTTGAAATAAATTTTCCGGACTTAGCAGCTTTTCAATCTGAGCATTATTTTTTTGCAATTCACTTTCACTAAGGCTGACTTTATCACTGCGAAAAACAGGATAACTGAATAAGAATGAAGATATAGCAAAAGTCAAAATAGCTATCAGTAATTTATTTTTCATAAAAATTCTCGCTTTCTATTTTTGATTTAAAGTATAACTATGTTAATTATAGCACATTATTTTTGAAAAACAAGTTGAAAAATTATATTGGTTCTATATGCTGGTTAATGTAATAGGGCGAATTTTAACGATAGCGGAGCAGTTAGAATTTAAATACACTGAAAACTATGAAAAAAAAAGAAAGTTATTCAAGGCATTTTGAAAAAATTATAAAATAATTTTGAATTCATTACAAAATATAAAAGTATTTTTTGTAAAAATATGATATAATTCTAAAAGATATAAATTCAGAAAAAGGAAAGATTAAAAATGAATAAACTAAACTGGAAAAGAATTTATGAAAAAGCAGAAAAAACTGATGGATTTAGAGTGTTTGTAGACAGGCTGTGGGCAAGGGGAATGAAAAAGGAAGATGCTAAAATTGATTACTGGGCAAAGGAAATTACACCTACAAAGGAGCTTAGGGAAGATTATCATAAAGGAAAAATTAATTTTGAGACATTTGCAACAGGATATCTAAATGAATTGGAAAAAAATCCTAATTTTGATAAATTTTTACAAATAATAAAATCTGAACTGGTTTCAAAAAATGTTACAATGGTTTTTGCAAGCAAGACTCCTGAAATTAGTCATATTCCGATTTTGAAAAAGTATTTGGAGAATAAGTTATAATAAAGAGGGGAAAAATATGATTACGACATTATGTTATTTAGAAAAAGATGAAAAATATCTGATGCTGCATAGAACTAAAAAGAAAAATGATATAAATAAAGGAAAATGGCTAGGAATTGGTGGGAAATTGGAAGCTGGGGAAA
>ERZ772921.534-NODE-534-length-23290-cov-4.883021_pt1 | contig 23290 bp, 20 predicted proteins | sample MGYA00512117_ERZ772921 | MGnify/ENA primary metagenome ERZ772921 (study PRJEB29015, sample SAMEA2737944) | human oral metagenome | biome: human oral; feature: human-associated habitat; material: dental | place: China | collected 2150 ...
GCTAAATGCAATGCGTTTTGGTGCTAAATGCAGTGCGTTTTGGTGCTAAATGCAATGCCAAATGCTGCAAAATGCGAGGCGAAAGGGATAAAAATACATCGTAATGGTATAAATAAAACCTTTTAGAGTTGTTAAAAACATGGCTGAAAAGGGCAAAATAGCCATTAAAAAGTGGCATTTTAGGGGTTAAAAGTGGGTAATTGGGCATGAAAAATTACGAGCTCGCAGCCAAAATAGAAAGGCAAAATGGTGCTAAATGCAGGTTTTGGTCTTAAAAATAGACAAAACGGGATGCGTGAAAAGCTAGAAATAGTGGCTTTTTACCTGCTTTATGACCGATATTCTCGCTAGAATGGAGTGAAAATTAGAGCGACTTTGTAAAATAAAAGATATTATTTTAAGTTGGTGAGTTGGTGAGTTGGTGAGGTGTTGAGTTTATGTTTTTTTTTTGAGTTAATGGGTTAATGAGTTGGTGAGGTTTTGAGTTGATGAGTGTGTGGGTGAAGGGTTGAGGAATTAATTCGTTTTGGAGTTGATTCGTTGATGAGTTGGTAAGTGTGTGAGTTGATGTATTCGGGAGTTGATGTATTCGGGAGTTGTTGCGTTTTCATGAGTTTATACGCCAGTGGGTTGATTTGTCTTGCACTCCGTGTATGGGAGGAGTACTTATCTTGTGTTGGCATCACAAAGAACACAAGCCCCTCTCAATTTATAGAAACGTTAAAAGTCTAGATGGTTTTACTGCATAACGCTTGTACTTGCACTACAAGCCTTTTGCGCAGTTCCGTTTAGTCTTTCGTTTCTTGTCGGCATCTGAGTAAGTCTTATTCTCTTGACCTAGCCCGCTACGCTTTCAGGAACAAGACAGATAATATGCTCAACATTCAAACAAAATCTGCACAGGCAACCGCCGATTTGGGTTTAAGACTGGGCGTGTTTAACGAGAAAAAGCCCCGAAAGTGTATCGCTTTCGGGGCTTTATTGCTTGTGTGCCCTTGGGGGATAAGTGTCTTATCCTTGTGGGCTAGAATGTTCGTGGGGGTTACAAGGCGGCGAAAATCCATTCGTACACGTAGCTGCAAACACCGAAGAGTGCAACGCCTAGGGTGCAGATGGCTAAGGCTACACGTGTGTTGCAATCGCTTTTGAAGGCCGGCAACGGGTTTTCGCTCTTGTTGATGTACATCGCCTTAACGATGAGTAAGTAATAGTAAAGGCTGATAACGGTGTTAATCAAGGCGATGAACACGATGGCGTAAGCCCAGGTGTTGCCTTGTTCTAGGGCGGCCATAAATACGAAGAACTTGCTAAACATGCCTGCAAAGGGTGGAATGCCACCAAGCGAGAAGAGGGCCAACGTCATAAGGAAGGCCAACTTGGGGTTGGTGGAGTAGAGTCCGTTGTAGGCATCCATATCGGTTACGCCGTTGTTGCGCTCTTCGATGGCACTGATGATGGTGAAAACACTCATGTTGGCCACCACATACACCAATATATAATAGGTGAGAGCGGTTACGCCCATACCCGAATCGCCCATCACGGCGAGCATGATATATCCTGCTTGCGAAATCGAGCTGAACGCCATGAAACGTTTAAGTTCGGTTTGACGTATGGCGAAAAGGTTGGCAATGGTGATACTCAACACAATGACAATGCCGAGAAGATATTGCCATTGTTCTAACAATACGCCGAAAACGTGCATCAGGATAGAGCAAAGCGCAAAGGCTGCTGCACCCTTAGACACCACGGAGAGATAGCCCGTGATGGTTGTTGGCGCACCTTGATAGGTGTCGGCTGTCCAGAAGTGGAAGGGCACAAGCGAAATTTTAAAGCCCAATCCGCTGAAGAAGAACACCATTCCCATAACCGTCATGGGCGTGGCCGATAGGTGTTGAGACACTTCGTTGAAGTAAAGCGAACCTGCATCGGCATAGATGAAGGTGAGGCCATAGAGCATCACGCCGCTAGAAAAGGTTGCGGTGAGGATGAACTTGGCACCAGCCTCGGCCGAATTGTGGCGATACTTGTCGAACGCCACCAAGCAAGCCATGGGCACGGATGCCATTTCGAGCCCTAAGAAGAAGAGCAAGAAGTGGTCGGCGCTTACCATCATGTTCATTCCAAGCAGTGTTGAAATGATGAGCATATAAAATTCGCCTTCCTTAAAAGTGCTGTCGGGTCGCGATAGCCACGTGCGTGCCTGTATGAAAACGATGAGTGTTCCGAAGGCAAGGATGGTTTTCAACACGCCAATCATGGGCGTGGTGGCATACATTCCGCCAAAGGCCGTGGCTGGTTCGGTGGGACAGCAGTTCAGAAGAATAGGTATCAGCATGAATGCGCACACCAAAGGATTGAACCAAGGACGTGGCGAAGGTGCCGTCTTATCGTCGGTTATCACGATGGGGGCTTTATGAGCTGTGGCGAAATCTATGATAAAGACAATCACCAACATGGCCATCAAGGTAACCTCGGGCATCATGTGGAAAAACTGACTATAATCTAAATTCATTGTACGAAACGTTTAAAGTGATGCTATTGCGGTTACGTTGTTGATGTGGTCGATAATCGGGCCTAGCGTGTCGCTGATGATGTTGCTTGCCCAAAGCGGTGCAAGGCCAAGGCCTGCAACGCAGAAGATGAGGCAGCCAACAGCGAAACGTTCGTCCCAAGTGGCATCGGTGAGTTGCTCGTAGTGGGGGTCGGCAACCTTGCCAAAGAGTATCTTACCCACAACACGCAGGATGTATACCGCCGTGATAACGATTGCGGTACAGGCAATGATGGTGGCCGTGCGGTGGAATACGTCGTTGTTTTGGAACGAGCCAACGAAGATGGTCATTTCGGCAACGAAACCAGAGAAACCAGGCAGGCCCAAGTTGGCCAAACCCGCAATGACATAACCCACGCTGAGGAAGGGCATAATCTTCATCAATCCGCCCAGCTGACGGATGTCGCGCGTGTGTGTACGGCCGTAAATCATACCGATAAGGGCAAAGAAAAGGGCCGTCATCAGTCCGTGTGAGAGCATCTGCAAGATGGCTCCCGTGCACGAAGTCTGCGTCATCATGAGCAGGGCGAAGAGCACCAAGCCACAGTGCGACACCGAAGAGTAGGCGTTAATGTACTTCAAGTCGGTTTGCACGCAGGCCGAGAAGGCACCATATACCACCGAAATGGTGGTGAGGATGATGAAAATCCATGATAGCTGATGGGCAGCTTCGGGCAAAAGCACGATGGCAATGCGGAAACATCCATAACCTCCAAGTTTCATCAGTACGCCTGCATGGAGCATAGATACGGCTGTAGGAGCAGATGCGTGACCGTCTGGCGACCATGTGTGGAAGGGGAAGAGTGCGCCAAGCACACCAAATCCGATGAATACAAAGGGGAATAGCACCTTTTGTACGCTCTCTGGAATGTTGTGCAGGGCTTGCAATTCGAGGATGTTCATCGTGGTTGCACCACTGAAGAAGTAGATGCCGATGATGCCGATGATGAGCAAAGCCGAACCACCCATAAGCATGAGGGTTAGTTTCATGGCCGAATATTCTTTCTTACCACTACCCCAAACGCCGATAAGCAGGTACATGGGGATGAGTGCCACCTCGTAGAACATGAACATGGTGAAGAGGTCTATCGAGATGAAGAACCCGTAAACACCAATGCTAAGCAAGGTGAACCAAAGGAAATATTCTTTTGTTAGCGGCTTTAACTGCCACGAGGCGAATGTGCCTGTGAACACGATGATGCTAGAAAGGAGGAGCATCACCACCGAAATGCCGTCGACACCCACGGCGTAGGCTATGTTGAGCGGCTTGAACCAATCCACGGTGTATTGAAACAGCATGGCATCGGTGTTGCCTGCATCGCGCATTTTGAGGAAAGCGATGGTGAGCCAAACCGAAAGTACCAACAAGCACGATGAGCCGACAACCATCACACCGCGCACTTGATTGAGGTTGCGCGATAGCCAAAGGCCCAGCAACATCAGCACGGGGATAACTACGAATAATGTTAATATACTCATTTTGTTTTTCTTTTATTTGGTTGTTACCTCATATTACAACATATATAGCAAAACCAAGGTAAGCGCAACGGCTCCGGATAGGAACCAAATGGCGTAATGACGCACGTCGCCGCTTTGCCAGGGACGTATGCTTTCGCCCGCTTCGTTGGAACTCCAAGCTAAGAAATTGAACGTGCCGTCGATTACATGACGGTCGAACCACGCGATGGGCTTGGATATGAGGCGGAAGATGATGCGATGGGTAACGTATTGCCAAATCTCGTCCATATAGAAACGCTTGTAGGCTGCACGGTGAAGTGCGGGGAACGTCTTGGCCAACTTGTCGGCGAAAGGCGTTTCGGCCTTCTTGTACATCAGCATTGCTGCTGCAATTCCAATAAGGGCCAATGCCACACTGGTGCCTGCAACGGCCCAGTTGATGTGGGTATGGAAACCTATGCCGTTGGCTGAAACGAGTTCGCCGAAAGGTAAGAAACCGCAAGTTACCGTGATGACGGACAGGAATATCAAGGGGAAAGTCATCGTGAGCGGTGCCTCGTGGGGCTTGTGCGCTCCTTCGTTGATGTGCGTTTCGTAGTAGCTCTTGCCCCAGAATATCACATAGTAGAGTCGGAACATGTAGAAAGCCGTCATCATGGCGATGCCGCTCATCACTGCACCCATAAGCGGGCTGAAATTGTAGCAAGCTACTAATATCTCGTCCTTTGAGAAGAAACCTGAGAAGGGCGGTATGCCAGCGATGGCAAGACACGAAATGAGGAATGTCCAGCGCGTAATGGGCATGTATTTGCGTAGTCCGCCCATGTATTCTTTCTCGTTAGAGTGCACGGCATGTATGATACAGCCTGCACCTAGGAAGAGACAAGCCTTGAACATGGCGTGAGTGAAGAGGTGGAACATGCCTGCCATGTAGCCAAGTCCTTGCATATCGGCATATTCTTCGGTCATTGCCACGGAGCCTGTTGCAGGGTCGGGCATACAAACGCCAAGTGCCACGAGCATGAAACCAATCTGCGAGATGGTAGAGAAGGCCAAAACGCGCTTGATGTCGCTCTGTACGCAAGCCACAGCTGCGGCATAGAAGGCCGTGAAGGCTGCGATGTAGGCAATCCAATGCAACTGTTCGGGGGCGAACTCTACGAAAATGGGGAACAGACTGGCCACAAGGAACACGCCTGCTACAACCATCGTTGCGGCATGGATAAGTGCTGATACGGGTGTAGGACCTTCCATTGCATCGGGCAACCAAATGTGCAAGGGGAACATGGCGCTCTTACCTGCACCGCCGATGAACATGAAGAACAGGGCTACGGGCATCATTACGGCCGACCCTGCCACCTGATCGTGGAGCGAAGGCATGGCGTTGAGGTCGTAGTTGAACGTTCCTACGTAGAAACTGTAAATCAAGATGCCGATAAGGAAGAACAAGTCGGCAAAGCGAGTTACGATAAATGCCTTCTTCGATGCGGCAACGGCGGCCCCTTGGGGGTAGTAGAAACCGATGAGAAGATAGGACGACACACCCACAAGCTCCCAAAATAGGTACATTTGGAAGATGTTTGTGGCCACAACTAGGCCCAACATCGACATGGTGAAGAGCGAAAGGAAAGCGTAATAACGCTGGAAACCCTTTTCGCCGTGCATGTAACCGAACGAGTAGATGTGCACCATGAGGCTCACGGTGGTGATAACCACCAGCATCATCACCGAAATGGGGGTGAGACGGAAACCTAGGTTGAACGTCAGCAGTTCGGAAAACTTCAACCATGAGAAGTTAAACGCCGTAACGTGCGGGTAAAGTCCGTCAGCTCCACGGCCTTGTCCGATGAAGTATTCGTACGCCGTATAGATGGAAAGGCAAAAGATTGTGCCCAGAACCACCGTTCCGATGGAACCTGCCACCTTGTGCGGCATCTTCATGCCTAATAGTCCTAGCACGAGGAAGGATAGCGCAGGCAGAAGTAGTATCAAAAATACAAAATAGTATTCCATTGTCGTTTATAGTTTCATGTTTTCAATACTGTTCACCTGATCACTGTGGAACCTGCGGTAAACGTTAAGGATGATAGCGATGGCCACTGCCGTTTCGGCGGCGTTGATGCCGATGGAGAACAAGGAAAAGAAGAAACCTTCGAGTTCGCCAGGGTAAAGTATGCGGTTGAATACGGCAAAGTTGATGTCAACCGAGTTGAGCACCAGCTCGATGGAGATGAGCATCGCGATGAGGTTACGCCGCGTTACAAATCCGAAAAAGCCAATGAAGAAGAGCAAAGTGCTCAGTCCCAATAACAATTCTACGGGTATCATTTCTTATCCTCCTTTCTTGCAATCATTATTCCGCCGATGATACATGCCAAGAGAAATACGGAAATGAACTCGAAAGGCAGCACGTACTGATACTTGCCTGCACCGACGAGCTTCTCTCCGATAACCGACATGGGCACTTCGGCATCGACCATGCTGGCCGACATGTCTATAAATTGGTTCTTAAGCAACACCAATGCCACGGTAACCAGTCCGATAAGGGCCACCAATGCGCCAGCAACAACGGTCTTTCCGCGTTGTCTTTCTTGCAAGCCTTGCAAGGTGCGCTTGGACACTAGCTGGATGGCGAAGATGTAAAGCATCGTCAATCCGCCGGCGTAGATGGCAATTTGTGCCGTGCCTAAGAAGGTATAGTCTAACAGGAAGTAAACACCTGCCACGCCAAAGAGCACGAACAGCAGGAAAGTAGCCGCCCGCATAATTCTCTTTGTGAATACACATACGATGGCCGAGCCGATAATTACCACGGCCAAGATGCAAAACATGATGATATTTGCCATAAAGATGTCTACTCCTATTTTTTTGTTTTAGTGTTGAAAGTTCCGATTTCACTTTCCGCACCGCCGTCAATGATGTTGGGCAAGGAGCTTTGGTAGTGTTCCTTGTCTAGCTCAATGACAAGCTTGTCGCGGTTGAATACGGAGTTCTCGAAGTCGTTGGTGAACTCGATGGCGTCGAAGTTGCAGGCGTTTGTGCACAGTTCGCAGAACATGCAGTCGCCCAAGTCGTAGTCGTACTTCACCAATTGGCGTTTCTTCTTGCCCTCCTCGTTGGTCACCATTTCAGAAACGATGCGAATGGTTCCATTGGGACATGCTTTTTCGCACATCAGGCAGGCCACACATTTCACCACATCGTTCTCGTCGCGCTTCATAACGAGCCTTCCGCGCGAACGCTTTGCCACGTGCAAAGTGGTCTTTCTGTTTTCGGGGTATTGTTCAGTTACCTTCGGCGTAAAGTACTCGCGCAGCGTGACACGTAGTCCCGTGACGAGCGACTTGATGCCCTCTCGTATACCGCCAAAATATGATTTCTTGTTATCTTCCATGTCTTTTTCGTTATTTAATGTACCAACCAAAGGCCACGACAATTGTCATGATCACGAGGTTGAGCAAGGACAGGGGCATCAGGTATTTCCATTCCAACTTCAATATCTGGTCGATGCGAAGGCGGGGGAACGTCCAGCGTATCCACATGAGCACCCAAACCAGGGCGAATGCCTTGCCCAAGAACCAAACGATGCCTGGAATATAGTCCATCACCTTATCAAAACCGTCAACACCGATGTGTATAGGCATCCATCCTCCAAGGAAAACCATCGAGGCAACACCTGCTACAATGAAGAGGTTTAGATACTCGGCCAAGTAGAAGAAACCGAAACCCATACCCGAATACTCGGTGTGATATCCTGCGGTAAGTTCGCTTTCGGCCTCGGCCAAGTCGAACGGACCACGGTTTGCTTCGGCATTTCCTGTGATGAGGAACACTACGAAGGCGATAATGGCGGGGATATGGCCCTGGAAGATAAGCCACCCGAAGGGGCCGCTCTGTGCTTCCACGATGCCGCTAACCTGCATTGTGCCCGTAAGAACCACGGCTGCGATGAGGCAAAGGCCCAAAGACATCTCGTAAGAAATCATCTGCACCGCACCACGCATGGCCGAAATAACGCTGTATTTGTTGTTGGAACTCCATCCGGCGATGAATATACCAATAACGCCGATACTCGAAATGGCCGTCATCAGGAAGATGCCGACGTTGAAATCCAAGATTGTAGCGCCTTTGTTCCACGGCATGAACGAGAAAGCACCCACCGAACCAATCAACACCAGTATGGGAGCGATGGAGTAGAGCAGCTTGTCGGCCTTGTCAACAGCGAAGATTTCTTTGATAAGCATCTTCAAAACGTCGGCGATAACTTGGAAAATACCCCACGGTCCAACACGCATCGGCCCGAGACGGCATTGGAAAGCCGCACACACTTTGCGTTCCATGAAGATAAGTAGGATAGCTAATATGGCGTACGCAGCCAATATGAATACACCCACGAGTACACATTCGATGAGTATGGCCCAAAAGCTGCTCAGTCCGCAAGTGTCTCGCAGCAGACTGTCAAACCACGTCGTAACGATTGAAAAGTCAAACATAATTATCTGTCAATATCGGGTATAACATAATCTAACGATGCGCCGACGGCGATAAGATCGGCTATCTTCTCGCCACGTAGCATGGTATCTAAGGCCGAAACCAAAGGAAGACCCATAGGGCGGAACTTCAAACGATAGGGGCTCTTGTCGCCTTTGCTGTCGAGGAACACGCCAATCTCGCCGCGCGAGCCCTCGCACGAAAAGTACCATTGGCCTTCGGGCACCTTGATGATGGGCTTTTGCTTGATGTAGAAGTCGCCTTCGGGGATGTTGTCGATAAGCGTTTCCATGATATGAACGCTCTGTTCCATCTCCTTCATGCGCACCATATAGCGGTCGTAGCTGTCTCCGTTGTTGTAGGTAATCTCTTTAAAGTCTACCTTATCGTACACGCCGTAGCTGTGGTGTTTGCGAACATCGTTCTGCCAGCCCGTTGCACGACCCGTTCCGCCCGTACATCCGTAGCTGATAGCATCCTCACGAGATAGCATACCCACGCCTTTGAAACGGTTTTCGAGAATAACGTTGCCTGTAAACACATCTTGATATTCTTTGAACATCGGCTTGATGTAGGCGCAAAGTTTCTTTACGTTCTGCACAAAGTTGGGGTCGATGTCTGCTTGGCAACCGCCAATGCGGTAATAGTTTTGGATGAGTCGGCCACCAGTGGTCTCTTCCATCACGTTGATAACCTGCTCGCGGTCGCGCATTCCATATATAAAGGCTGTCAATGCGCCAAGGTCTTGCGCACAGCAGCTGTAGAACAGCAGGTGCGAGTCGAGGCGTTGCAGCTCGTCCATGATGGTGCGTATGTATTTAATGCGGTCGGTAAGCTCCACGCCCATCGCCTCTTCAATCACGCCCACCAGTGCATGGCGGTTCATTGTTGCGCTGAGATAGTCCAAACGGTCGGCAAATGCCAGTGTCTGGGGATAGACATAGCTTTCCGAAATCTTCTCCACGCCGCGGTGAATATAGCCCAAGTGCGGGTAAATCTTCCTAATCACCTCGCCGTCTAGTATCGTTTGCAGGCGCAACACGCCGTGTGTGGCCGGGTGCTGCGGTCCGATGTTCACCACATAGTCGTCGTCTCCGAACAGTTTATGGCGTGTTTCCACCAAATTCCCGTCTTTATCTAGGCTATATTGCAAGGTATAGTCGGGTTCGGGGTCGTCGTACATGTGAGCCTTGTTCTTCTCGGGGTCCATGTCGTAGTCTTTTCTTAGGGGGTAGCCCGTGAAATCGCTACGCAGATAGAGCCTTCGCATGTCGGGATGTCCGATGAACTTGATGCCGAAGAAGTCGTAAACCTCGCGCTCCAGCAGGTCGGCGGCCTTCCAAAGGCTAGTCACCGATGGTAGGTAAGGGTTCTCGCGGTCGGCGGCAACGACTTTAACCGAGATGCGTTCGTAGGTTTGAGTGTTCTCCAGAATATAGATACACCCGAAACCTTCCTCTCCAAAGTCTTCACCAACGATGGTGACGAGGAAGTCGAAATGTTTTTCATTTCTTAATTTTGCCATCTCGTTGGCAAAATCGTTCGCGTTTAATTCAATGTTATTTAGTTTCATAATAGCGTCTCATTCCTTGTCTTTATCGAAATCCTTTGGAACATCCATGATAACCAGGGGTTTCTTTTCTTTGCGGTTTGCTCCGCCAAAGAATTTCTCAACCTTCACTTTACGTTGCAGCTGCATCATTCCGTAGAGAATGGCCTCTGGTCTTGGAGGACATCCGGGAATGAAAACGTCTACGGGAACAATCTCTTCGATGCCTCGCACCACGTGGTAGCTCGATTTGAAAGGTCCGCCGCTGATGGCGCATCCGCCAACGGCGATAACGTATTTCGGGTCGGCCATTTCGTCGTATAGGCGTTTCATAACGGGCGCCATCTTGTTGGTGATGGTTCCTGCGCACATGATGAGGTCGGCCTGACGAGGCGAGTTGCGTGTTACTTCAAAGCCAAAGCGTGCGAAGTCGTAGCGAGCACATCCCACCGACATGAATTCGATACCGCAACAGCTTGTTGCGAAGGTAAGCGACCACAGCGAATTGCTGCGTCCCCAGTTGATGGCTTGGTCTAGCGAACCAACAACAACGTTCACGCCACCTTCGTGTAGTTCGTTCATGATTTGTTCGAGCGTGTCGTTGTCTTTAAATTCCGCGTAGGGAATACTCTTGATATGGGGTTGTTTCACTTCCATTCCAATGCTCCTTTCCGCCAAGCGTAGGCCAGGCCAAATACAAGTACCACCAAAAAGAAACCAATGCTCGCCAGAGCCAAAGCTCCAAACTGCTTAACAACCACTGCCCAAGGATAGAGGAATACGGTCTCTACGTCGAACATGAGGAAAAGGATGGCAAAGAGATAATAACCGATGTGCACGGGAATCCACGAGGAACCGCGCGTCGGGATACCACTCTCGAATGGCTCACCTTTCACCGCATTGTACGACCGAGGCCCTATTGCCTTGGCTATGGCAAATGCCGCCACAACCAAAAGGACAGCCGTTATCAGAACGGTAATAAATAAAATAAAAGACATATAACGTTATTATATAATTGTTTGTATTCAGCTAAATATGCTGCAAAGGTAATAATAAATATGAAAATGGTTACATGTTTTCTCTAAAAAATGTAATCTCCATGTTGCAAAATATGGGTATAAGGGTCATCATTATTGAGTAGGGGCGGGTTTTATCCCTGTCGACAAACTAGTAACAGACTCTTTTTTGCGTTTGTGGATGTGTAAGGCTTAAACCAAGCGTTTATGTTTCTTTATGTTCTTTCAATGTTAAATGTATAAGAAACATAAAAAGGTTACAGACCTAGTTTTAAGATACTTTGAGCACAGTTGCGCTGTCTTTTGAAACGATAAGAACGTGGTGGTTTAGGAAGAGTAATTTATCTATGGCTTTATTGTTCATGTTGTTTTTATTTAGAACGGAGAAACTCCCTTGATATTTGCCTTTGCATAAGTCGTATTTGTCTATTATATAATGAGCATGAGTGGAAATACGATAGGAAAGTACAAATAATGAATTACCTTTTGCAAATGCACCTACGTTAGAATTAAAAGTTTTACCCCTTTCAAAGATGTAGAAATCACCATACCTGATGATTGAAGGAGCCGGTACGTTATCTAGCGTTTTGACAATTCTAGTTAGTTTTCCTGTTTTGTCAAACACGTATATGTATGGAATATGCGTAAATGTGTATGTTATTGCCTCATTTGTATTAAGGAAATGGCCATCGTAAGCTAATACTTGTTCTTGATAAGTTTTGTATTTGTTATTTTCTGGCAAGTAACCTCCCTTTCCTAGCTGAGTGAATTGTTTTGTTTTCACATTTAGTATTCCAAAGCTCGTTCCATTATTATTGGTTATGGAATCATTTTTTATTACGAGTAATGTACTGTCATTAATTGGCGTTGCATTGATAAGTAGCTGGGATAACTTCACCTTATTAAATCTAAGTTGTTCAGTTGTGTCTGAAAGAAATAGAGAAGAGCGTGAAATATAATATATTTGATTGCCGAGTTGCCCGAAAATCTGTGTGTCAAATTTGGCAGATTTGTAGATTCTAGCTATTATTCCATTCCTTTTGAGTTGTTTTATTATCGTGTTTTTATCTGTTTTATATTGTACTAGGATGTTTTCTGGGTCACAACAGACTCCATTCGGTTTTGAAAAATCAATTCCTTTGCATGGGTTTGTACATTGTTTGAATGGATTTTTTATGTAGAACCTTTGAAAGGAGTAATTGTATTCTGCAGACTTACCTCTTATGGATAATAGTAAAAAGGACAATATACAGCATAGCAACAACAGGATTGTAGCTATGCTGTATATATGCTTTTCTTTTGTGTTCTTAAATTGTTTCATTTTTCTTTAGTAGATAGGTCAGTATGATAATAATACCTATGTTTATAGCCAGGTGCGTAGTAAAGGATAATCCATTGAGAATCCCGCCACATCCGCAAATTTCATATCTATTTAATAGGTGAAGGATAACAATATAAATGGAAAAAGTAGCCATCATACTTAACGATAGAGCCAAAGGCCCACTCTTTCTTTCACAAGTAAGCCTACAATAGAGACGCATTCAAAAGCCAAAGCTCCATATGCAACGTACTTAATGTGCATGGGGTGGAATAACCCCGTTTTTGCAATATTGAGTTCGAACGAAATTAGGTTAAGCAGCTTGTTGGCAAGTGTGTATGCGAAAAACAGAACGATTCCACACACAAGTACCCGATATGTAATGTTGCATTTCATGTTTATTGTTCTTTCGTTTTTGTGTCATCGTTGTTGATGTTTGTGCCAACTCGCCGTGTTCTGAAACTCTTACCAAAAGTAATGTTGGCGGAGAGTGATATTGATGAGGTGGATAGCTTGGACGTAATGGTTCGAAACCCTGTCTTGAAATGGTAGATTGTGGTGGTGCGTTGGTTCCACCCAAACACATCTTGGTAGTTGAGTGACAGCTCCAATCGGTCTTTAAGAAAGCTTCTTTTGACAAGAATAGAAAGCGAGGGGCGATGTGTAGTGCTGCTGTTTAGGTCGAAAGACTTATTTATATAGTTTCCGTTTAGGTCGAAATACCATCCCTTAGGCGCAGAAAAGCTTAGGTTTAAGGCACTGTTGACAGTCCATCCGCTTTGTTGTATGTTTCTCATGAGCGTTTTCTCTGCAAAGCGGTTATAGAGTTTATATTGCTCATGGTTTACGCTCATGTTGAAGTTAATGTTGAGTTTGTGGTTCAACATGGGCAGATAGATGCCTGCTCCCATCCTGTAAATGTTGGCTCGTGCTGCATTTTCGTATGTGGAGCAGTCAAGATTATCACTGAATACCAATTCTATCAAATTTGTTGTGTGTGCGTATGTGGCGAAAGCATTGAGGTAGCTATTACGCAATTGTTTCCTAATTTGTAGTGAAAAGTTGTTGGTGTATTGTGGAGCGAGGTTGATGTTTCCTTGAAACTGTTCATGTTCGCTCACATAAAATGTTTCTGGATTGAGGTAATCCACGCTTGGCCTATTGATTTTGCGACTGTAAGAGGCAGAGATACTGCCTATTTTGCTGTTGGCATTTAGAACCAGTGTGGGTAGAAGTGTGTAATAATTGCTGTGTTTTGTTTCCATTCTGTTGGCGGTCCATTCATTCCTAATGGCCACGTATGCGTCAAACGGACCACCTAAGCTAAAACTTTCCGTAAGGAACAGGTTGTGTACATTGGTATAGAATTTTCGTGTATAGGCACTCAGCAAGTGTTGCCTGTAAATGTTTTTGTAACCCATTTGCAGGTCGTTTCCTTTTCCGATAAAGTGCAAGTTGTTAGCTTGGTATGAAAGTTCCCCTGTAAGCTCGTTCATGCCTGTTTCGTATATTAAGGAGACAGGCTGGCCGTTCTCGTTGGTTGACTTGTATTTGCGAAAGCGGGCTTTCAAGTTTAGTAGTTTGTTCTTGCTTATTTCGTAGCAAGACACAATGTTTATGTTGTGGCTGCCGTATCCTTCGGTGATTTTTTGTTTACCCGAGAATCCTGCTTTACTCTCTGTCTGGGCGTTTATCTTGCTGTTGAAACCAAAGAAGGTATAGGCTAATGATACTTTAAATTTCGGAGTGGCAAAAATGCTTAGTTTTGCATTTGCTGTGCATTGCCCCACTTTTGCGCTTTTGTCTGAATGATAGTTCTGTTCTTCGTTCCATGCTATAGTCTGCCACGAGTGTTGATTGGAGAGGTGTCCCGATAGGAATGCGGTGAACTCTATGCTTTGTGTACGTAGTGTTATTTGAGGGAACGTGCCGTATCGTTCTTCCGAAAAATTAGCTGCGCTTAGGCTCATCTGCCCCTTTACTAAGGACGGCAAGTGTTTTTTCTTGATGACATTTATCACTCCACCATCCGATGCTTCGTCTGTTCCGTGCCTTAGTACCTCAACTCTTTCAACGTCTTTCAGGTCTAGTGCCATCAGTTCTTTTATGTCTACGTTCCTGTCGTCTATGCGCAGGCTTGCAGAGATGTTGTTTCCTGGCAGAGAAAAAGCGTCTCCGCTTTTCATAACGCCAGGCAAACGACTTAATGCCATGTCGGCTTTGGCGTTCACAGGAAACCCCCGCCGGTCTATGTCGAATACTATTTTATTGGCACTGATGTTGGCAATACGTTTGTAGCCATTCACATTCACCTCTTGCAGCAGCAAGTGGCTCAGCCTTATTTCGTGGGCTTGGGCTTGCGAAAGAATGAGGGTTGTGTCTTTGGGTTGGTACATAAAGGCGCGTATGCTTACCTTGCACGTGTCTACGTCTTGTACAGGAACGATTTGTGCAACAAAGATGCCATTCTCGTTTGTTTTACCGATGGTTTTGTTGTTGGCATAGGTTATGCACACCTGTGCATTGTCTACCACCTGCGCATTGTCTACAACAACCTGTATTTTAAGGTCTTTCTGCTGTTGGGCATAAGCCACATTACAACACAAGAGGTTAGAGAAAACAACAAGTATGGCTTTAATAAAATTGTCAACTGCCATGTTTTTGCCGCTCACGAAGGTTTTAGAAAATGGTTTCATCACGTTTGTGTTCATCTTGTTTCCACTCTTTTTTATTGGTTTTCAGATTTATTTTCTTGATTGTTGTTCTGCAAAATTATCATATTTTTCTTAGATTACATGGTGTTTCATAGCAAAAATAACATGTAAGGGTGTTGTTATGGCCTTGGGTCTGGGTTGGTTGGGATTAAAAAGAAACGCTTTCGGCCGCCTCTATGTGGTTGCCGAAAGCGTTTCTTGGGCTTATGGTGCCTGTATATCTATGTCTATATGTATATGGTTGCTGTTAAATATATTGCTGTCCGCTAAACGCTTTGAAACAGCAAACGGGGGTGTTCAGATTACCGATAAATAGAATGATTAGTTACACCTCTCACCAAAAGTAAGCCCCTTTCTGTTCTTCACAAGCGTGATAAGGTGCACAGCCCATTGGGATTAAAGTCGCAATTGGGTGAAACGTGAACGTCCTGCGCGCTTCGTTGCCCTATGTTATTATCACGGTAAGAACTTAAAAATGTTCGCATCATTGCGCCCATCATGCTTAATCTTATGGCTTATGCCAGTGCATAGCCGTTAATCTTATCTCGGAAAACGTCTGATTGCGATTTGTTAATATGATAAATATATTTTACAAACCATGTCTTTCTGCCGAACCCTTCTAGGAAAAATTATCTGCTAAAAGCCATATAAAATGCACCCAAACGATGAAATTTCAGTAATTTTTGAGCGACTATCCCCTCCGTTTTTGGCCATTTACTATGCTTTCGCTTTTCTCTTTGAAGAAAAATTCTCCCAAATTGGCATCCGCAACTACAAAGAAATGGGGGCAAATCGCTAGATTTTGCAACGCATTTAGTACCAAAACGCCTTGCATTTTGCACCAAAACGCAGTGTATTTTGCACCAAAACGCAGTGCAATATGCACCAAAACGCAAGGTAAAATGCAGCAAAACGCGAGGTGAAATGCAGCAAAATGTAGCAAAAACACATTAAATGCACCATTTTAGGGGGTATTTGTAGGCATTTTGACCGTTTGGGATGAAAAAATGTTTGGTGGCGTTTGCCGGTGCATTTATTGACGTTTTGCACCCCAAACGCATGCTAAAAAGCATGTTTTTGTGCTTTATTTCTCGTAAATACCAATAAATCAATTGGTTATAAACTTTAAAAATACGCGCGAAAATCCGACCGACGCCCGGAAATTTTACGGCGAAGGCACTCATAATGTTAAATTTTGGTGTAAATATTTTACAATCTCATGTCTGTTATTCAGCACTATTGCATGATGATGTTTTGGGTTGTTAAGAAGGTTATCCATTCAGATTTGTTGCTGTACGCTAAAAAACTTTTGTGAAGAACAGAAAGGTGCTTGCTTTTGGCGAGAGGCTAAACAAATCACTCTTTTTGTCGGCAATCTGAACGCCCTGTTTGCTGTTTCTAAACTTTTAGCATACGGCAATAGCACCAATAAGGTGTGGGGTAGGGGGCGGGTGGCTAACTTCCCACGATTAGTCTGCCCACTTGATATACCGCTGCACTAACAACCCACGCCAGGCCTGTGGTGTAAAATGCGGCGAACAATGCCCAACGCCACGAGCCGCTTTCGTTGCGAATGGCGGCAACCGTGGCAATACAGGGGAAGTAAAGCAACACGAAAATGAGGTAGGCATAGGCCGAGACGGGCGAAATGCCGTCGTTCAGCATTTGCCTACGCAAGCGCGTGTATTTCTCGGTGTCGTTGCCAGAGCCGTTGTCGTCGCTAAAACTGTCGTCGTCGGCATACAGCACGCCCATCGTTGAGGCCACAATCTCTTTTGCGCCAACGCCTGCAAGCAAACTGACGTCTAGTTTCCAATCGAAACCTTGCAGACGGAATGCCGGCTCAATGGCCTTACCCATCCTGCCGATGATGCTTTGTTCTTGTTGCTGTTGCTTGTCTAGCTCGTCGTTATGGGGAAAATATCCCAATGCCCAGACAATGATGCTGGCCACAAGGATGATGCCGCCCATCTTCTGCAAATATTGTTTGCCTTTCTCCCATGTGTGTCGGGCGATGGCTTTTTTAGTGGGGAAACGATACGGCGGCAACTCCATCACGAAGGGCGTATCTTCGCCTTTCACCAAGAAACGGCTGAAAATCTTGCTCATTATCACGGCCATGAGTATGCCCACAACGTAAAGCGAAATCATAATTGTCGAGCGATACTTCAAGGCAAAGAACGTTCCTGTTATCATGATGTAGATGGGCAGGCGCGCCGAACAGCTCATCATGGGCAGGATAAGCATCGTTATCAGTCGGCTTCGCCTACTTTCGATGGTGCGTGTAGCCATTACCGCAGGCACATTGCAGCCAAAACCCATGATAAGGGGTATGAACGACTTGCCGTGCAGCCCCATCTTGTGCATCAACTTGTCCATGATAAAGGCTGCACGTGCCATGTAGCCGCTGTCTTCCATGAACGAGATGAAGAAGTAGAGGATGAGAATTTGCGGCAGAAACACGATAACCGCGCCCACGCCGGCAATAATTCCATCGGCCAACATGGCCTTTACGGGCCCATTGGGCAGGGTCTGCTTTACCCATTCTCCCAGCCAATTTACGCCTTGGTCTATCCAATCCATAGGGTATTGGCCCACAGAGAAGGTTACTTGGAACATCACATAAAGCAGGAGGAAGAAGATGGGAAATCCCCAAAACTTATGTGTGATGATGGCATCTAGCTTGTGGGTAAGCTTGTAGGTGTCGTTGGCTTTACCCTCCTTGTAGCCAGCTTTGGCCAAAACGCCATGAATAAAGGCGTATTTGGCATCCATAATGGCTGTTTCGCAGTCCTCGTTAAGTTGTGTTTTTATGCTTTGTGCCTCCTTGTCGCGCGTGGCCAATATGGCCTTGGCGTTGCTTAACGAGGCCACTTCGCGTTCTGTTTCAGCATCGTTCTCCAACAGTTTGATGGCCAAGTATCGCGTATGGAACTTGTGCATTACCTCCGGGTTCTGTTCAATTTGCAGTTTCAGTCGGCTGATACATAGTTCAAGCCTTGGGCCATGATTGATGTGTATGTGTCTCGAAACCTTGTTGTGTGGTCGGGCATCGGTTGTGGCAAAGTCTTCTTGGTGCTCTGTGGGCACGTCATTCTTATATTCTTCGTGCCACTTTTGCAGGTCGGCGGCCACTTCGGGGTTGATGTTGCCGTCCTTGTCGATAAAGTCCATACCCTCATACATGTTGATGATGATGTGGAAAAGCAGCTGCACGCCCCGCCCTGTCTTAAATACGGTGGGTATCATGGGTACACCCAATTGCTTGCCTAGCATCAGCAGGTCTATGGTATCGCCGCGTTTCTCAAACTCGTCGTACATGTTTAGGGCACACACCATGCGCAAGTTCATGTCTACGAGTTGGGTAGTGAGGTAAAGGTTGCGTTCCAAATTGCTGGCATCTAGCACGTTGATAACCACGTCGGGCGTTTTCTCCACGATCTGTTTGCGCACGTATAGCTCCTCCGGACTATATGCCGAGAGCGAGTATGTGCCTGGCAGGTCTACCAAATGAAACTCATAGCCCTCGAAACGTGCGACACCTTCCTTGGCATCGACGGTTACGCCCGAATAATTTCCCACCTTTTCGTGCGCTCCCGATGCGAAGTTGAAGAGCGATGTCTTTCCGCAGTTGGGGTTTCCCACCAGTGCCACGTTTATCACGCGCCGCTTGTGGCGTGCCGCTTGTTGCATCTTTTCTTCGCTAACGGGCATGTCGGTTGCCGTAGGCTGCGGCTGGTCGTCCCTTTCGGTGCTTGTGGCCAAAGTGTTTTCGGTGTCTTTCGTTTCGTCGTTGGGCATGTCGATAAGCTTGGCCTCTTCTTCCGAAACCACTTCAATCATTTGCGCCTCGTCGCGGCGGAGCGAAATTTCGTAACCAAGTATCTTGTATTTCACGGGGTCTTGAAGGGGCGCATTGAGCAACACCTCCACGGTTTTACCCTTGATAAAGCCCATCTCTACGATGCGTTTTCTAAAACCACCGTGGCCCAAAACTTTCACCACAACGGCTTTTTCTCCCGTTCTTAGTTCCGATAATCTCATTTCCTATTTGTCTGTGTTACGTGTTTATGCCAACACAAAGTTATAACATTTCCGTTTGAGGGGTGGCAAATGGCACGTTATCCTTTTTTAAAATACCTATAAATGGGTAGTACTGGGCGTGCACTTGCCACTTAACTTACCTATTATTGATGATTTTTCTGCCTTATATTTTGCTTTTCTCTTGTGCTAGCTAATGCAAGTAGTGCAGTTGTGGCACGGCATATCACGGCATTTACCACTAAGCGGACTAATGCGCGATTTGGGTTAAAGAAGGATAGGTGACCCATTTTAAGTGCCCATTTTACCCACTTTTCACAATGGTAAGTATAGCTATGATTTGTTAAATAGGTAATAATGTTTTACAAAACACGCCCCTTGTAACATCACCTTCTAGACGAAATTAAGGTAAAAACAGATATAAAATGCACTGAAAAAATCAATTTTGCGCACCGCTCCAGCGCGTTTTCTCCGCCATTTTTTGCAATCTCATATAACATTGCATCTCTCTTTGTTGAAAATAATCGCCCATTTTGCATCCTCAATAACACGAAAATGTATGAATATCTCTCGCTAATATGTGGTAAATATGCAGCAAAACCAACTGCAATATGTACCAAAATGGACTGCGTTTAGTATCAAAACGCGCTGTATTTTGCACCAAAATGGACTGCATTTAGCACCAAAATGCAATTCAATATGCTGCAAATTGCCATATTTTGGTGTTGATTTGTGGTCTATATCCGAGATAAAATGGTTTAGAATGTATATTCGACGGCAGGTAGCGACAAAGAAATGAGAAATAGCTTGATGAGCGTTTGGTTGACGCTTAAACCGTATAAATATCCTACTTGCCGACCATTAATGTGGGTGTTTTGCCTAATATTGCTACAATTGGCAATAAATCAGGCTATTACAAGCTTGAAGAACACGAGCGAAAATTCGCCCAATGTCCGGAATTTTTGCGGTGAGGGCACTCATAATGTTAAAAATCAGTACAATATTTTTACAATGTTTGCAGGGCAGCTAGTGGCAAGTAAACTCGTATTAGTGGTTCGCCAGCTGGTGCCAATGGCTCATAAACACGATGTGTTAGTGTCTATAAATACCAGTTTATCCGACTTATACACCTTTGTAGTTGGCATCGCTAGACCAGCAAAAGTTTGTGAAGAGGTACTTAAAGAATGGCTTGCCTTTGGTTAAGACTTATATAGTGAAGTGGGGAATGTGGGTGCGAGCAGTGTCACAGCGTGTTGCGACTATCTCCAAAGCATTTGAACAATCTGTGCTTCGGTATATTCAAAGTATTCGCCTTTATCGTTTATATTCCTTTCAAACAGCTTAGGGTCGTACGTATTAAAGTTCCTTTCCAAGAACAACTTATAATACTCGTCTAGATGATATTTAAAAAGCTCTTTTAACGAACCATCTTCGGAGGGAGTGTAGATGTCGGTTTTAAGCCTTTTTACAATCTCATGCACTTCGTCCATAGTGATATTGTGTACGCATTGAGGTTCGGGCAGCACAATTTTGAAGGCCAAAACCTCGGCACCTTCTTCTTCCCACCATTCCCAAAGATTAAATTGCGACATGTCTTTCCCCGTAAGCTGATGAAGATAGTCGGCCAATTTGTTATATTCCACCAAGTCTTCGTCCCCGTTTTCATCGCAATATGCTGTATAACTCATTATTGCTTTAAGGGCTATTGGGTAGCGTTTCTCAACCGTTTCGAAGTCGGGTTCTATCTCTTTTCTTAGTCGCATGTTCGCAATTGTGTTTATGTACGTCCTTTCTTTTAGTGGGGCGTTTATCGCATATCTAGGTGCTTAAAGCCACGCCATGCTTGGGAAAAACATTTTTGTAGAGGCTATTGGGCAGCGAAATAGTTTTCCAATTCGCGTATGGCAGCCGTATCAACAGTTTTGAAGTCGTTGATGATGAGGCCTTTTTCCAGCAAAACGATGCGTGTGGAAATGTCGATGGTGTGTTGTAGGTTATGGCTCGACACGATAACCGTTGTGCCTTCGCGTTGTCCAAACTTAGAAAGTATGGCCTTTAAGGCATTCTGGCTGGTAGGGTCGAGAAAGTTAAAGGGTTCGTCGAGAATAAGAAATTGCGGGTGTGCAAGCATGGCGGCAATGATGCCCACCTTCTGCTTGTTGCCTGCCGAGAGGTCGCGTATAAGTTTCTTTTGGCTAAGTATTTCGCCAGCCATAAAGTTTTCAAACTGCTGCAACGTTTGTGTTAGGCTTTCATTGTCTATGCCCGAGATGCTTGCAACGAAGTCGAAATACTCTTCGGGCGTTAGGTAGTCGATGAGAAAGCCCTCGTCGAGGTACACACCTGTGTGTTGTTTCCACGACTCGCTTTGCGTGGGGTCCACACCATTGAGGCTCACTTCGCCCGTGTTGGCTTTAACCAAGTCGGTTAGAAGTCTGAAAAAGGTGGTTTTTCCAGAGCCGTTGTTTCCCACTAGTCCTACAATTTCGTTGTCGGACATAGAAAAAACGGGGATAGAAACTGCCGTTTTATCCCCGTATTTTTTTGTAAGGTTGTTGATGTTTACTTGCATCTTGTGCTTGTTTATGGCGGGTTATGCAATGCCATAGGCTCAACTTAACCCGCTTTGTTGGTGTGTATTTTCCTCCCCACAAAAGCATTTTGCAGGGAGGAAAATGTTGTTGCGATGTTGTATAGGCATGTTCTATAAATTCCCCGCAAGGGGTCGATTGACGTTTGTTGTATTGCTCCTCACTGTCTTTTTGCTTTTATCTGGCATCTTTCGCTTATGCTTTCAGAAAGCAAAGTTCACTATGCTCCATCAAGAAGTAAGCAAAACCTGCTGAGCTAAAAGCTAAAAATACAGCAAAGGTAATTTTTAGAACCTGCCTATAATCCTGTTAGTGGCTTACACGATGCCCCTTCCGTGGCAGTCTTTAAACTTCTTTCCGCTACCGCAAGGACATGGGTCGTTCCTTCTGGGCATGTGTTCCTTCATCACGGGCGTACGGTTTTGCGGTGCAGCACTCTCGCGCGTGTCTTGCTGCCTAGCAGCTCTTTGCGCCTGCTCGTCGAGGTCTTCTTTGCTCTCGGTGTACTGTTGTTGGTGGTGTACTTCGGGCGCCGCCTCTTGCACTTGCTGCTCAACGTGCAGTTGTGCGCGCATGAGCATGCTTGTTATGCGGTCGTTCATCTCGTTCACCATGCTGTCGAACAGTTTCACACTTTCGAGTTTAAATACCAAAAGCGGGTCTTTTTGCTCGTACGATGCGTTTTGTACGCTGTGGCGCAGTTCGTCTAGCTGTCGCAGGTTCTCTTTCCAACAGTCGTCGATGATGTGTAACATCACATTTTTCTCGAACTGCTTAATCACCGATTTGGCCTCCGTTTCGTAGGCCTCTTTCAGATCGCACACAATGTTTACAATTCGTTTGCCATCTGTAATGGGCACCACAATGCGCTCGTAGCGGTCGCCTTGGGTTTCGTACACCTCCTTGATGGTGGGGTAGGTCATCTCTTGCAGGCGGTCGGTTTTGCGCTTGAATGTTCCCATAGCCATTTGGAAGGTTCTTTCTTCCAATACGTCGTGTGGGGTATTGATGAATTCCTCTTCGGTGAAGGGGCATTCCATCGCGAATATCTTAATGAACGCCTCTTTGCAACCTTCGTAGTCGTTGGTTTGTATGATGTTGATAACGCGGTCCCAGATAATGTTGGTGATGTCCATGCCGATGCGTTCGCCCATCACGGCGTGGCGTCGTTTTTCGTAAATCACGGTACGTTGCTTGTTCATCACGTCGTCGTATTCCAGCAGGTGCTTACGAATACCGAAGTTGTTTTCCTCTACCTTCTTCTGTGCACGCTCAATGCTCTTCGAAATCATTGGGCTTTCGATGCGTTCGCCCTCTTTAAATCCAAGGCGGTCCATGATGCGTGCGATGCGTTCTGATGCGAAAAGGCGCATCAGCTTGTCTTCGAGCGAAACGTAGAAAACAGAAGAACCCGGGTCGCCTTGACGACCGGCACGTCCGCGCAGCTGTCTGTCAACACGACGGCTTTCGTGTCTTTCGGTACCGATGATGGCCAAACCGCCTGCCGCTTTCACTTCGGGCGACAGCTTAATGTCGGTACCACGACCCGCCATGTTGGTGG
>ERZ772921.535-NODE-535-length-23277-cov-4.029196_pt1 | contig 23277 bp, 16 predicted proteins | sample MGYA00512117_ERZ772921 | MGnify/ENA primary metagenome ERZ772921 (study PRJEB29015, sample SAMEA2737944) | human oral metagenome | biome: human oral; feature: human-associated habitat; material: dental | place: China | collected 2150 ...
ATAATATATTTTATCAACATAGCTTTGCAAATCTTTCTGTGATGAAATCAAAGCATCATCTCGATAGGATTTTTCGATTTTTCCTTTAAAGTCTATTTTCGCTACGGAAAATCCTGTTGAATCAGTTGCACTAGATGTGTTTTTAGTTATTACTAAATCATTTTCTGCTCCATCCTTAAATAAAGCAGCCAATGTCTGTGATTTTGCTGTTTCATGTAATGTTTCATCTATTCGTTGCTCCAACTTATAATAGTTAATAAAATTCAGAGTTACAGCCATTAAGGTTATAACTACTGCAACACTAACTACTGCCGAAGCAACAAACTTTCTTCTAAGACTCTTGAACATCGACTATCTCCAATGTATATCCAACATTTCTAGTTGCTTTTATCTGAATATTAGCATCTAATGCTTTCAGTTTTTTTCTTAAGTAAGAAATGTTAACCCAAACTACATTAATCTCTGAATCACTATCATAACCCCAAATTCTTTCTAGGAATTGTTCTGTTTGAATGACATTTCCTGGATTACGCATTAGCATCTCCATCATTTGATATTCTTTATTTGATAGTCTTACTTTATCTTTATCAGTAGATAATTCAAAAGTATATTTACTCAAGCTAACATTTCCTAATTCAAGAACATTACTCGTAAATGTTGCCTGTCTTCTTGTCATAGATCTTACACGTGCTAGTAATTCTTTAATAACAAATGGTTTTGTTAAATAATCGTCAGCACCGCTGTCAAGACCATATACTTTATCTTCTACTTCTGATTTCGCTGTTAATAGTAGTACAGGTGTATTTTTTTTATTTTCTCTCAATTTTCGAACTACTGTTACTCCATCCATCTTCGGCATCATAACATCCAATATAGCTCCATCATAATCGTCAAGCATTAAATAATCCAACGCATCTTGACCATTATCAACTGTATCTACCGAATAATTATTGTGCTTTAGCATCGCCTCTAGCGCATCAGCTAAGTCTCTTTCATCTTCTGCTAGTAATAGTCTCATTTCTCAACACTCCTTACTTTAGTTTATTTCATCATTAATTATATAAAAAGTAACTAAAATCTAGTTTAAACATAGATTTTAGCTACTTTTATCTTATTATATTAACTAACTGTTATAACTTATAAATTTTTTATAGGCAGTTTCTATTCCTAACTTAATAACATTATGCCACAAATGCTACTTTCTACCTATTAATAGACCACTTTGTATATAGTCTTTCATTCCCTTACCATAACCCCATTTTTCAGCATATTCTTCTGTAACATCTGAATTAATAATTTGGAATTTTGTAAAACCTGCTTTTTTTATAATGTCTGCCATCTCTTCTTCCAGAAGAGCACCAGCCACTCAAGTACAATACAGTTTTTCAGAATTTTTCCACTTTTCTGGCAAGCTTTGTTTTAAAATTATATCAGAAATAACAAACATACCATCATCTTTTAATATACGATAGATTTCATTATAAACTTGTTGTTTATCCGGTTCAAGGTTAATAACACAGTTGCTAATAACCCTATCCACTGATTTGTCCTCTAGAGGAATATCAATTAGTTCACCTTTGATAAATTCTATATTATCAAACTTTTTATTCTCAACTACTTTACGAGCTTTTTCCAACATAGAATCCAATCTATCTAAACCATAAAGAGTTCCAACTTTAGGATTTTTCATCTTTGTAACGAAAATATCCATACCTGCACCGCAGCCCAAATCAATTAGAGTTTGTCCTTCTTTAATTTTTAAGTGATTTATTGGATTTCCACAAGAAAGCCCCATATTTATTTCATCAGGAAATTCGTTGATAATGTCCTCATCATAACCCAATGACATACTAAGCGCTTTAGAGTCTACTTTTGTTTTCTTTTTATTTTTTGATATGTCATCATAAAATTTACCTACAGAAACTCTTATTTTAATATTATTTAGTGACACCTTGCTCTTCCCTTTCTTAACTTTTCTAAAAATTTAGTTGCTTGAATTTTACAACTCAAGCAACTAAGTTCATATTTATTTTATCATAGATTAATAATTTTTACTAAAATTATAGTTTTACGATTCCTCTATATCTAAATGTTGGATTTGGTCTTCCTGGAATTAAAGCATTTAATTTTTCTTCTTTGTATCCAACTTCTTTAAATACTCTATCAATTTCTTCTTTAATAATTTTAGTAAGATTATCTGGATGTACTTCTAAACGAGCATTTACAGTTAAGAAAATAGGTGCAGTATTATCATTAGATCTTCCAACATTAGCGCCTTCAGTAAATAAGAAAATAATAAGTACTAAAAATAAAAAGTAACTTTAGACCTGCTAAAATTACTTTTTATGAGAAATTATATTAAAGCTTTATACTCTTCTTCTGTAAGATAACTAGAAATAGCTCCTGTTTTTGTAGTTGTAAGACTTGCATAGTTTGTTGCAAATGCTGCCATCTCTGCTAGTTCTTCTGTTGATATATCATCAATATTTTTTTGATTTAATAACTTAGATAAGAATGAGCCTGCAAAAGCATCTCCTGCTCCAGTTGTATCTACTGCTTTTATATCAGGAATTGTTGTTACTACTTTTTTATCTTTGTAGTAAACTTCTGCCCCATGCTCACCTTTTGTATAAAGAACAACTTTTAAATGTTTAAAATCTTTTTCTAAAGCAACATTAATATCGGTTGTTCCTGTTAAAAACTCAAGCTCATTATCCGCTACTTTGATAACATCTACATAAGGAAGAAATTCTTTTATAGTTTCTAAATAAACTTTGTGGTCATCCCAAAGGTTAAAGCGCAGATTTACATCAAATGATATTAAAACTCCTGCTTCTTTTGCTTTCTTCAAAAGAAGATGATGACTATCTTTTGATTCTTCTTGAATAGCGATACTTGCAAAGTGAATAGCATTAATCTCTGATAAATCTACATTTTCTACATCTTCTTTACTGATTCGTAGTGCTGATGACCCCTTAAAGTAAAAACTAAATGAACGGTCTCCAGTTTCATCCAAAGAAACAAATGCTAATGGTGTAAAACTATCTCTTTTTCGTGACACATATTTACAATCTACATCTTCTTTTTTCAAAGTATTTTCTAGGAAATCTCCAAAACCATCTTGTCCTAATGAAGTAAGCAAATAACTTTTATGTCCTAACTTTTGTGTAACACAAGCTACATTAGCAACACATCCTCCTGCTTCTTTTTTAAATGATTTTACTGTGTCAATTGTTCCAACACCTTCTCCGATAAAATCAATTAGCATTTCTCCTATACATAAAACTGCCATTTTAGTTCTCCTCTCTTATGTTAATTACTCCTAATTTTTTCGCAACAAACTTTTTCGCTGAAATTTTAACATTATGATTATTTGGGTAAAATCTATTAGAAATAACAAAACTACCATCGTTCGCAAATAGTTCTACTGATGAACTATCAAAAACTATTTCAACATTTTCTAAATATAATTTGTACTTTCTATTGTCTCTACCATAACCTGTTGTACCAAAATCAACTTTAAGTTCACCTTCTAAATAACTTAATTTAAAATCATCTACAGTGATTTCAAAACTTTCACCATCTTCTTGTTTATAATACCATGTTTTTTCGTTAAATTCACTTGTTTTTATCTCTTCCCCAAGTAATGATTGAACAGATTTATGAAGTGTTTGATATAACTTTCCATCACGATAATTTACAACACGTGGTATAGTTAAACAATGTTGGTAACCATAATTTGTCGTTGGATTAGTATAACTGCTATCTGGTACTGCCATCCAACCAATTAATACACGTTCGCCATCTTCATCAACAAAAGTTTGAGCTGCATAAAAATCATGACCATAGTCTAATAGACTATAATTATTTATCTTTTCTACATTCTCTATTCCTTCTTCCACGACTGAGTACACTATTTGATACATATTTTGAAAATTAGGATACATTCTTGATATACCTTGTGGAGAGAATATAAATATTTCTTTACCATCTACTTCAAAATAATCTGGACATTCCCACATAAAACCTAGATTTTTTTCAGGGTAGATTGTTTTATAGTGATTAAGCGTGTCCTTATCATAGACGATTAGACAACCATAATCATTTTTATCACGAGCACCTAAAACTAAGTAACTCTTTCCATTTTTTTTAAATACTTTTGGATCCCTAACATGATTTGACATATTAGGATACTCATCTGTTGTTAGTAGACATTTTTTCTCAGTAAAATTGATTCCATCCTCTGTTGAGAATGTTATAGTATTATGACCACGTCCAGCATGAACATAGTCATAATCTCCTTTATATTTCACATTTCCTGTATAGTAGAAAACTAATTTTCCGTTCTCTACATTGGCGCTTCCTGAGTAAACACCATGCGTTTCTTCTGCAATTGTTGGCGATACGAAAACACCTTTATCTTCATAGTTTACTAAATCACTGCTAGTATAATAATACCAATGTTTCAAGCCACCGTTTACTTCGTATGAATATTGATGAAAAATATGATATTTCCCATTGAAATAGGCTAAACCATTTGGATCATTTAACCAACCATGTCTAGGTTCTAAATGAAGATTTTGTTTCCAGTTATTAGCTAGCATTAACCAATTCCTTCTTAGTTTTGAAAAAGTATGCTGTTACTGAGAATGCTACGATGAATGATAATGCTAAACCAATTGCAAATGTTGACCAGTGGTTTGCAGGAATTGATATAAATCCTGGAATACCTGCTGCACCTAGTGCTGATGCAAATACTTTGTTAAGTCCAATCCATGCACTTCCGATCGCACTTCCTACGATTGCTCCATAGAATGGGTATCTAAGTCTTAAGTTAACCCCAAACATCGCCGGTTCTGTAATACCTAATAATGCAGAAATACCTGATGCTGAAGAAATTGATTTCATTTTTGTATTTTTAGAGAATACTAATACTGCAAGAACAGCTGCACCTTGAGCTACGTTTGACATAGATGCTATTGGGAAAATAAATGTAAGTCCTGTTGCTGCAAGTAATTGAGTTTCGATAGCTGCGAAGCTTTGGTGAAGACCAGTAATAACGATTGGTGCATATAATAGACCAAAAATACCAGCTCCTACAAATCCACCATTAGTGTATAACCACTGTAATCCTTCTCCAAGAAGAGTACCTGCTTCACGAAGTACAGGTCCCATCCAAGCGAATGTTACAAATCCTGTTACAAATAACGATACTAATGGTGTAGTTAAGTTATCTAACCATGATGGAGTAACACGACGTAAGAATTTTTCAATAGTCGCAAGAACCCAAGCCGCTGCCAAAATTGGTAAAACAGTACCTTGGTACCCTACTTTAGCAATTTTAAATCCAAATACATCCCAGTATCCAAGAGATGTTACTCGTTGCAGACCATCTACAGCTTGACCACTTTGATTAACAATATCCAAAGCAGGCGCTAACAATTGGTTAGTAGACGGATCTAATTTACCAAATACATAGAAATTCATTACATCTGGGTGAACCATTAACATCGCAAGAGCTGCACCTAGGTAAGGGTTCCCACCAAAACGTTTAGTAGCAGAGAATCCAATTAATACCGGTAAGAAAACGAATGGGGCATTGGCAAATACATTAACCATATCAGCTAAACCAGCAATACTTGGATTTGCCTCAATAACTGATTTTCCAGTATAGAATAAATCTTTTGCTGTAAGAACGTTATTGATACCCATTAATAACCCTCCAGCAACGATTGCCGGAATAATTGGTACGAAGATATCACTTAGCATTTTTACAAAACGTTGAAGTGGATTTCCTTTTGGTCGCTTAGTCTCATCTTTTGTAGAAGGCTCATCCGAAGCTTCCCCTTTATATACTTCATTATAAGCTGCGTATACTTGCTGAACAAGTCCACTTCCAAAGATTAATTGAAGTTGTCCATTATTAAAAAATACTCCTTTAACTCCTTCAATATCTTCCAATTTATCTTTGTCATATTTATTCTCATCGTTTAATTCCAAACGAAGACGCGTTGCACAGTGAACAACACTGCGAATATTATCGACACCACCGCTGTGTTCCACAACTTCATTAATAACTTTTTTCAAATCCATTATTTTGTTTCTCCTTTAAATCTAATTTTTTATAAAAACACCTTTAATTTTAAAATAATAAAAATATAAAATGGTAACGTTACTTTTTATATTCTACATCAATGGAAAAAGTTTGTCAAGAGAAAAAAGTAACGTTACCTAATTCTTATGTTAATTTTTTGATTCTGATATATAATTTTGTTATAATCTTTTTGATTATATTAATTCTTAGCGGCATTTTCTGTAGAAAGGAGTAAATAATGGATATTTCTGTCAAAAATCTTTTTAAAGCAGTTTGGAGTAATATTTATAAACACATTTTTACCTATATTTTTATTGCAACTCTATTACAGTTGGCTATACTGTGTGGACTATGGCTTGTCGGACGTATTTTCCAATTTGCTCTTAGTTTGGCTGGCAAAACCAATCTTGACAAAAATAATATGGCTAGCATTCTAGGGAATCCATACAGTTTAATAATTTTACTCCTACTCATTTTAATCGTAGCATTCCTTATGTTTATAGAATTTTCTACCTTAACATTCACTATCTATGGGCAACTAACAGAAAATAACTATTCTCTTAAAACTATTATTTCTAATGCTTGGCAAAAAATGCGTAGCTTGGTTGGATTCCAAATATTGTTTTTTATTGGCTACTTTATTCTAACCATTCCTGCCGCTAACTTCGGAGTTAAATCAATAGTTACTAAAAACTTATATATTCCTAAATTTGTTACTGGTGAAATAATGAAAACTAACACTGGATTTATAATTTGGAGCTTCGTTATTATTCTGTTTGCCTATATAAATTTAAGACTTATATTTACTTTACCCCTTACTGCTGTAGGCGATACAAAAATAGGTGCTAGTATTAAAACAAGCTGGAAATTTACACAAAAAGGAAAATTCAAATTTTTACTAACTATAGGTTTATTTGAACTTATTTATAGTATTATCGCCATAATAACTGTACTTTCCACAATCATAATATTTCTTCATATCGATCCTACTGGCAATAATTTAATAATTCAAACTTTATTTTTCACTATCGTTAGTTCTATAATCTTTTTCTTTGGTGTTATATCAAAAATAACGGTCATTACTGCCCTTATTACCGTACTTATTGATAAAAAAATAATTTTTGAAAAAATATTAAATCCTCCTGTGAAGAATAAAAAAAAGGCTAAACGTTCACTTGCATTATCTCTAGTATTAGTGCTTAGTATTACTTTGTATAATGGTTCAATTATTTATACAAATGGAATTAATAAAGATATAAAGACTATATCTCATAGAGGTTATACTTCTAAAGGAGTTGAAAACTCTATTGAATCGCTCGAAGCTGCAGCTAATGCCGGTGTTGATTATGTTGAAGTAGATATTCTTTTGACTAAAGATAATAAATTTATTGTTATGCATGACTATAATCTTAAACGTCTTGCTGGAATCAATAGACGCGTGCAAGATATGAACTACAATGAAGTTGTAGGTCTTCCTATTAAACAAGGAGGATATACAAGCAAAATTCCATCATTTGAAGAATTTGTAACACGCGCAAAACAACTTAATATAAAACTTCTCGTTGAATTAAAACCACATGGTGGTGAACCAAGTGATTATATTGAGATTTTTATTAATAAAATAAAAGAACTTGGTATTGAAAAACAGTACAAATATATGTCACTTAATCTTAAAATAATAGAAGAATTAGAAACTAAGTTCCCAGAACTTAATACCGGTTATGTAATCCCGCTTCAACTTGGGAAATTTTCTAATAATAAAGTTGATTTCTATGTTATCGAAGATTTTTCTTATCATGATTCATTAGTAGAACAAGCTCGCACGCAAAATAAAGAAGTCTATGTGTGGACTATTAACGACTTAACCCTTATCAGAAGATATCTACAAAGTCCTGCATCTGCAATTATTACTGATAAACCAGAAGTAGTAAAAGAAGAAAAAAGGCTAAGAATGGACAACCAGCCTTATGGCGGGCTTTTTAACGCTATTCTTACTACTTTATTCAAAAAACACCCTTATAAAGGAACTGTTATCGGTTCTATGGAGGATTTAAATTCAGCAAAACTAGAAGAATTTAATGCTTTCTTTAAGAAATATTACATTCCTAACAATGCTACTTTGGTAGTTGCTGGAGACATCAAACCAGAGCAGACTAAAAAATGGATTAACGAATATTTCGGCAGCATCCCAAAAGGAACGCCTATTACTCGTAATTTCCCAAAAGAAACTCCTATTACACAAGAGTTTGAGGAAACGGTATATGATGCTAACATCCAGATTCCAGCCTATATCTTCGCTTACAGAACACCTGCTGAAAAGGAGAGAGATGCCTACATCCTAAGTATGCTGGGAAGCTACCTGAGCAAAGGTAAATCTTCTGTTCTTTATAAAAAACTAGTAGATAATGAGAAAAAAGCATTGGCTGTAGAGGCGTTCAACCTTGGATTAGTAGACCATAGTATCTTTGCTTTCTTTGCAATTCCTATGGGAAATACATCAAAAGATGTTTTGAAAAAAGATATCGATGCTGAAATCAAAAAACTTCAGACAGATTTAATCTCAGAGGAAGATTATCAAAAACTTCAAAACCAAGTGGAAAATGATTTCGTAAATGCTAACTCTTCTGTGGAAGGTATTGCTAACACATTAGCAGACAGCTATTTATTAAAAGGAAACACCAACTTGATTAACGAAGAAATCAACATCTATCGCTCTATTACGAGAGAAGATTTGAGAAATGCTGCTAAAAAATACCTAAACAGCAACCAAAGAGCTATCATTAACTACTTACCTAAAAAATAATTGACCAATGAAGAACATTAAATATATCGCGGCCGCTTTCCTATTTTCTGGAATGGTCTATGCACAAAATATTGACATCAATGCAATGCCTAAACCAGGCCCTACACCTGCTATCAACATTGCAAAACCCAATACATTTAAACTAAAAAACGGACTTACTGTCTTAGTAGTAGAAAACAACAAACTTCCAAGAGTAAATATCCGTCTTACTATAGACAGACCTCCTGTTTATGAAGGAAATATTGTAGGAGTTGGAGAAATCATGGCTGACCAGCTTGGTACAGGAACTACCAAACTAAGCAAAGAGGAATTCAACAAAAAAATTGATTTCTTAGGAGCTTATCTTAGTTTTTCTTCAGAAGGAGCAGGAGCTAATACCCTTTCTAAATACTCTACGCAGGTTATCAGCCTAATGGCAGATGCTGTTGTTAATCCAAAATTCTCTGCGGAAGAAGTGAATAAGTCCAAAGAGAGAACCATCGAGGGATTAAAAACAAAAGAAAAAGATGCTAGTGAAATCGCTAGACGAGTTGATAATGCGCTTACTTATGGTAAAAACACGGCTCTTGGCGAATTTGTAACTGAGGAAAGCATCAATAAAATCCAGCTGAAAGATGTTCAGGATTTTTATAAAAAATACTATGCACCAGACAATGCTTATTTGGTGATTGTAGGAGATGTAAAAACTTCCGAAATCAAAAAATTAGTAGAAAAAGAATTCGGAAAATGGAAGATGTCTGGAACTAAATTCGCTGCTTTAGAACCCGCTAAAAAACTACCTACTACGGAAATCAACATCGTAGATGTACCTACAGCTGTGCAGTCTGTTATCCGTGTAGGAAACCCTACCACTCTCCAAATGAAAGACCCTCAATATTTCAGCGGAGTGATTGCCAACTACATCCTTGGTGGCGGTGGTGAAGCTAGATTATTCATGAATCTTCGTGAGAAAAACGGCTATACTTATGGAGCTTATTCTCGCCTTTCTACTAGCAAATACAGCCCTAGTTTCAAAGCTAATGCAAGTGTAAGAAACGAAGTAACGGACAAGGCTGTAGTAGAATTCATGAACGAACTAAAAGGTATTTCTCAAATAAAACCTGAGGAACTAGCCAATGCAAAAGCGAAACTAAAAGGAGAGTTCATCATGTCATTAGAAAAACCTGAAACTATCGCAAGGTTTGCTCTTAATGAAAGACTTTACAGCCTTCCTTCTGATTTCTATGCTAATTATCTGAAATCCATAGATAAAGTAACTACTGCTGATGTTTCAGCTGCTGCAAAAGCCAATATTCTTCCTAACCAAAGCAGAATTTTCGTGGCTGGAAAAGGAGCTGAAATCGCAGAAGGTTTAGAGAAGTTAGGCTATCCTGTGAAATACTTTGACAAATTTGCGAATCCTGCTTCCAAACCTGAAACAAAGAAAATAGCTGCAGGCGTTACCGCTGAATCCATCGGACAGAAATACATCGCTGCTATCGGAGGGAAAGCAAATGTAGAGAAAATCAATTCATTACAGATGAACGCTTCTGCATCAGTACAAGGAATGAGCATAGAAACCGTTACTTTAGCAGCAAAAGGAGGAAAGACTTTTGTAGAGATGAAAATGATGGGACAGAGTATGCAGAAATTAGTTTTTGACGGTAAAGACGGATACATCATGGTGCAAGGACAAAAACAGCCTCTACCAGCAGAGTTGAAAGAAGAACTTTCCGCAAATAAAAACATCTTCCCAGAGCTGGATTTCAATGCTAAAAATACGACATTAAGAGGCATTGAAAACATGAACGGAGAAGAAGTTTATGCCGTAAAAAAAGGAAACAAGACTTACTTCTACAGCGTAAAAACTGGACTAAAAACAGGCGAGTCCGAAACGCAGAATATGCAGGGACAGGACATCATAGTTCCTACTTACTACTCGGATTACAAAGAGGTTTCTGGAGTAAAATTACCTTTCAAAATCAGCCAAAATATGGGCGGTATAGAAATTAACTCTGATGTAAAATCCTACGAAATCAATAAAGCAACGGATAAGGATTTTAAATAATCCGCAATTAAACAAAATGCTCCCTTTTTGGGGGCATTTTTTATTTGAAAATCCACTGCTCCTGCTAGTTTTCATTATTTTAACCTAAAAACAATAACCAGCATTTTTTGGGATTGCTATTTCAAAGTGTTGAGAAATACAAACCACACCCTGTAGTTTGCACTTCCCGACACCCTGAAAGTCAAAACTACACCCTGTATCTTCTAATTTTTTAATAAAAAACACAAACCACACCCTGTAGTTTGCATTTCCCGACACCCTGAAAGTCAAAAACACACCCTGTAGCTCCTATTTTTTTTCAAAAAAACGCAAACCACACCCTGTAGTTTGCATTTCCTGACACTCTGAAAGTCCGATTCTGAAAATTTCCAGCAATTTTGATTTAATTTATTATGGTGTATCAGTAACGGCTCATTAGCGGAATGCGGACAAAAATAGGAAAACAAAAGAAAGCTGGAAGATTAGGTTTTATGAATATCCCAGCCTTCCAGCTTTCACTTTATCATTAACTATTAAAAATACTATCAGCCAAATTTTTTCTTTCTCAGCCAGAAGAAGAGACCGCCTAAACCACCGATGAAAAGCAGCGGCAGGAGGAGATTGAACCACTGCCAGTAGGATTTTTCATCATTTATCAGCTTCTGATCCAGAAGGCGTATCTCTACGCTCCTACTTCGCAGGTCTATGAGATTGTCATCATCCAAGAGGAAATCCAATGCATTTCTGAGAAACTGTGCATTTCCATAGCGCTGGTTGGTATATAAGTCTTCTCCCAATGGCAGGGGTTCGCCCTTTAATACAGCATTGCGGGCTACATCTCCATCAGAGATTACTATCATTTTGTTTTCAGCACTTTTGTTCTTAAAGTTCGGGTACTCGTTCCGCTCACTTCGGTTGGCGTAGGCAGAGGAGAATTTACCCTCTAAAGCTACCGCAAATATCTTGGGTGTGCTTGGTTTTTCCATGATGGTAAGGCTGTCCAGATTCTGAATCTCGTTTAGTTCCACATAATTGGGAACGGTTTTGAGTGTAGTTCTGGGACTGGACTCGTAGAGGACTTTGGTCTTGATGTCCTTTCTGCCGAGGGTATCTATCGCGGTAGGAAATTCAAATTTAACAGGGTTGATGTTTCGGGTAATGGGATTATTAGTTTCATTGATACCGATAGGAAAGTAAGGCCAAAGCAGATTGGCATACTGCGGATTTCCTGCCACCTCTCCCACCACGATGGTTCTGAGTGCCGCCTTCTGGAAGTCCTTTACAAGGGCGGAATTTATCCTTAGTCCATAGTTGAACATAAAGTCCGTGAGATTAAGGTCCTGCGGATATGCCATAATCTTTTTGGCATGGTAGAGGGTGTCCATTTCGGCATTTATTACATCCAGCATCCAGAGCGTCCGCCCTCCGTTCATAATGTATTGGTCAAGAATCAGTTTTTCTTGGTCTGTAAATGGCTTTCGTGGTTTGGCGATGACCAAAGCATCCATCTTTCTAAGTGTAGGGACATCCTCCATCGTAAGTCCTCCGCTATTTTTAGGGATAATGGGACCGATGTTATAATTGTCCAAAGCCAAACTCAAGAACCCCTGAAACTGAAGAGGCCCCAGCTCCTGATGATTTACCAGAAAACCGATATTCTTTCTCTGCTCCGTAACCATAGCTTTAATGGTGGAAACAAAGCTGTATTCAAGGTTTTCAATAGACCTGTTGAGCTGTTCAGAAGCATCCAGCCCAGACTGCTCTATTATCAGAGGTATGGAAGAGCCGTAGGTGTTATACTTTACGGCAGCATATGGGAAGAGGACTATCTCGGAAATCTTGCCGTCTTTCATATCCGGAAGTATGGAAGGCTGCATCCCCATAGCCATCAGGGTATCTCTTGATATTTTTTCTTTGATAGGGTCGCGGAATTTATAATCAATTTTAGGGTTGATTTTGCGGAATTCTTCCAGTATGAATTTGGTTTCGTTCTGGAGCTGCTTGAAACTCGCAGGGAAGTCACCATCGAGATAGACTTCTATCATCATCGGTTTTTTTACGGATTTCAAGGTCTTTATGGTAGCCTCCGTAAGGGTGTAGCGCTTCTCTTGGGTCAAATCGAGCCTTTTAGAAACAACCCCGAAAATAAGCCCTAACAAAAGGGCAACAGCCGTAATATATAATATCTTATTCTTGTTCATAATGCCTAAATCTTATTTTTTTCTTTCTACAAAGAACGCCGCCAATCCTAAACACAAAACCATAACCAACACAAAATAAGCCGCATCCTGAGTATCTACCAGCCCTCTGGTGAAAGCCGTATAATGATAATAAAACCCAAAATTCTGCAGAATATAATCCACCCCGCCCAGCAGTTTATAAGAAGCCAGCTGCTCAATACCGAAGTAAAGGATAAAGCACATAAAAACTCCCGACAGATACGCCATTATCTGATTGGAAGACACCGCCGAAGCCAATATGCCCACCGCAGCAAAAGCACCTACCAATACCGCTAATCCTAAATAACCGCCAAAAGTCATCCCTAAATCTATGTTTCCCTCAGGAATGCTCAGGGTATAGAGCGTGTAGAAATACACCAGCGAAGGTAAAAGACACATTATCCCTATAAACCAGACTGCCAGAAACTTGCCCCTAACTATCTCTGAAACCTTCACAGGCTGCGAGAAAAGCCAGCTGAGCGTTCCCGACTGCTGCTCTTCTGCCAGAGACCGCATGCTGAGTGCTGGAATAAGGAATATAAAAAGCCAAGGAACTAAAACAAAATAGCTCTGCATAGAACTGCTGCCTATCTCAAAAAAGTTGAAATTATTATCAAAGAAAAATAGGAATAGACTTCCTATAAAACTAAAAGCAGCGATGATGCCCCATGCACTCCAATTCCCGAAATATACCCAGAGTTCCTTCTTTAAAATTGCTATCATTTATCACAAATTTTTGCAAATCTAATCAATAAAAATCATTTAGCTTTATTCCTGCCGAAAAATAATTTCAGGAGGAAATAGCGCTCCCTTTAATTTAAATATACTTGATACTTATTAGCATGGCTCAGCGCTCGGAGCATCTCATCACTTATTTCTATCTTATACTCGGAGGAAAGGAGCTTTACTCCAGTATCATCGGCTGGATTTTTGATATAAAAATAAAGTCTTTGATTTCCTTTCTCCTTCAAAATACTATTCTTGAAAAATTCTAAATCTTCCTTTTGGAGTTCATTAAGAGGAACTACCACCGTCATAGACTTTGCGAAATTGTTAAAAGTCTCGCTCAGCTCCAGAACATCTATTACATTGATGAAACATCTCCCATCTTGCAGTACGGCATATTTTATCTTTAAAATCACAAATCTCTGCACTGCTATTTTGTCCTTCAGTTTCATGTAATCCCTATCCCCCAAACGGAAAGAGTACGAACCTGTGTAGTCCTCCAAAGTAAGAAAAGCCACTTTTTCCCCGCTGCGCTGGGCATCCCGAATAGAATAATCCGTAATAAGCCCTGCTACTATAAATTCCTTACCATTATCGGCTCTATTCTGTCTATCCTTCCACGATGCAGAAGGGTCAGGCGGCGTGTGTGTTGCTATGGCTGTTGTCTTATAGGCTTCTATCTCATCAAGGTTTAGAAGATTGTAAGCTCCTTTTGGCTCTACCTTTTTTGCTTTCTCTTCTGCTATTTCCTCATTTTCTTCATTGAAATCTTCCACAGAGTCTAACATTTCGCCGTCGGATATTTCTGCATTATCCTCTATCGAATGGGATTCTTGAAGTTCTATATTTTTATTTTCTAAAATATTTTCCCTGCTGAGATTTCCCTGCAAAAACTGGTATTGGTATTTGAATTCATCCATTGGGTGGGCAGAAAGATAAAACCCGATGGTTTCTTTCTCTTTATTGAGTTTAAACATATTAGGCCACTCCGGCGAATTATTAATCTTAAAGCGCTCTATCTGAACTTCTTCCATCATATCTGCAAACAGTGAGTTCTCCACAGAACCTTTATTTTCGTTAAAACTTTGTCCGTATTTCAGGAGTTTTTCAATGGTCGTTCTTCCCGAGCTGTCTGGTTGAAAATACTGGGCTCTGTGGTAAGTGTCCAGTTCATCAAAAGCCCCTGCCATTACCAGCCCTTCCACCACTCGCTTATTTACCTGTGATGAAGAAACCCGCTCAAAAAAATCAAAAACATCCTTGAATTTGCCCTTTTGTCTTTCCTGATCTATGGCTTCACTCGGCCCCTCGCCTATTCCCTTTATCGCCCCAAGTCCGAAACGAATCTGCCCTTTCTCGTTCACCGAGAATTTGTATTGGCTTTCATTCACATCTGGCCCTAGTACATCCACGCCCATAGACTTACAGTCTTCCATAAACATGGTGATTTGGGCAGTGTTGTTAATATTATTACTCATCACACTCGCCATATATTCGGCTGGGTAATTGGCTTTTAGGTAAGCTGTATGATAGGCTATCAGGGCATAACATGTGGAGTGAGACTTGTTAAAAGCATACTCTGCGAACGCCTCCCAGTCTTTCCAGATTTTCTGTAATTTCGTTTCATCCAGATTATTCGCCTTTCCTCCTTCTATGAATTTCGGATACATTTTATCCAAGACATTTCTCTGCTTTTTACCCATGGCTTTACGCAGGGTATCAGCTTCACCTTTGGTAAAGTTGGCCAATTTCTGTGACAAAAGCATCACCTGCTCCTGATAAACGGTAATTCCGTAAGTTTCTTTCAGATATTCCTCTGTTTCTGGGAGGTCATAGACTATTTCTTCTACGCCGTGCTTTCGGTTGATAAAGTTTGGGATGTATTTTATCGGCCCTGGTCTGTACAGCGCGTTCATCGCAATAAGGTCAGCAAAAACCGTTGGTTTCAGATCCCTCATATATTTCTGCATTCCAGCACTTTCGTATTGGAAAATCCCAACTGTCCTTCCTTCCTTGAAGAGCTGATAAGTCTTCGCATCATCCAGCGGAATTTCATCTGGATTTATGTCAATATTATATCTTTGTTTAATGAGTTTCAAAGCATCTTTGATAATGGTCAAAGTCCTCAAACCAAGGAAGTCCATTTTCAGCAGTCCTGCACTCTCCGCCACCGAGTTATCAAACTGAGAGACCAAAATATCGGCATCTTTCGCCGCAATGGAAATAGGAACAAGATTGGAAATATCCTCAGGCGTGATAATCACCCCACAGGCGTGAATTCCTGTGTTTCTGATACAGCCTTCCATTTTCCTTGCAGAATCCAAAACACGATAACGGCTGTCTTTCGGGTTCTCCAAGATAGCCTTCATCTCATCCACCAAAACTTTGTCCTCATCCTTTAATTTATCGTATTTCGAAAGGGCTTTTGCGATGTTCATCCCTGGCACAGACGGAACGAGTTTTGCGATGTTATTCGTTTCAAAAATCGGCACATCCAAGACCCTTCCTGCATCTTTTATCGCAGATTTCCCACCCAAAACAGAATAGGTAATAATCTGAGCCACATTACTTTGCCCATATTTATCAATCACCCATTTGATGATTCTGTCTCTTCCCTCATCATCAAAATCTATATCAATATCGGGCATGGAAATACGCTCTGGATTCAGAAAACGCTCAAAAAGGAGGTCGTATTTTATAGGGTCTACATTGGTAATTCCGATGCAATATGCCACCGCAGAACCTGCCGCAGAACCACGCCCAGGCCCCACAGAAACGCCCATATTTTTTGCCTCATTACAAAAATCCTGAACGATAAGGAAATACCCTGGGTAGCCCGTTTTAGCGATTACCTCCAGTTCAAAATCCAAACGCTCTGCGATTTCATCTGTGATTTCTCCGTATTTTTTCTTTGCTCCTTCATAAGTCAAATGCCGTAGATAGGCGTTTTCTCCGCGTTTTCCACCATCTTTCAAGTCATCTTCGTGCTGAAACTCCTGTGGAATATCAAATTCGGGCAGCAAAACATCTCGCTTCAAGGTATAAGGCTCAAATTTCTGCAACAGCTCCGTATATGCCTCAAATGCATCTGGATACTGGCGAAAAGCCTGTTTGATTTCTTCCGTATTTTTTATATAAAACTCCTGCGAAGCTAGTCCTCTCCTCTTCCCAAAACCTCTACCAATAGGCGTTGATAGTTTTTCCCCATCTTTTATACAGCTTACGATATCCTGAATATCAGCATCGGATTTTTCTGTATAAAAAGTTTCGTTTTGGGCTAAAATTTTGACATCATATTTTTCTGCAAACTGGAGCAAAGTTTGGTTCACATGCTCTTCTTCGTACAGACCATGATTCTGAATCTGCACATAGAAATCCTCGCCAAATTCCTCTTTCCACCACTTGAAAAGTTCTTCCCCTTTCTGCTCCCCAAAATTCAAAATCGCATCTGGAATATCACCAGAAATCCCAGAAGTAACCGCAATGAGCCCCTCTTTGTACTGAGAAATCATCTGTCTAGAAATCCTCGGAACCCCGAAATAAAATCCTTTAACAAAACCTATGCTTGAGAGTTTCGCCAAGTTTTTATAACCTGTGAAATTCTTCGCCAGCAGCACCATATTTGTCCTTCTGTCTGGGTCATCTTTGGTAAACTGCTTCTGCTCTGGTCTGTCCGAGATATAAAACTCACACCCCAAAACAGGAATTATCGTTTTCTGCTGTGGTTCTGTTTCAGAAAATTCTACGCCTTCTTCCTCGGCTTTTTGTTTTTGGTCAATGTATTCTTGATGGGCTTTTTTAACCTTGGAATTATAATTTTCCACTTCGGAAATAAACTTAAAAGCCCCCATCATATTCCCCAAATCCACCATTCCCACAGCTGGGAAATTATCAGATTTGGCTCTATTTATCAAATCTTCTATGGAAGTGGTCGATTGTAAAGACGAAAAAATACTATGATTATGAAAATTAAAGTAATCCCCAATTTCCACCTCATCCGTATCCCCGAAATCTACCGTTTTTTTCTTCTTGTTAAAATCCTCTACCTGCCGTCTGATAACGATAGCAAAAGGCTTGATGGGATTAGGGTGAAGATTTTGGTAGGCTTCCAGCTGCTCTTGGGAAATTTTAAGATTTTCTGCTGGGATAATGCCGATACGCATCATCTCAAAGAAAACCTGAGCCGTAGCATTCACATCGGCGGCAGCGTTATGGGCTTCATCAAATTTTTTACCGTAGAGTTTTTCGTAAAGTTCCTCTAATTTTGGTGATTTGTATCTTCCGTTTTTCCCTCCGCTCAGCTGACAGAAATCTGTCCCCAGCTCCATAGTATCGGCGGAAGGCGTTTTTTCTAATGTGTTCTCTATTCCTTTTCGGAAAAGCTCTGCACCTACGATTTTATAGTCAAAATCTATATTGTGCCCTGCCACCACTTTGGTTTTCTTGAGCACTTCGGTGAACTCCTCCAAAACTTCCTGCAAGTCCCTTCCCTGTTCCTGCGCCATTTTAGTGGAAATCCCGTGAATTCTAGTCGCATTGAAGGGAATATCATAGCCCTCTGGCTTTATGATATAGTCCTGATTCTCTATCAGTTCGCCGTTTTCATCATGCAGCTGCCATGCAATCTGCACCATCCTAGGCCAGTTGTCAGAATCTGATAAAGGAGCATTAAAGTTCTGAGGTAATCCCGTAGTTTCGGTGTCAAAAATGAGATACATTTAGTAAAAAATTTGGTGTAAAAATAGAAAGAATTTTAGTATAAATTCAACTTTTAAATCAAAATAATTTTGACTTATATTTTTCTATACACTTCTTCAAAAGGAAGTCTGGTTCTATCTCCCCAAACGCCCTTTTCTTCACGGATTCCACAGGTTACGACCATATTGATTTCTGCACCATAGGGCAGTTTGAGCAGTTTTTTCACTCTTAAACTATCAAATCCTTCTAATGGGCAAGTGTCATAGCCCTGCTCCGCCATTGCCAGCATGAAGGTCTGAGCTACCAGACCACAGCTCTTATGCACCACTATGTGCATATCCGCTTCAGAAACCTGCCTCATCATAGGGCGAAAAAGTCCAATTCCCAGCGCCGTTATTTTTCGGGCTATTCCTAAAATTCCAAAAAAACGAGAATAGATAATTGGAAGAAGTTTTTCGTAATACATTCTATAATCGGCAAAACAAAATGTCCAAACTTTTAAAACAAAATGTCCAAAAAATTTGACAAGACAAAGATATAAAAAGCAGTCATTTAGACTGCTTTTTTTGTGTAGTTTTAAAACTTGTTTAAAGACCGTTTAAATCACACATTCAATTCAAACGATACTTTTTCACCCTTTAAGAGCCTTTTGGTGCTGTCTATGTTATTCTCGTAAATATGCACATTTCCAAGTGTCAGGGTGATGGATTTCAAAGGTAAATCAATCTGCCGGCTGATTAAATACAAGTGGTAAAGGTCAGCAGGAAGCCCTAATGAGGCATCGCTGGAACGCTGATAAGCTGATAAGACCAGCTTTCCATTATCTATTTGAAACTGAATCAGTGACAAGCAGGGCTGTTGGTTTGTTTCAGTGTCATTCCTGCCCAAAAACAGCACATAGTTCTTGCTGTTGCGTTTCTCTTTGTTGATTCTAGCAATCAAAGGCGGTAACTGCTCAAAGTAAGTCGGATAAGAATTTATCAGCATAGGCCCGCAGTAATCCCACCAGCTGATACCTGCTTCTCTATATTTTTCGGTTAATCTTTCTCCGTTTTGGAACAACTTAAGCTCTGTTTTTAATTTGTTTCTTGCGATTTGATGCCCTTCAAAGATTTCCAACAAATCTGATGGATAGAGTTTTAACTGCTCATCTAAAAGATATTTGATACTTCCTTTCTTGTTCTCCTGAACCTTGCCCTTTCTTAGAATTTTCTCTAAAATTTGATAATATTTGTTTTTCATAGTTTAATGATTATTTTTATCTTTGCAACTCTCACGCTAATAATGAATAAACCCGAAAACCCACAGAAGACATATTGTCCTCCGTAGGGCTTTCGGGTTCGTTTTTTTAAATTAGCGTGAGAAACTATTTTAAAGCGGAGGACATTTTTTAATCCCTATCCTCCAAAGGATTTTACTCTAAATTGTTTTCTTTGAGCCTTTGCCGAAGCAGTATATTTTCTTCTTTAAGCTGTTTTATACTTCTCTTTAAAATGGTGATTTCATCCTGCAGGAGCTTGATTTTGTCTTCATAAAGTCCTGTGATTTCCTTAAACTTCGCCTCATATCGGGTCTGCAAGTCATCCAAAGTGTCTTTATAGACTTTCACCAGCTTGTCGGCATTACCAATCTCTACTGTGTCATTATTGACCTCAATAGATTCGGTTTCTGCTTTCTGCTTCCGCTTTCCAAAGATAAAGCCTGCTAAACCCGTCAGCACCGCAGAAATGAAAGTTCCGAAGTGTGGCAAAATGTGTTCATTTATAAATTCATTCATAATTCTTTCTTTTAAAACCCAGCGCCCGAAGACGCTGGTATTGTTATTCTATGCCACAGAGTGACTGATTCTCCTAATATGTTTAAGCTCAAAATTAATATCAAGTCCAGAGTTGGCATTGTGACATCTGATTCCCAGCTTAAACCCTCTTTTGTTTCCTACAATATTTTTAAAATAATTAACTGTTCTAAGTGTTACTTTAACATCGTGGGCTGGTGCAGGAGATGTTCCTCCTGTAAAAGAAAATACAGGGACTTCATCCAATGGATTGTTTTCAGCATCGTATATTACCGCTCTATAACCATTAGTCTTAAGGGCATCTATATTGTTGCCGCTCAGCTTTAGTGTCAGCTCCCAGTCTGTAACCTGCCCAGGTGTAGGATTAGGCATTATTCTGTTGTCGGCAAGAATATTCCCTGAATATATATCGTGAGACCCTAGAGGAGCACCATTTCCAAACTGATTATGGAATAATGACTTGGTAGGATTTTCTACATCAAACATGGTGTTATCCAAGGCAAACATTTTGTATTCTTCTGTAGATGTAATCAGTAGATACTGCTTTCCTGATTTAAATTTATAATCCACAACTCCTGCCTGTCCTTCAGTGTATTTTTCTCCATAATAAGTCCTTCTAGATTTAACCCAAGTGCTTGGGCCAGACATTGCTTCAGGCACATAAGTAAACTGTATATAGGTATTGGATAAAACATCTCCTGTTGCACTTCCCCATTTTGAAAGTACAGAAGATTCTATCTCAATATGTGCCTTGCATACTCCTGTTTCGGTATCGCTGTCTGTAATTCGGATAACAGCACCACTTCCTGAACTAAAGCCAAAACCTTCGGCTACATTAGCCGACCCTTTTCCGTTGCTGATATATGTTTGTATGCTGGAATGCTGGAATGCTGTGGAATCTGATGCTTTGCCTCCCATACCTGTAACAGTGATGTCTACGGCTAATTTTCCAGCATAATTCAAATACATGCGGTCAATAGTAACCTCCGGTTTTCCCCCTCCTAATAAACCATCTACATATTTTTTCTGTACATATTGGTTATCTTGAGTAGGTTTTAGATACTTATCAGCTTTAATGCCCTCGTTATTTATTTCATATCTCAAAGGCATAACAGGATGCATAGGATTCATTGGGTCACGATAAGGAATAGTATAAGTAGCTCTTTCTTTCTCTACTATAAATTCCATATTATCGCCAGGCATCATTCTACCAGAAATATTATATTTTAAAGCATAATCACTAACTTCTAAATTCACATCTGAATTTAAATTAGATTTACTATACTTTAATGACTGAGTAGCTTCAAAATTAGTATTTTCGTTTAAAGAAGAGTTATTATTACTAAAAGATACTCCTCTTTAACTTACATCAAAAGAAGTATTTTCATCATTAGTAGTTCTATTATAAGAAACACTATCTTTATCAGAATTAAATGTTGAAGATACATTATTAGGGACATCTGCATCTATAGACTTTAATACTCCTTCAAAATGTTTACCATCTAAAGCATTTCCCGCAGTAAGAACATCTTTAATAGGTGGAGTTGTTCCTCCGCCGCCACCTGAGGCGCTTCCCGCTCTTACTTTCAAGGCTTTTCCCTTATCGTCGGTCACATACAAATCGGCTTCGGTTGCCGATACCTGATGTGCGATTAGTGTGTCTTTTTCTGTGACAATTGTTCCGGGTGCCGGCGCTGCCTCTGTCAGAGGTCTTGTCTGTAATTCTACGAATCTCATAATGTTATATATTTAATGTTATTATTCAAAAGATTTTCCCGATGCTGTGGGTTTAATGAGGATTTTTCTCCATTCTTCTATCTGCTCCTGTGTCAATCCCGATGCATCTGCATTAGCTTTATTGGCCAACTGGTCAGCATCTGCCTTGCCAGAAAGCGTAGTGCTTAGGTTTTGGATTTTGTCCTGCGGTATCAGTTCATCCTTGTGCCAGAAGGAATCTATCCAGTTCCAAAATTGGTCTTGTGTAGGCTTTGAGCCTGTTTTAAACCATTGTTTTATTGTATTTATCGCTGTTGCCATAGTCTTAAACTTTAATCAAATCCTATAAACTCAATGAATTTAATAATACGGTACGGAGGCATATTGTTGTGAGGCTTATTGCCTCCTGTAAGTCCTGTGTCACCAGGAGCGTTGTTGGCGCTTCCGGGTTTAAACCCTATACCATCGTGTCCATCCCAATGAATGCCGACCGCTTCTGCCGGTGTCAATGTTTTTCCTGAATGACTATGAGCAGGCATTTCTGTAATGGTCAGCTGGTGCGTCTTTTCTCCATCATTTTTAAGCAATTCGCTAAAATCAGCATCGTCTGGATTCCAGCCTAGTGGCATTCTTCCCCTAAGGTCGGTGCACTCTTTCCAGCCTTCCGGTATCGGTTCGCTGGCTGGTTTCCCCCAAATGGCAATTAAGCCAATAGGCACAGGGCTTTTCTTGTTTTCCAGCGCTTTAATTCTTTTCTCAAAATCGGCATTCTTTACTCCTTGCTTTATCAAATTATCTACACGCTTAAAGTCTTCCCATTTAAAGGTTTTATCGGGCGTGGAACTTCCGAATGTTACATATCGTGTAATCTCAATAGGTTTAAATGACCCATCTTCAAAAGTTCCTGATACTGCCTCTTCTTTGATAAAGACATTAGCCGAAAGACTTCCGCCTCTGAACTCCAATACTTCTTTGTTCACATAGACCACTCCGTTGCTTACCGTGTTCCCTGTGATTTCACAGCCCGAAATAACCACCATATCACCAGCCAAATTCCCAAGCGTGTTAAGGATATGGAAAGAGCTTTGCAGAAAATCCAGATTATTGGTATCCAGCGGAAACCCTCCTGTTTGTTTGTATCTTACTACATTCATGTTAATATTCTTGTATTTTATAGCGTTTACTTGCCAGTTTATAAAA
>ERZ772921.536-NODE-536-length-23270-cov-5.269955_pt1 | contig 23270 bp, 20 predicted proteins | sample MGYA00512117_ERZ772921 | MGnify/ENA primary metagenome ERZ772921 (study PRJEB29015, sample SAMEA2737944) | human oral metagenome | biome: human oral; feature: human-associated habitat; material: dental | place: China | collected 2150 ...
TAAAGTCGAAACTTTATTAACAGTACTGCGAGTATGATTGAAATAGGGAGTGTTTATGTTAATTATTGCTGCCTAATTGTTTATGTTGCCAACTCCCCGACAAATCAGAAATTTACAACCCATTATAAAAATAGTAATATCTTGTTAAGAAATAGAATGTGTTATATAATTTATAAAACTACTTTATCTAGGATTAGGAGAACTTCAGTGAGACTTAGACATATAAAGGGCTGTGAGGATTTTATACATGAAGCAAATGAGTGTATAGAAGAAGTAGACGCCCGTACATACAAGGGCAAGTGGAACTTGCTGTTTAACAATAACAAAAATATACATATAGAGATAGGTATGGGAAAGGGTCTTTTTATCAGGCGTATGGCAGCAAGATACCCTGATATCAACTTTATCGGTATAGAAAAGTACACCTCCGTACTTATGAAAGCCATACAGCGTCTTAGGCTTGACAAACAATCATCAGAAAATGACAAAACCGACATCAACCTATACTATGCCTGTATAGATGCCGCTATATTGACGGATATATTTGAGTACGGAGAAGTCTCCAAAATATATCTTAATTTTTCAGACCCTTGGCCTAAGGCAAGGCATAGCCACAGAAGGCTTACCGATAAGTATTTTCTTGATATATACTCCAAACTTCTAAAAACAGGAGCAAAATTAGAGTTTAAAACCGACAATACTGAGCTTTTTGAATACTCCCTTGAGAGTATAAAAGTTTCGGACTTTGAGCTTGAGTTTTATACTTATGACCTTCATAACGAAGAAGGAATTGAAAATATCATGAGCGAATACGAGGAAAAATTTTCAAAAAACGGTCAAAAAATTTGCAAATTAGTTGCAGTCAGAAAATAGTTGAAAGGAGCTTTATTTATGAATTACAGGATTGAACAGGATTCTATGGGGCAGGTAAAAGTTCCTGCCGACAAATACTGGGGAGCTCAAACTCAAAGAAGCTACGAAAACTTTGTAATAGGCAGTGAGAAGATGCCAAAGGAGATAATTTACGCCTTTGCAATCTTAAAAAAATCCGCTGCCAAGGCAAACTGTCTTTTAGGCAAATTAAGCGAAGAAAAGTATAAACTTATTTCTGCGGTATGCAACGAAATACTTGAAGGTCAGCATGACAGACATTTTCCGCTTGCAGTATGGCAGACCGGAAGCGGTACCCAGACCAATATGAATATCAACGAAGTAATAGCAAACAGGGGCAATGATATTGCTAAAAAGGCTTTACTTCATCCTAATGACGATGTAAATATGTCCCAAAGCTCCAACGACACCTTCCCTACCGCAATGCATATAGCCGCAGTACTTTCTTTAAGGGAGACTTTAGTTCCTGCAGTATCAAGGCTTATTGATACATTTATACAGCTTGAAGGAAAATATGTAAATGTTATAAAGTCGGGACGCACACATCTTCAAGATGCTACTCCCATAAGTTTTGCACAAGAAATAAGCGGTTGGAGAAGTACCCTTGAAAGGGACTTGAGTTTGATATTCTCAAGTACCGAATACCTTTTTGACTTGGCACTTGGTGCTACTGCTGTAGGTACAGGACTTAATGCCCCTAAAGATTTCGGTATGGAAGCGGCAAGAGCTGCCGAAGAAATAACAGGACTTGAGTTTGCAAGTGCGGAAAATAAATTCCATGCCTTAAGTTCAAAAGACGAGCTTGTATTTTCCCATGGCGCCATCAAAGCACTTGCCTGTGATCTGCTCAAAATAGCCAACGATATCAGGTGGCTTGCCAGCGGTCCAAGATGCGGACTTGGAGAAATAACAATTCCTGAAAACGAGCCGGGAAGCTCTATAATGCCGGGAAAGGTAAACCCCACGCAATGTGAGGCTCTTTCAATGGTTGCGGTTCAGGTTATGGGTAATGACACTACCATATCTGTAGCTGCAAGTCAGGGCAATTTTGAATTAAATGTATATATGCCGGTAATTATCTACAATTATCTTCAATCGGTAAACTTATTAGGTGATGCCATCAATTCATTTAATGATAAGTGCTGTGTAGGTATAGAGGCAAATGTAGCCAAAATGCAGGAAAACCTACATAATTCTTTGATGCTCGTAACCGCACTCAATCCTTATATAGGTTATGATAATGCCGCAAAAACTGCCAAGCTTGCTTTTAGAGAAGGTATTTCCCTAAAAGAAGCCTGTATTAAACTCTCTTTATTAAGTGCGGAGGACTTTGATAGAATAGTAAAACCGGAAAACATGGTTTAACTACTCTCTTATACTAAGTGTAGCCTTTGCCGGAAGGCATACAGCCATAGCCCCGTCATCTTTAAGATAGCCGTAATGTTCACAAAGATGATCGGGGCAGGGGCTTTGCACAAAGGCTGCCGCATGGTCTTTTACTTCTATATGTATGGTATATCCGTTACTTTCATAATCATATATTCCATTCTTATCAAGCGACAACCTGGCTTCTTTTTTATCACCATAAGTAACTACGGCAACCTTGCCCTTACCTTTAATAGCATACATATATGTTATACATATCAGACTTATTACAAGTAAAACTCCTACTAATATAATATCATTTTTTTTCATATAGACTTACATTTCTTCTTTATCAGTTTCTTTTATCTGTGTTGTTGCTTTATTTTCTTCATTTTTGAGACTCTGTATATGGCTTGAAGGCTCCGCTTTACTATCATTTACATTGCCCTTTTTTATATCACCAGCTCCTTCTTCTATCTTAGACATACTTTGCTCTTTTACAGCTCGCTCTTCTATCTTAGATATCCCTTGCTCTTCTTCCTTAATCAAATTTTCTTTCTCAGCAAGTCTTTGCTCTTTAAAAAGCCTTTCTTTTTCTTTGAGCAAGTTTTCTTCTAAAATTCGAGCCTCTTTATCCTTTTTCTTTTTTATAAGCCTAAGACTTACAAAAATCAAAGCAAGTAGTAAAAGACCTGATAAAGTACCCAAAGCTCCATATATAAGCCCCTGAGGCATATACTTAAACTCAACACTGTGTGTGCCGGGCTGCATATCTATTGCAAGGAAGGCTTTAAATCCCTTTCTCGGAGTTACCTTAACCCCGTCTACCAAGACCTCCCAGCCCTTATCATAAGGTATAGAAGTCATCAAGACCCCCGGATCACTAAGACTTACAGTTGCACTTATACGATCTGTTTTATAACTTGTAATATCCATCGTATGCTTGGAAAAGGCATCGTAAATACCGCTTAGAGTATCGTAATTAAATCTGTATACATTTGCCTCTATATTCTCATCTTCCGTATCAGAGCTTATACTTATCTCTTCTCCCGCCTTAACATCATAAAGCTCTATTAAATATCTTCGATTTAAGTTTTCATAGGTTTTGTTGCTATCCATCCTTGACACAACGGCATCTTCAACACCGGGATTGGTTACATATATATAGTAAAGCCCCTCTTTTTCAGCACGAAAAGTATAGCTGCTTCCCTCAAGCTTACCCTCGATCCTTTCCATAACCGCCTTTAATCCAAGCAAATTGCTGAGATCGTTTTGTACTTCTGCCGGATTACTAAGATCCAACACCCAATTATCTTCTATATCTCTTGTAATAACATAGCCAAGCGGTAAGGTATAGGGATTTTCATACAGGTAAGTATCCTTGTCACTGTCAATTAGTTTTAAGTTCTTATTGCTGCTCTCACCCTTATACAGAGAATATTTTACAGACATAAGCATATCAAAAAGAGGTGTTGCACCTGTAATTGAGTAAGCATTGGTAGTGGCTTCCGCTCCTAGTTTTTTGAAAAAATCGGTAAGCGATGCATCTGCTGTAGAAGAGAACAAAGACACCGAGTTAAAGTTAAGCCATGCTCCGTCATCCTTGGTCTTTCTCTCCGTCTTATCCACCCTATAAAGCTTCGTATCTCCAAGCTTTGACAGCAGCAGTCTTACAGATGCATTATCTCTGGTATACTCTGTCTTATTGACTGTTGAAGCACTGGTAATTGTAGTATTTATGGCAGCTTCAACAGAAACTACGGCTAATATCACAAACATAAGTATATTTATATTAAACTTTCCCTTTTTATAGGTGTATAAAAGCAAACCGTATATTCCTATAAGTAACAGAGAAATATAATACACTATAAAATGTATTTTTCCTTCGCTAACCGTTTTTTGTGCAAGCACTATAAATGAAATACTTAAAAGTACTGCCGCACCTATCCTCTTCATACTTGTTTTATACATATATTCATAAGCCTTATATGACATATAAAGCACCAAGAAAATATATATAAAACTTTGTCTTGCCGGAAGAGAATTGGGATAATGGAGCCCATGCCATATATAATTAAGCACATTTATAGAAAAACCTGCCAATAAAAATATACACATAGTAACATATGAAGCTCTTTCCCTAAGCTTTATATTCCCGTTTATAACATATAAAGCTACAAGTATATACACTGCCACTCCGCAATATATATTAGGCCAATGGTCAAGTCCCGTATGTGTCTCTATATTGGGCATATGTCTTGCCAGCATATCTATAATAGAAAAATACTCTGAGTAAGACTTAGGAAAATTAAACTCTCCGGAAGCGGTACTCATAAGAGCGTAGATCTCAGGTAATAGTATTACAAGAGAAATCATTGCTGCAAGTATTGAAAATACGGCAAACTGGATACCGGCTATAAAAAAGTCCTTAAATCCCTTAACAGGCTTTAATACCAAGAGTACAAAAAAATAAAATATCAGGAATAAGCATATCATTATGGATATATAGTAATTTGATGAAATGCTCATAGCCAGAGAAAGTGTATAAAGCATAAACTTTCTTTTGTATACCAGACTTTCCAGACCGAGCATTATAAGCGGAAAAAGAATTATACAGTCAAGCCACATTATATTCCAGTTATAGGCTGCCATATAGCCTGAAAGCGCATAAAATACCGAGAAAAAAGCTATTCCGAAGTTCTCAAACTTAGAATGTTTTTTAAGATAATAAGCAAAGCTAAGACCTGCAAGACCTATTTTAAATACTATCATATAAGCCATAAATTCAAGCACAAAGCTTTGCGGTACCAAAACTATAAGCCAATTTAAGGGACTTGCCAAATAGTATGCATAAAGTGCGGAAAAATTAACCCCAAGTCCTATATGCCATGAGTATAGCAGGCTTTCGCCATGTGATAATTTGTATTTAAACTCTGAAAAGAAGGGAGCGTATTGATGATACATATCCATCCTCAGAAAACTCTCGTCTCCAAAGGGTGTAATCCCTCTTTGTATAAATATAAGAATCATTATAAGTACCGGCAGTAAAAAAGCCGCCACATATGCGTCTTGAGTTTTAAACCAACTTACATTTTTCATATATTACCCCACACTATTTTAATCCAAGCGGTATTTACTATGTTAATTTTTGTAACAGTAATAATATTTATATGTTACAACTTAACGATCATTAATAAATTTCGGTCATTATTTTGCCAATGACCAAGTATTCTTTAGCTGCTACTTATCCTTAAATATAAATAATTTACTAAACACATAATTACACACTACCACAACTACCGTCATTACCGCTTTTGCAATATATTCATTAATATTTGCATAGTCTATCATCAACTCTATACCTGCAAGCTGCAACAACAGACTAAATACTCTTGCCCCTACAAAGCTTATAAATTCTTTTATAATAATAAGCCTATCAACACTTTTACTGTTAAAAACCATGAATTTATTTGTAACAAATGCAAAAACAACTGCTGCCCCCCAAGCCGCTACATTGCTAAACATATAATCAAGCCCCGACAGCCTAAGCACTCTGTATGCAACCCAATCTACCAGAGTTGTAAGCACACCGAAAACAAGGTACATAACAACCGTTAAGTCCCCTGCCTTCATTTTATTTTTTATATATTCAAACATTTAAAACTTTTTAATTCCTTCCATCTGTATCTACACCTTAGAATTACTCTCCAAGTGCATTAAGTCCGAGTTTTATGCAACCTAATATACCTTGGTTGTCATTTAATGAAGCAGGTACTATATAAGTATCAAGATTTTCCATTTCCTTAGTTTTAAGGTAGGAGTTATCAAGTTTTTTAACCTCTTTTCTTATCAAATCAAACAGTATCTCCTGTTTCATAACTCCACCGCCAAGTATAATAAGTTTAGGTGAAACGGTCAGTATGTATCCGTATATAGCCTGTGCCAAGTAGTAGGCTTCAATCTCCCACACCTTGCTGTCTTTGGAAAGCTCCGCACCCTTCTTACCCCACCTTGCTTCTATAGCCGGACCGCAAGCCATACCTTCTATACAAGTTCCATGATAAGGGCAATGTCCTTCATAGGTGTCATCTTTATGTTTAAGCACCTGCAAATGCCCTGCCTCAGGATGAAGCATACCATGCAAAAGTTTACCGTTTGCCATAACACCGAGTCCTATGCCGGTACCTACGGTAATATATATAGCAGTATCACAGTCTTTAGCCATTCCGTAGGTATGCTCTCCTAAAAGTGAAGCATTGACATCTGTATCAAAACCTACTTTAACACCAAGTTCTTTGGTGAAATAACCTACTATATCAAAATTCCCCCAGCCCTTCTTAGGTGTTGAAGTAATGTAACCATATGTCTTTGAATCCTTATTAAGATCTATAGGTCCAAAGCAGCCTATACCAAGTGCCTTGATGTCTTTGGATTTAAAATATTCCGCCACTTTAGGCATACTTATATCCGGGGTGTCTGTGGGTATGGATATTCTGTCCAGTATCTTACCCTCTTCATCTCCTATTGCACATACCATTTTTGTACCGCCCGCTTCAAGTGCTCCTATTAACATACTACACTACACCTTCCTTTATACTTGAGTTACTCAATAAACCTTTTATTATAATATCAATTTAATATATCACAAAAAGCCTGATTTTACTATTTAAAAATTAAAGCATTTTTCTACATTTAATAAGCCTTGTAAGAGTTCGGTAGGTATATATTTTTATAAATCAAAAAACACCCTGCCCCTCATCAAAGGTTACATATATATGTACTATACTTAATTCAACATTAAATTGATTTCTGTTTTGTATGTGCTATACTCCTTTTGATGAATCAATTAATTAAACTATGTAACAAGGAGGCTCTTCATTATGACGAATCAAACAGTTTTAATTATCGTAGCTTTTATAGTAATATGGTTAGTTCTTTTTATACTTTTTATGCTTATAAATAAAAGGCGCAAAGAAAAAGCACAGTCCTTTATTGAAAATAATAAGGATATGGCTCTTGTCCATCTGTATTGTAGAAATACCAAAATAAACGGAAGGGATATTTCAGAATTTAATCCTACTACCGGAGAAAATCTTCAAAAAATAGTGGCACTGCCCTCCGGTGAATATTCATTTGAAGGAATTTTTGAAACAACAGATATAAGGCTTGGAAAAACAATAAATTTAAAAACTGATAAAATAGAGTTTAACCTTGATGTGCAGGCAGGGCACACCTATATAGCAGCCATGTATCTTAACTCTCCAACGGAAACCACAGCAAACCCTGCTACCGATATTTTAACCATTCCTCTGACTTTGTACGAGGGAAGTGATAATATAAAAGCTTATGTGATTTGCTATAGGGAAAAATAGAGTATGGCATCTGATAAAGAATATCCATATTTCATTTGAAAGGATCTTATTTATGAAATTTGCATTTATTATTATGAATAATTTTAACAGTAAGGAAGACAGAGCTTACATTCACGGTGGTGCGGCTCAGATAATAGGAGTTAAGGATATCGAAGATGCTATAGCGGTAGCAAGAGAACTGCAAGCAGACGGAATCAGCTGTATTGAGCTTTGTGGAGCATTTGGAGCCGAAGGGGCAAAAAAAGTTATTGACGCAACCGATAATAAGATTGCTATAGGCTATACGACCCATTTGCCCGAGCAGGATCATATCTTTAATGCCTTATTTGGAAAATAGTTTTTAAGCAGGTGAAGGGTCTTGTATATACCTCATCACCTGCTTCATAGTCTCATTTCTTAAATAAGCATAGAAAATAACTCAGATTTTTTTCTAATTGCACACATTAAAAAAACATGGGCGTAGCACAGACTATGCCTATGTTTTTTTGATGACTATGACTCGGTTACCGCCTTACCTGAAATATGCTCCGGTGTTATGGCAAGCACCTGTACGGCTGTAGCATTTTTATTTATCTCATATTCTATGTATTCTTTATCATCAGTAAACTTATGACTTAACTTTACGCAGATATCTATAGCCTTATCCACATCACTTATAAGCTCTATACGACCGAACACTATCACACTTTTTACATGATAAGCCCACTCACCCTCATTTTGATAGCCTTGATCATGAACACAGAGTGATACCTTGTCATGTCTTTGTATCGCATCTATCTTATGCCCCCTTTTTGAGCCATGTATGTATATCTTGCCGTCTTCCTCATTATAAAACTGGTTGACGGGCATACCGTAAGGGTAGTCATCGTCTCCCAAAACTGAAAGCACCGCCTTTTTTCATTCTTTAATAATTCTATACATTCTTCATGAGAAAGTTTTTGCTTTATTCTTCTTAAATCTCTGAACATAATGTTTGTCCTTTCTTATGTAACTACAGTAATACAAAATCAACTGCCATACCATTAGATAAATTATACTCTGCCCTACAATTCTTTAAATGAATATAATCTTTATATTTTTTCAATAACAAATTACTCATTTTAAAACCGCCTATGTCATAGAACTCTTCAGTTCTTTCTCATCCACACTCCGAACTGACATAAACTCACTACTTACAGCCGCTCCTATGATAAGTACGGCGCCTATCATAGCAAGCATACTCATAGGCTCTTTTAGAAAAAATACGGAAGCCAGTACAGTTATCACCGGCTCTACATAACCTACTACCGCCACTGTTTGCACGCTTAAACCGCTTATACCGTAAAAATAAAAATAATAGGCTATTCCCGTACTTACAAGTCCCATCATAAAGCTTAAAAAGACCGACTTAAAGTCCCAAACTACAACAGTTTCAAGCCCTACCTTTATCGCAAACGGAACTACGGTAAGTGCAGCAATTGATATCTGCACTACCGCCTTATCATAGACTGACACCTCTCCCATAAGCTTATTAAATATTATCAGTCCCATAAAGCCAAGCCCTGCTCCGGCAGCCAAAAGAAGTCCTCTTACATTGATCATGCTTATATCGCTCCCCACAACTCCGGATACCATTATAAGCCCTATAAAGGCTATAAGTACGCAAATAAGTTTCTTCGGATTAAGATACTCCTTGAAAAGCAGCGGAGATATAATTATCATAAATACAGGTGCCATATAGTCCACAAGTATGGATATTGATACCGTACTTACTCTAAATGCTCCGAACAGGCAGACCCAGTTGATGCCAAGACTCATCCCCGATAAAAGTAAATACTTAAAATTCTTTTTTATTGACCGAGTATCAAGCCTGCCCCTTGTGATCAAAGTAAGTGTAAGTAAAAATAAACTTCCCACTATACCTCTGATCAACACCACAAATTCAATCGGTAAATTTATGTATTTTAATAACACCCCCATAGTTCCGTATAGAAACAGTGCAAAGATATATGCAATCTTTGCTTTATTTTGCTGCGTCATACTTTTTCTCCTCTTAATAACTAAATACTTATTTTATATTTTTTTAATACTATTGAATTTTTTCCTAAGTATTACTATAATCTTACAAGATATTGATTTATATCATACCACAATTAATTTCTTAAAAGGAGATACAAATGGAATTTTTACAAAAACTCTTTAAACTAAAAGAGCATCAGACGGATATCAAAACAGAGATTATTGCCGGTATCACCACTTTTATGACCATGTCATACATACTTGCAGTTAATCCAAACATACTGTCTGCGACCAAAATGGATAAGGGTGCACTTTTTGTGGCAACAGCACTTATTTCCTGCATAGGAAGCTTTCTCATGGCTATACTTGCCAATTATCCCTTTGCCATAGCTCCGGGTATGGGGCTTAATGCCTTCTTTGCATATACTGTAGTTTTGCAAATGGGTTACAGCTGGCAGGTAGCACTTACTGCGGTACTTGCGGAAGGAGTTATATTTATATTACTCTCCATACTTAAAATAAGAGAGGCTATATTTGATGCAATACCTAAGAACTTAAAAATAGCGGTAAGTTCGGGTATAGGACTTTTTATAGCATTTATAGGGCTTCAAAATGCCCATATAGTTATAGACAGTCCTACCCTTGTAAGTATATTCTCACTTGAAGGATTCAGAGGATTAAGCGAAGCAAATGCTGCCGCAAGCTATAGTGATGTAGGTATCACCGTGCTTCTTGCCATTATAGGTACTCTTATAACTGCAATGCTTATAAGTAAGAGGGTCAAGGGAAATATCTTCCTCGGTATGCTTATTACCTGGTTTCTCGGTATTATATGCCAAATTACGGGGCTTTATGTACCTAACCCTGACTTGGGCTTTTATTCGCTTTTCCCTGACTTTTCAGCAGGTATTCATGTGCCCAGCCTAAGTCCTATATTTATGAAATTTGATTTTTCAAAACTGCTTAGTTTTGATTTTATAGTTGTTATGTGTGCATTTCTTTTTGTAGATATGTTTGATACTATAGGTTGTCTTATCGGTATGGCAACCAAGGCTGATATGCTTGATAAAGACGGAAAACTTCCTAATATAAGAGGTGCTTTACTTGCCGATGCGGTTGCTACAACAATGGGTGCAGTCTTCGGCACCTCAACCGCAACAACATTTATCGAAAGTGCTGCCGGAGTGGCTGAGGGCGGACGCACCGGACTTACATCGGTAACCACTGCCGTATTTTTCGGACTTTCACTTTTACTTTCACCTATATTCCTTGCCATACCTTCATTTGCCACCGCTCCTGCACTTATAATGGTAGGTTTCTATATGTTTACAAGTGTGGCACATATGAACTTTGACGAGGAAGCCGAAGCAATACCTTGCTACATCTGTATACTTGCTATGCCCTTCTTCTACAGTATTTCAGAAGGTATATCAATGGGTGTAATTACTTATACAGCACTGGCACTTATACATGGTAAGGCTAAGAAAATGTCTTGGCTTATGTATCTTTTGTCACTGGTATTTATAGCTAAATATTTATTCCTGTAATCTAATGATAAGTCGAGTAGTTAGCAACATAAACAGTGGGCAGAAACACAAACAGTAGTCAGAAACGATTGCACGGCAACAATTAAACAGAAACACTCCCTATTTCAATCATACCCGCAGTACTGTTAATAAAGTTTCGACAAATTTATTACAGACTGCGGAACTTAGCCTTATACCCAAAAGCATGGTGGACTGACGCTTTGGACATCCTCGTCTGTAAAGTTTGTAACTCACTTTATTAACAGTACTAAGCGCTAAAAAGATTGAAATAGGGAGTGTTTCTTTAATCGCCAACCCGCAAGAAATAGCTGTATAGGGAAATTTTGTGCATATAAATAGCTATTGTTTATGTTGCTAAGGGGAAGGAAGAGGGGTTGTGTGGCAGCGACTTTTATTCAAATCTTAAATTCTTAAAATCGGAGTTTAGTAAAATACTATCTCCGGCTTTATTTGATATATATCAATTGATTCAAATTTGTATTTTCCCTTCATACTTTTAGGTAACTCTATTATTTTTAAATTTACACAAGTTGACAGTGCGTAATTACTAATATGCTTTACACTTTCCGAAAATCTTATTTTTTCAATTTTTTCACATCCTCCAAAAGCCAAATCTTCTACTTCTTCTAATTTGGAAGGTAGGACCGGGCTTTCTAAACTGACACAGCCTTCAAAGGCTTTAGTATCAAGTACTTTGAGATTGCAATCTTCTTCAAATATAATTTGTTTTAAATTTTTACAGTATTCAAAAGATGAGTATCCTATATATTCTAAACTTTTTGGAAACTCTACTTTTTCAAGTTCTTCCGAACTTTTAAATACTCCACCTGCTATAACCTTTGTTCCTTCCTTTACTTTTATAAATTTTTCTCTTCCATAATACTCAAAAAGTATGTTTTGGGAATACCTGCACCTATACTCATCAAGCTTTATATCCATAATCCAACCTGTATTTTTAAAAGCAGCAGCACCTACCGTATCCGGAGTATCTTGTAGCTTAACTTCATCTAATTCTTCACAATCTTTAAAAGCAGCATGTCCTATATTTCTTACGCTCTTAGGAATTTCTATGCTTTTTATCTTGCTTGCATTAAATGCTTCATCTTCAATATTTTCTAAATTTTCAGGTAAGTTCACCTCTTTAAGATTTACACAATTCTTAAAAGCCCTTTTACCTATACATATAAGACTTTTCGGTAAATCAATACTTAGCAATATATTATTATCAATAAAAGCTTCATCTGATATTACTCTTACTCCCTCTTCCAATTTCACCCTTGTCTTTATATTTTTATGTTTTATAAGTACTTTTCCGATATAAATATACTCGTTTTTACTTAAAAGCTGTTCATTATAATATTTTGTATCTTCAAAAGCCTTATTACCTACATATTTTATACCTTCCGACATTTGTATGTTACTAAGACCTAAACAATTATAAAAAGCACTATCTTTTATATGCTCTACAGTATCAGGTATATCTACGCTTTGAAGTTTTATGCAATTGCCAAATGCACTTGTGCCTATTTTTTTAATGCCATTAGAAAATTTTAACACAGATAATTCTTCGCAAGACAAAAAGGCTTCATCCCCTATTTCTTCTATTCCTTCAGGTAGCTTAACCTCCTTTAGCTTTACACAATTTTCAAAAGTACTACTCCCAATTATTTTTATCCCCTTAGGTATATCAACAGTTTCCAACTCTGTGCAATCACTAAAGGCAAAACTCCCCAATGTTTCTAATTCGTCAGGCATTTGTATACTTTTTAAACCTTTACATGTGCTAAAAGCACCTACACCTATATTCTTAACTGAATTAGGTATAACTATCGTCTTTAAACTTTTACAGTTATTAAACGCAAAGTTCCCAATATCTTCTACCGTATCGGGTAACTCCATACTTTCTAAGCTATAACAGCCATCAAATGCATCTTTTCCTATACCTCTTACTCCTGACGGAACAAAAATGTGTTTTATACTTTCCTTACGCTCAATCGTCCCATTTTTTAGTCCAATTAACACATCATCTTCAATAATCAATTCGCATTTTGCATTAATAAATATATAACTAATAACAATCAACATAGTCACTATATAAATCAAGAACTTCCATTTACCATTCTTATCGTTCCCGACAATATTAAGATAAGCCTTATGAAGTCTTTTCATAATTAATATACACCTTCTCCTCACCTTCATTGTTTCTCGAATCACAGCCCTGTATTAGTACATAGATATTTCCGTCGGTATCTTTATCTAAAGTTATTTCAGGGTACTCTATAAATCTGCCATAGGTACTGTTATAAACACCAAGCTCTTTGCCATCTTTCACAAGGCACACTGTGTATTTGCCCCATGCAACTTTATCCAGATATTTAAGCTCCAGTCTGATAATCTTTTCATTATTTGATGTAGGAATCAAATATGTTTTTCCCCTATCAAGTTTCATATTTTTAATATCCGCTTCCAACTTTATCTCTTCAGTCGCTTTATCAGTACTTAAAGCATTGATTTGTTCAATTCTGTCAGCGCTGTAAGGTGCATAAGACATTCCAAAACCGCTAACCGTATTGTTGCTGTCAAAAGTAATCTCTGTACCAAATTCATCATTATACAAAGCATCTAAAAAATAATATTTCTTATCTTCAACTCTTTTATCGGCATTTTTTACAGCACATGACAACTCAAAGTCTGTAATGTCCTGCCTGCCTTCATTATCTACCTTTAGCCAAATCACATAAAGAGCAGCCTCCTCATCTTTGCCCGTACAATTATATACGCTTACCTCTATCTTTTTATCACCCTTTACAAGCTCTGCTCTGCTTTTATTACCTTCTTTGGGAATATCCGCCAGATTAAGCTGCCAGCCCCCATCAGTAAAAGCTTTAACAGGAGCAGGAAGGCTATAGTTTTTTCCTTCCAGTTTAAAAGTATAGTCTTTCATATCTTTGCTTAAACTCTCAGGAGCAGTATAGCCTACATCACTACACATAAAATTTGCTTTCACATCATTAGGTAAAGCCAACTTTTTGGTGAATTTCTTTGCACTGTAACCTGCAAAAATACTCTCATTATTTTTGTATAACTCAAGCTCCAAGTCATGCACATGAATATCTTCAGGCTCTAAGTACTCACTAAACTTTAGCCTTAAATTACCGTTTCCCTCTTTTATAAATTCCCAGTTTTTATACTCTCTGTAATTTTCTAAATTATGTTTATTAATTATCGGAAATATAAACTCATTTCCCGCTTCTTTTACATCTATCTCACTTGAATCTGCCTTATTTTCAGCAGATATATAATCCCATAAACTGCTGCCTTGAGTCTTACCTCCTGCTGACTCTATGATCTTCTTTGCCCCATCTTCACTAAGCTTCATTCCATCCGTTCCAAAAACAGCTGTTTTTTCAAGAGTTTTCTTTATAATGTTTTCATCAGACATAGTATTGATTTTAAATAAAAATAAAGCCTGTTCCCTTGTCGAATCAAGCACAGTATCTTCATCCGTCATGTATCTGATAGAAGAAGGCTTGCTAAATGCAATAGTTTCTGCCAACAGCTTTATTTCTTTTATTTCAGTATCGGACAGCTCGGTATCGGTATTGTTATCTATACTGCTTAACTTTATCTGCTTATTATTTTGTTTTCCTTCTGCCTGCTCTTTATTTTGACAAGATACCATAAGTAAACTCAGTGCTATTATTATGTATAGCTTTTTTGTTTTTCTCTTCTCTGACATACCGACACCCTTTCTTTTAATATATATGTGCTTGTATAATATTTTTACTCTAAAGCCTACAAAAGCTTTATCACTACATCAACATTCTTCTTACATCATTTTTTAATAATACTCTTTCAAATCAATTATTTCGGGCTCAGGATGCACTGCCGTATCATCCCCCTCTACCCTAATATAGATGTTATCAACATTTTCCACACATAAAGTAAATTTAGCATTGTATTCTATTAATGGAAGTATTGTGGTTTTTTCTTTCTCAACAATAAATATAGCGGTAGTATATCTGCTCCAGTCTACTTTATTAAGTCGTCTAAGCTGTATGCTTACTTCTTTTTCTTCATTACTTAATCTGTATGTAACACCCCACTTAAGTTCTGTAGCTTCTTTTGTAACTTGCAAAACTTCTTTTGTAATATTTTCACATAAAGCTTCCAGCCTTTTAACTCTGTCAATGTATTCCGGAGCGTAGCGAATTTCAAATCCCTCTGCCACATTATTTTCATCAAAGAATGTACGGATACGAAAATAATCAAAATATAGGGAATCATAAAAATCATACTGTTTATCTTTACGCTTTTCTTCTCCACTTTTTATATTGTTAAACAATTCAAAATCCACATTTGCTAAGTTTTCTTCTACCTGCGTCTTAAGTTCAACCACATACCAGTCTTTGTTTTTATCCTTCCACAGTATACAAAAAATCTCCTCACCTTCTTTTTTGAGGGTTACTTCTTTCCGCTTTCTATCATCCGGCAACTCTTCATCTAATTGCCATCCGCCTTGCAGTATTTCACCTAAGGGTATAGGCATCTTATACAGCTTACCATCCATGCTAAAGATATAATCCTCAAAGGATGAACCTAAATTATCGGGTCGGACATATTCGCTTGCTTCAAAGTCAGATAAAAAAGTCTCCTCAGTCTCACCATGCTGAGCATAATTTACCATGATATAAGCTACACTGTATCCGGCAAATACGCTCTTATCATTCTTATATAAAATTGCTTCTAAATTGTAAGCGTGTCCATACTCCGGATTTATAAAGATTTGACATCTTACCCTCAGAGCATCATCATCCTGAAAATCAAAACTCCAATTCTTATACTCACTTATAAGCTCTGAGCCTATCCTATTATCATCTGACAAGGCAAATGTATCCCCATTCACTTGATATCTCTCTTTTTCTTCTATAATGTACTCCCACGCTCCTTTATCTTCCTTGGCTCCTGCCATCATCAAAAGAGCCATGGCATTGTCCTTGCTTATAGTCATTTTATCTTCATTAAAGTTAATATAATCTTTAAAAAGATCTTGCATAAATTCAGTTTTATCTCTTTCATTTAAAGCCTTTATAAACTCAAATTGCTCCTCACCGCTTCTTAGTACTCTCCCCTCACCTATATGAGTAGATACACTTATGCTTTCCGCTGAACGCATTAATTGAATTAAAAATTTTATCTGTTCCAATTCTTTATCTGAAAGATTATGACTTTTTGCCTCTTCTACATCTGATATTGTTTTATTTCCGGTCTGTTTTGCAGCATCCGATTCAGTATCGGAATTGGTTTTACATGATGATAAACCTAAAAACATACATAAAATAATCATTCCTATATGAATTTTTCTCATTGTTCTATTCTCCGATATCATAATGTTTTCCTAGGTAAATCTTTTATGGTTTTATATATGCATCAAGCTCTATTAACCACTCCCACTCGAGTTTATTTTTTAACTTACTTCCCGTTAATAAATTACAGCAGATACATAATAAAGAAATTTAAGATTTACTCTAATATTGCTGCAATGATACACTACACCGGTGCGTTGACACATTGATATTTAACATATATTCTATGTCTCTATCATAACCTGAAAGGTCAAGAGCATAGTTGAAATTAGAACTATTATCAGTGTGCCAAACCGCTAGTGTATAGGAAATACCTCAGGTTCATCATTTGGACCGTCTTCCATGCGAAGCACCTTAATTATAGCCTTCTTGTTATCATCTATACATAGGGTAAAATTCACTCCGTATTCTATATATCCTATAATCTCTTCCTTATCAGCCTTCTTTACCCATATTATATCCATCTCTTCACCCCAGCCTATCTTATCCAAGCTCTTGACCTGCACATATATAGGTTCATCATACATACTGAGTTTATAGGAAGTATCACGCTCAAGCTCAGTATCACCTGTTTCTGTAATGCTTAGCTCTTCCTCTACATCTGTCGCAATCTCATTTAACCTTTTGATCCTGTCTATGTATTTGGGAGCGTATGTAATCTCAAATCCCTTTATAGTTTTATCCTCACCTGTACCTGCATCGACACTGATTCCAAAGCCCAAATATAAGGGATCCCAAAAACCGTATATTCCATGTACTCCATATCCGTAGGCATAGTCTCCCCTTTTTCTACCTGAAAAAAGTTCAAAATCAACATCAGAAATACCCTCTCCAAGCCCTGTCTTTAGACTTACAACATACCATGTAGGCTCAGTTGTTCTTTGACAATTCCAAACAATACAGTATAGCTCCTTACCTTCCTTCTTAAGGGTGATTTCCTCTCTTTCCTCATCCTCTTTAAGTTTTCCGTCATATTCCCAGCCCTTTGATGTAAGCTCATTAAGCGGAAAAGGCATTTGATATAAATAGCCGTCCAGTCTGAAAATATAATCATCTATAGAATCTCCCATACTAAGTGGCGGACTGTACTCACCCCAGTTATTTCCAAAGCAAGGCTCCTCCTTTGCAAAATTTTCATCCTCCGCTTCTATTGGAACAGCCATCATATAGTCTGCACTGTATCCGGCAAATGTACTTTGCTCATTTTTATGAAGCCTTAGCTCTACCTTCTCTATATATCCGCCCAGAGCTTGTATATAGGTTTTGTATCTTACTGTAAGTTTCCCGTCCTCCTCAACTATAAATGTCCAATCTCTAAATTCTATAGAGTAATCACTTCCGTCCCTCGCATACATTGGCAGGGCAAATACATCCTCAGATTCCATACCATAAATAGATTGTTCGGTCATATATTTCCATACATCTGTCTTTACAGAAGCTCCTGCCATTTTAAGTATAAGCTCTGCATTCTCAGGACTTATGAGTTTTTTATCATCTTCAAAAACAACATACTTACCCAAAACACTTTTAAATATATGCTCATATTCACTTTCATTTAAAGAATAAAGAAAGTCTGCCTGCTTCTCTTTAGTATCCAGCACACCTCCTTTTCCTATGGTATTGGAAGCATCCCGAGATACATGCAAAGTCTGTACCAGCCATTTAAGCTCCTCAATATCTAATTCCGACAGCTCATCCGTCTTGCTGCCCTGTTCTTCGTGCTGGCTCTTTTCAGATACAGTGCTTTGTTTCGCTGCCCTTTCTTTGTCTGTCACAGCACCGGAAAAAAGCATGTAGCTTTTATATAGACCAAATATAACTAAAACAGCTATACAACAAAGAAGTATTTTTACTATTTTTTTCTTCATTCCACTCTCCTTGATTACATGTGATATGTTTTATTCAGCCAATGGGTGTGAGTTTGAGTTTTTTGATATTATTATTAAAGCTATAATACTTAAAGCCTGCACTGTTATAGTTTAGTTTAAGACACACAAACCGACCTATAACAGTATTATCGTCTTTCCTTTTGATAATAAATATTCCAGCCTTTCTTTACATACATTTTGCTGACTTCTACTCTCCAGAAAGATTGCAATCGCAGGTAAAAGCATAAGTATAACGCTAAGTACCGTTACCCAATCTAAAGAAATGCTAAAACCCTTCATTACATCCAAGTATAATTTACATACGCAAACGGAAATGTAGAGTATAAACAACACTATACATATAACCTCAGGAAATACTGTGTACTCTATCTTGCAGCCATTATCTTGCTCTTCTATGCTACCTTGCACATAACACAAGCCTATATGCTTAAATCCGCTTTTTTTCCCATTTATCATCATTTGAAATTTTTTACCTTTTAATGATTTTATGAAAGATAATTTATCAAACATTTGCCATATTTCTGCTGTCGTTCTATTTGTTATATATGAACCCTTTATTGCGAAGTTTATCATAAGTATTTAATCTCCATAAGTTTCTATTATTATACTTGGCTTTTTTGTATTAATAACTGCTTTTTCATCTCTCTAATATTCATAATTTCGATATGAGCTAAAAAACAATTCTCCAATACTTATTCTTCCGCTCTCATGTATAATATGTTCTGTTCCATCACCCATATCAAATGTTATCCTACCATTGAAGCTCGACCCATCCAATCCTATTATCGCCAAAGCATATAAATAATATTCCCCATCTTTTGTTAATTTACGCATATAAGTTAACAGTTCGTCCAAATCCTTTATTTCCTGAAATTCCTCCATTCCCTCTCCCTCTGATATGGTCTTTGGTGGAATAGGAATTCCTGCTCCGTTCTCTCCGCTTATCCTTATATGCTTCATATTGTCATTAAAGTTATCTATATATTTCTGCATATTTTCATTTTCTATAATTTTATAGCTATAAAGGCTTTGCTTCTCTCCTGATATATAATCCGTAATGTCCTGATTAACTATATTAAGCAAGCTTTTATTATTCCCATTGATAACCCAAGTATTTCCTTTATTATCACCACATTCCAAATCCATTCCCAATGTATCTGCCAAGATTACTGTTGTAGATATTTCATCATAGTATTTCAATGCCTTATCTTTCCTTTTTTCATCCAAGTATTCCTTTAAGACTATTGCTATAAATACCAGAGCAAACATACTTGTAATTATTATAATTATCTTAAGTTTATTTTTTTCAACCGCATTCATATCTTCTTGTATGGTGTTATAGAAGCAATAACAACATAGCTCCTTTCAAATGAATATTTTAATGTGTTTTATCACTATTTACATGATTTGGATTACTATCTGCCACTATCTCTCCATAATATTTGCCAACATTAATCCCAAACAAATGCTGATATCGGTTGTTCCTCAAATCTGACGGCATTATCTGCATTTACTTCTATAGTATGCTGCTAAAATTCCATCATGTGAATATCTAAACCTATTTCAAACCTTAGTAAACTTAAGCCTATACTAACAGTTTCTATCTTATAACTATGCCTAGCGAAACAACACTACCGTTTTTAGTCATTATTTAAAGCAAACAAATTTTTATCCTACATTTTTGTTATATTTTCTGATTACTTAAATTACAACATTTACTATAGGCTTTATAAAACTAAAAAGATACCTCATAGTAATACCATTTTTCATCTATTGGCTCTGTATAATAATTACAGTTGTTTTTTTCTCGATAACCTATCCCATCTTTATGTAAATATTTATTTTTGTCATACCAGCCATAAGGCGTACCATCCTCAGAGTAATAGAATCCCCAATAGTCAATCCCTCTCTTATATTTAGATATTTTAAACTTTATTATAGTTCCATTTTCATCTATACTTATCATCCATAGTTTGTATTTTTTGAAAATATGTGTTAATGTTGAATTATTATAATTCTTGTAGCCTTTGTAACTTTTAAAATTTTTTTCTGCACTATTCTTTACAATAGATGTATCATCAAAAGCTTGTAAGAATACAATCAATTCATTCAATGCATTTTTATCTTGTATTATCGACTTTGCAAGGGTATCTTTGTCTTTTAACACAGTTTTGTCAATGATACTATTTTTTCCTATTTGTATAACTATAAATAAAACACATAAACTGACACCAATAAAAATAATTACTTTCAAAGTTTCTTTCTTCCTTTTGATTTTTGATATTTTATTCAATATATCTCACTTTCACACTATCGTAAAAATCAATCTTATCCGCTATTTCTTTACTTACAGTAACTTCCTTTAACTTCCCTGAACCTAAAAAGATACTCATTCCTATATCAACTACTGACTTTGGTATATAAACTCTATTTAAATTTTTACAGTCTGTTAAGCACAACGTATCTATATATAATAATCCCTCTGGAAATTCTATATTTTTTAAGTTATAGCAATGACCAAAAGCCGACTCTCCAATTATCCTTAGCTCTTTTGGGAAAACCACTTTACTTATATCGGATTTCGAAAAAGCCTTATTTGCTATGCTGACAGTCCCATCTTTGATTACAACCTCTTCTCTTTTTTTATCTGCAAGCTCTATAAAATGGTTTCCTATATATTTGCAACCATACTCATCTTCTTTAATGTTATTATAAAATTTTGTATTATAAAAAGAATCACCAATATATAGTAAATTCCCTTCAAACATTATATATTCCAAGTTTATGCAGAGGTTAAAAGCACCATCATCTATTTGCTTCACATTCTTTGGAACAATTACATTATTTAGTAAAATACAACCTTTGAATGAATCTTTACCAATATATTCAAGTTCTTTTGGCAATGCTATGTCTTTCAAACTCTCACAGTTTTTAAAAGTATTATTATATATATTAATAATAGACTCCGGTATTGAGATATCAGCTAAACTTTTGCAATTAGCAAACGCTCCTTCCCCTATATATTCTACTGTTTTCGGTATCTCTATATCTTCAAGATTAACACAATTTGAAAAAGTATAAGCTTCTATATTTTTCAATCCTTCGGGTAATATGATACTTTTTATTTTTTTTGAATCCTCAAATGCATTTCCCGCAATTACAGTAATATCTGATGAGATTATAATATCTTCCTTAAGATCAATTGATTTTAACAAAATATTATTGTAACATTTTAAACCATTCAAATCTGCCGGTATGTTTTTAACCCATTCTGTTTCAGTGAAACACTGCATACCAATCTCTTTAATGCTACTTGATATATCCAGTTCTTGAAGATTTTTACACTCATAAAAAGCATAATCACCAATTTTTTCAATATTGCTTCCTAAATATACAGACGAAAGGTTTGTACATTCATAAAATGTTGCAGCTTCTAAAACTTCCAAATTATCAGATAAAACTGCTCTTCTTAAACCTATACAACTAGCAAATATAGAATCTCCAATCTCTGTTACAGAAGAAGGAAGTTCTACAGTTTCAAGACTATTGCAACCTAAAAATGCTGCTGCTCCTATTTTTGTAACAGAATTTGGAATTTCTATATTTTTTAATGATTCACATTTATAAAAAGTATATTCTTTTATTTCTCGAACGGTATGCGGCAATGATATTTCTTTTAAATTACTGCAATCTCTAAATGCGCTTTCCCCAAGATATTCTACAGTTTCCGGAATATTCACTGCTTCCAGACTTATACATCCGCTAAAAGCGCCATCACCTACTTTCTCTAAAGATTTCGGTAGATTTATTTCTTTTAGATTCGTACAGTTTGCAAAGGCTTCTTTATGTATCATTTTTACACTTTCGGGAATATAGACCTTCTCTATAAACTTACAGCTATAAAAGGCATTGTTCATAATTTCTGTTGTACCCTCAGGTATACTTATGAACACTCCTTTTTTTGACTTATCCAACAAGCCTGCTTTATATCCGCTAACTTTATTATCTTTTAAAACTATATGCCCTTTAAGATTTAAAAGTATATATGATATCAAAATAATTATCGTTCCGACTATAACTATCCAACGAATTTTATACTTTTGCTTCATATTCTTATCCCTCAATGATTATTTTTTCTATTTTTACAATATAAGAAAATACTCTATCTCCCTTGACTATATTTTCCATGAACTTACATAATAACTTAACACAGCTAAGCCTGTAGTAAATATTCCTAATCTTAAGACGAAATAAACTTACTACTTAGCTTACTTATCAAAAAATGAAATAATCTTAGCGATTCACTAAAAGACACAAAAACCAATAGCTATTATTATTGGCAGTATAGAATACATACTAAAAATAAAGAGTAAGCAGCATTGTATTCGTTTCCATATAAACTATCTTCAACTGCCAATATTTTTTTAGTTAAAACATATATATAAACTTGCTTTTTTACTTAATAATATCATATTAAACACAAATTATATCAATTTCACTTGTAAATATTTGTGTTTTTTATAAGGTAATAATAGCATATAAAAATAACATTCTCAAGATATTTCACTCGAATCTTATCCACATTCATTTCTTATTAATACAAGACAATATCTCTTTTATAACACTTGACCACAACATATCAACGCTACTATACACTAACTGCTATATTCTTTATACTCTTTGCCTGCTCTGCGTAGTATTGATATCAACATCAAGATTGATGAAAGATCCACTACAAAAGTTCCCAAAAATAAAAGTATCCCCAGCATACCACAGTTAATTAAAATCACAGGCAGTATAATAACTTCATATACAAGGCTTAATTTAGCAAGTATTTTAATC
>ERZ772921.537-NODE-537-length-23269-cov-4.630266_pt1 | contig 23269 bp, 23 predicted proteins | sample MGYA00512117_ERZ772921 | MGnify/ENA primary metagenome ERZ772921 (study PRJEB29015, sample SAMEA2737944) | human oral metagenome | biome: human oral; feature: human-associated habitat; material: dental | place: China | collected 2150 ...
GCCGAACGGTTCGGATCGTATTCGATTGTCTTCACTACGGCGGGAACACCATCTTTCTCTCGCTTAAAGTCGATTACACGATACTTCTTCTTATGGCCGCCGCCCATATAGCGAACGGTCATCTTACCGGTGTTGTTTCGACCACCGGTTGAGCGTTTTCCGTAAACGAGAGACTTCTCTGGCACGGATGCAGTAATCTCCTCGAACGTGCCAATAATCTTGTGTCTTTGTCCCGGGGTTACCGGTTTAAACTTACGTACTGCCATTTCTTATTTTAAATATTGCTGTAAAAATCAATTTCGTCGCCAGCCTTCAAGGTGACGATAGCCTTCTTGTAAGCGCTCTTCTGTCCTCTCACGAGGCCGGCACGCGTATAGCGGCTCGAACGCTTGCCTGCATAACGCATGGTGTTTACATCCAACACCGTAACCTTATACAAGTTCTCGATTTCGCTCTTAATCTGCAGCTTGTTGGCTTCGGGGCGAACGATGAAACCATAGCGTGGCGTAGCAGCCTTGGTCCTAACCTCTCCCTTTACCTTGTAGCTTTTATCGCGAGAAGACTTTTCTGTAATTGCCGTCATCTTCTCGGTGACGATAGGTTTTATGATAAATCCCATTTTATTTTGTCTCCTTTTACTTGTTTAAGATTCCGTCGATAGCCTCCAACGATTTCTCGGTAATGACAAGCACGTCGGCGTTCAACACCTTGTAGGCGTTGAGGGCGCTGGCGGTCATCACTTCGGAACGTTGCAAATTACGAGCCGACAAATATACATTTTTATTCACATTTGGCAAAAGAAACAAAGACTTACGCTCTCCCAATTGAAGATTTTTAACTATATTTACGTATTCTTTCGTCTTCGGAGCTGCCATTTCGAAGTCTTCAACCACGATAATCGCATTTTCCTTTGCCTTGTAGCTCAGAGCCGACTTACGGGCCAGAACCTTCACCTTCTTATTCAACTTAAAGCCGTAATCGCGAGGTTTAGGTCCGAACACGCGAGCACCGCCAACAAGAACTGGCGAGTTGATGTCGCCACGGCGTGCGCCTCCACCACCTTTCTGGCGGCCGAGCTTGCGGGTAGAACCGCTCATCTCACTTCTTTCCTTCGTTTTGGCTGTGCCTTGGCGTTGGTTAGCGAGATACTGCTTCACGTCTAGATAAAGAACGTGGTCGTTGGGCTCGATGCCGAAAATCGCGTCGTTGAGCACAACTTTCCTTCCGGTCTCCTGACCGTTGATATTCAATACGCTAACTTCCATTATTTCTTAATTAAAAGGGTTGAACCATTGCATCCGGCAACACTACCTTTCACGAGGATGAGGTTGTGTTCAGGAATTACCTTTAACACTTTAAGGTTCTGAGTCGTTACTCTGTCACCTCCCATTTGGCCGCCCATGCGCATGCCCTTGAACACCTTTGCAGGGTAAGAACAAGCACCGATTGAACCCGGTTTGCGGGCGCGGTCGTCCTGTCCGTGGGTGGTTTGTCCCACACCGCCGAAACCATGACGCTTAACAACTCCTTGGAAACCCTTACCTTTCGAGGTTCCTACTACGTCTACAAACTCGGCGCCTTCGAAAAGGTCCACCGTGATGGTGTCACCCAAGTTGTATTCCGTATCAAACTTGAACTCGGCCAAGTGCTTCTTCGGTGTCGTTCCAGCCTTTTCAAAGATACCGGCCATCGCTTTGGTGGTGCGGTTTTTCTTTGCCTCGCCGTAAGCCAACTGAACAGCCTTGTAGCCGTCGGTCTCTACGGTCTTAACCTGGGTAACAACACAAGGACCAGCTTCGATAACAGTGCACGGTACATTCTTACCGTCGGCACTGAAAACGGATGTCATTCCGATTTTTCTTCCAATTAATCCTGGCATTTCAATAATATATTAATAAAATAAATAGTTTAAACGTTTATAAGCTGTAAGGTTTATCAAGCTTGCTGCGCGTCTGCATCGTTAAGTGTAAATGCCAACGCGCCTGCTTTGCTCTCATAAGCCATTCACTACACCTTGATTTCTACTTCAACGCCACTGGGCAATTCTAGTTTCATCAATGCGTCTACTGTCTTTGCCGTCGAGCTGTAAATGTCGATAAGACGCTTGAAGTTCTGCAACTGGAATTGTTCGCGACTCTTCTTGTTAACGAAGGTGCTTCGGTTAACGGTGAAGATGCGCTTGTGTGTTGGCAAGGGGATGGGTCCGCTTACGATTGCACCTGTGGCCTTAACAGCCTTTACGATTTTCTCTGCTGACTTGTCCACCAACTTGTGGTCGTAACTTTTCAGCTTAATTCTAATCTTCTGACTCATGTCGATTAAGTTGTTTTAAATGATTATTATGTAGAGGAACGAAGTACGCCAGTTAAGAGTCATTCGCTAACCAACGCTCCGTCCCTCCGTTCTTACGATGTTGTTACACCAAGTCGGTGCGTCCTTTCACTTCTTCAAGCACTGCCTTAGCAATCGAGCTAGACAGCGGTGCATGGTGGTCGTACTCCATCGAGCTCGTTGCACGGCCCGATGTGATGGTACGCAGAGCAGTAACATAGCCGAACATTTCTGCCAATGGCACTTGTGCCTTCACGATGCGCGCACCGCTACGAGCTTCGTCCATGCCTTCCACTTGGCCACGACGTTTGTTCAAGTCGCCGATAACGTCACCCATGTTCTCTTCGGGCGTTACCACTTCTACCTTCATGATAGGCTCCATCAGCACAGGACCTGCCTTGGGGCAAGCGTTGCGATAAGCGTTGATGGCTGCCAATTCAAACGAAAGTTGGTCAGAGTCTACGGGGTGGAACGAACCGTCGGTCAGCGTTACCTTCAAGTTCTCCATCGGATAACCACCAAGCACGCCGTTCTTCATGGCGTTCTCGAATCCCTTCTGTACCGAGGGGATGAATTCCTTAGGAACGTTTCCACCCTTCACCTCGTTGATGAATTGGAAGTTGCCCTCCTTATAGTCTTCGTCCTTAGGTCCAACGGTAACGATGATGTCGGCAAACTTACCACGACCACCACTCTGTTTCTTATATACTTCGCGAAGTGTAACGTCCTTCGTGATAGCCTCCTTGTAGTTAACCTGGGGCTTACCTTGGTTACATTCCACCTTAAATTCGCGTTTCAAGCGGTCGATGATGATGTCCAAGTGCAACTCACCCATACCCGAGATAATGGTCTGACCACTCTGCTCGTCGGTACGAACGGTAAACGTGGGGTCTTCTTCGGCCAGCTTAGCCAAACCATTGTCAAGCTTGGCAATGTCTGCCTGGCTCTTAGGTTCAACGGCGATAGAGATAACCGTATCGGGGAAGGTCATCGATTCGAGCACGATGGGTGCGTTCTCGTCGCAAAGCGTGTCGCCCGTGCGGATGTCTTTGAAACCAACACCTGCGCCGATATCACCAGCGTCGATGCTCTCCATCGGGATTTCCTTGTTAGAGTTCATTTGGAACAAGCGGCTGATACGCTCTTTCTTACCCGAACGGGCATTGTAAACATACGAACCGGCCTGAACCTTACCCGAATAAACGCGGAAGAACACCAAACGGCCCATGAAGGGGTCGGTAGCGATTTTAAACGCCAACGCAGAAGTGGGTGCGTCTTCGCTAGGCTTACGCTCTTCCTCCTGGTCGGTGTTGGGGTTAACGCCAACGATGGCCACCGTATCTAGCGGCGAAGGCAAAAATGCGCAAACATAATCCAAAAGGGGTTGCACACCTTTATTCTTATACGAGGAACCCAACACCATAGGCGTAAGTTCCATCGCGATGGTTGCCTTGCGGATTGCGGCTATCAGCTCTTCCTCCGTAGGCTCCACGCCTTCGAGGTACTTCTCCATCAGGGCATCGTCGAAGTTGGCGGCATTCTCCACCATCTTGTCGTGCCATTCCTTGGCCTCGTCAAGCAAGTCGGCGGGAATGTCCTCAATGCTGTATTCGGCGCCCATCGTCTCGTCGTGCCACAGGATGGCCTTCATCTTGATAAGGTCTACAACGCCTTTGAAGTTTTCCTCGGCGCCGATAGGTATCTGTACGGGGCAAGGGTTTGCGCCCAAAATGTCCTTCATCTGCTGAACCGTTTCGAAGAAGTCGGCACCCGAACGGTCCATCTTGTTCACGTAGCCAATACGTGGAACGTTATACTTGTCGGCTTGGCGCCATACGGTTTCCGATTGGGGCTGAACGCCGTCGGCAGCCGAATAGGTAGCCACAGCACCGTCGAGAACGCGCAGCGAGCGTTCCACCTCGGCGGTAAAGTCAACGTGACCCGGAGTGTCGATGAGGTTAATCTTAAACGACTTCCCGTCATAGTTCCAGTTACACGTCGTAGCGGCAGAAGTAATGGTTATACCACGCTCCTGTTCTTGGGCCATCCAGTCCATCGTGGCGGCACCGTCGTGCACCTCACCTATCTTGTGGGTCTTACCCGTATAGAAAAGGATACGTTCAGAAGTTGTGGTCTTGCCGGCATCAATGTGAGCCATGATACCGATGTTACGAGTCAAATGTAAATCGCGATTTGCCATTGTCTTTTGTATACCTATTTATATATTAGAATCTGAAATGTGCGAATGCGCGGTTTGCCTCTGCCATGCGGTGCATGTCTTCCTTACGCTTGTAAGCGCCGCCTTGGTTGTTAAAGGCGTCCATAATCTCGGCAGCCAATTTGTCGGCCATGGTCTTGCCGCCACGTTTGCGGGCGTAAGAAATCATGTTCTTCATCGAGATACTTTCCTTGCGCTCCGCACGTATTTCGGTAGGAACTTGGAACGTGGCACCACCAATACGGCGGCTCTTCACCTCCACTTGGGGTGTGATGTTGTCCAAGGCCGTCTTCCAGATTTCGAGGGGCGACTTCTCTTCCTTCTCCATCTTTGCCTTTACGGTATCAAGGGCGTTGTAGAAAATTTCGTACGAGGCATTCTTCTTACCATCGTACATCAGGTGATTAACGAACTTAGAGACCTTTTGGTCGTTGTACACGGGATCGGGAAGGATCACGCGTTTCTTTGGTTTTGCTTTTCTCATTTTTGTTTTGAAAAAAAATAATTCTGCATGGGGTTGTCACTTGTTCTTCAACTTCCGCACCCGGATGTTTACTCAACCTTTTAGGCGTGTCATAAACTTATCAAAACCCGCCTCAAACAATTCACCAGCAAAACGGTTTATACTTTCTTGGTGCCTTTATCGTCTGCACCTCGACGTTTCTGTTCACTTGTCTTTTTCTGAATAAGCTTTTAAGTTTGCAAACCCCGGCAAACACCTCTCGCCTAGCCCCGAAGTCCTTGCTACCGCAAGCCTTACCGGCATAAGGGTTCACGAACTTAAAAACTTATTGCGGCGCGCATCTTATTTCTTAGCGGCCTTAGGACGTTTTGCGCCATACTTCGAACGGCGCTGCGTGCGGTTGGCTACACCTGCGGTATCAAGCGTACCGCGAACGATGTGGTAACGAACACCAGGGAGGTCTTTAACACGACCACCACGAACAAGCACGATGCTGTGCTCTTGCAGGTTGTGGCCTTCTCCGGGAATGTAAGAGTTAACCTCCTTTTGGTTTGTCAGACGCACACGGGCAACCTTACGCATTGCCGAGTTAGGCTTCTTAGGGGTTGTGGTGTAAACACGAACACAAACGCCACGGCGTTGCGGACACGAGTCCAACGCAGGCGACTTGCTCTTGTCCACAAGCACCTTTCTGCCTTTTCTTACTAGCTGTGAAATAGTAGGCATAATTTTACTTTTTAATTTTATATGTTATTTTCGTTATTATCAAGCGAATACAGAAACGGCACAATATGCCTTTTCGGGGTGCAAAGTTACTAACAATTATCCTAACTACCTAACATACATCCCTTTCATTTCCTTTCACGATATGATATTTTGATTTATTTAAACATTATTAACACCCTACACATCCTCATCACCGAGCGAACACCCCTTAAACGCATCTCCTACCCCACCTCATTCGCACCTGTTCGCACAACAAAACCAACATCAATCGCCCTCGTAAAAACATCATCTTGGCGAGATACGCTTATCTCAATAAACTAGTAAAGCGAACTACGCGACAGGCATTAAAGGAAAAGAAAAATGTGGAAGAACATGCAAAAGGACGTATAGGCAAAGTTTGTCCAAGCAGATATGTGTCTACCCCAAGCATCCAGAGAAATATTCAGCACTCTACACATCCTTCCTCACACTTATCAGTTTTAAAAGACGAAGTGAATTGCAGCATCTATTTGACACAATAGAGAAAAAAACACTAACATCCATGAGCGTATTAATATTATTCAGAGGAAAGGAAGGCACCAATAGTAGCGAAGAAAACAAGAAAAACATTTTTAACAAGAACATCAGACTGCATCTGGTTTGAACAGGATAAACTCGACACACCACAGTTATAAATAACACTTGAATGCGAACTTTGGTATTCTCGCTAGTGCGAATTGTGATATTGCTTACCAATATCGAATAACTTTCATTCTTTTATCACTGTATAGAGCTTATTATTAACGATTGAAATTTAAATTTGTTGTTTCTGTCATTATTACGAGTCTTTTACATGCACGGGATATTGCCACGTAAAAGTTTTTAGAATCTTCAAATTTATGAGCATCCCACAAGATAACAGTATCAAACTCCAAACCTTTTGTAAGAAGTGTTGTTCCAATATGTTTCCCTTGAACCCTTCGACCTTGATGACGAAGCCTTGTTTTTAGATTTTTCATCGCATCATACATGGAAACTTCATTTAATAGTGCCATATCGAAACACCGCTTAATGGTATAATAGAGAATGTTATGGTAACATTTGACATTAGGTAGTCGACGAATAAAATCAATTATGTTTTGCATATCTGCTAGGGTGGGATGGGACTCAAATGTCTGGAATAGTGTTTTAAGTTCACTTGACAGACGAGCATTATCTTTAGTTCTATTCTTCAGTTTATTTTTGTCTTTGTCTATCCACTTTTGTACTACGCTCATTTTGAAATGCAGTTTCTTAATAATATCATAAAATCGAGCCACCTTTTGTATTTTCTTACCGTGCTTACAATTGGAAATATAGGTATCTATAATCTTTGCGCAGGCATAGTACTCTTTACTGTCGATAGCATCCAAAATAGAGAATTGATTATTAAAATCAACCCTTTGTTTAATACGAATTCTATCTGTAAGTCCTCCCTTGAGAATAAACTTACCTTTCTCCCCAAGTTCCTTGTATGACGGATAGATAATAAGAACATTATCACAATCATTATTTTTGAGAATGTTTGACAACTTCTTATACTTATCATCTGCAGCTACACAGTGTTCAACAATAAAGCCGCTATCAGAGTTATCCTGTAACTCAACAGCGTTATTTTTTTGTAAGTCCTTCCTTATACCCAAAATCACTTTACCTAACACCTTATTTGTATTTTCCCATCGCCAAGGGGATTTGAGAAAGTTGAAATGTTGAAAGGAACGAAGGTCTCTATCAAAATCAACTATTTGCTTAGTGTCAAAAGAGAAGATACCTTGCAATGGGTCACCTAACAGATGGAGTGGAAGGTTATGGGCAAGTTCTAATACCATTTGATGTTGGTCGATAGTACAATCTTGATATTCGTCTACAAACACCCCGCCATACGATAGAGTGAGAATATTTTGCACAACACTACTCCGCATAAGTTCCTTACATTTTTCCACAGCAGTATTAAAGTAAGACTCATCATCTTCACTAGGCAGAACTGAATTGCCAAGGAAACTGAGGACATACCGCTGGGCAAAGCCTGTGATAGTTTCTAAATGATACCTATTTAACGGAACTTCTTTCTTCATGAACTTTGTACGTAATGAAGCTATACCTGCATGTGTGTGAGTCAACACTAATTGACGCGACCCTTCTGAACATTGCAGGAGACAATCAGCTATTGCGGTTGTCTTGCCATGTCCTGCGGGGGCTATTAATACACCACGATGACATCTTATAAACTCCTCCCAATCTGTCATTTCCCTATCCTTAAATTATATCACACCAATTAAGAAGTTTGTTTATGGTTTTCTTCATACCCTTTTCACAATCCATTTCATCATAAGCATCAGTGAAGACTTTACCAAGAAACTCTCCTCCAGGTATGTGCTTAAACCATTCTTTCCCTTTTGACAAGGCGAGATTTAAAACTTCATCTCGAATTTCATTCTGACTTTTACTATTGTGAGCACTTTTCAGTCTACCTTTTAAATCATCAGAAATCAAAATGTGTTCTTTCGGAAAACCATCTTCATCGCAATTTATTACTTTTAAAAAGTATAGCCATGGTAAATCTCTGAACACCTGCTTTTCTATACAGTTTCCTGTTTCACAAAGGAATAGGCTGACACCTGCCTTATCAGCTTCTACCTGTTTTTTAGCAAGTTCATTCGGTTTATCATCATCTGCGAAAACACATGTATCATAACCTAAAGATTTCAGTTTAATTGCATAGGTAAACATTTTATCACCACCACCGCAATTGACTATAACAACACCCTTTGCAGAAAGAGTCGTATGGTATTTTCCCAATACCCATGTATCAAGCGCCCGAACAAACCCTTGTTCTGTCTTACCTTCACAACAAAGAACTTTCTTTGCGAAGAAAGCTTGTGGATTGGATCGGCGACAGCCTTCTAGTTCTTTGTCTACTAAAGAGAGCTTGTCTTTCCCCTTGTTCAACACGAATAGATTATGGTAAGTTGCCTCTAAGACTACATTTAAAGAGTGTGTTGTAATAAAAACCTGTCCAGATTCTGTCTCCTTGAGTTTTCTCACCAATGTAATAACTCGATCAGGCTCTAGACCTTGTTCTAACTCATCAACCAAGACTATTCCTCCTTGTTTAGTCATTTCTGATTGAATGGCAATCGACATCAGTCGTTTACTTCCTTTTCCATGCAAGCGATAAGGCATTAATCCTTCATGTAAAGAAATACTATTCCCTGTATAAGGATTTTCCTTAATATCTATTTGAGCAGATAAATTTTCAACACTCAAACCTAAGATCTCCGCAGTAGTCCTTAATTCTTTTAATGGAGCATTGAGAGGATCCAATATTTCGTTTGGAACAGACTCGGACATGGTACGTATTAGTTGAGATTTCAGATGTTCGATGGTTTTTCCATCATCAAGTTTTGCTTTTGTTAGAGCATAAATGGGTGATTGTCTATTATAAGCAAACTGACTATCCGTATAGTCTGAAATATAATTTACTGCTAATAAAGCTCTATCTGTTCCTGAGATTGGTTTATCGTCAACACCTGTTCCAGGACGAGCCTTGACAACCCAATGAGGTTCTAAAGTTTCGCCGATCGTTAATTTAAGGATGATAGACAGATCATCATTCTTGCCGTTTTCTCCCAAATTATTTTGAACGTATAATCCGTACTTATGTTCTTGGAGTAACTCTAAAGGAAGTTCTCGTAATGTTGCTTCTATCTCTATTGGATATGTAGTGTCTTGTTCGTGGAAATCTAGGTCACTAAAAGTCATATTCCAAGATGGTGACAGTACTGCATAAATAGCGGAAAGGAGAGTACTCTTTCCTGAATCTCCACGCCCGATAAGAACAATAAAGCGTTCACAGCCAAAAGTTTGTTTCAACTCTTTAATTCCACGGAAGTTCTTAATAGAAATATCTGTAATTTGGCTCATTATTATTTTTGATTTTTATTAGAAAGCAAAATGCGGATGCAAAGGTATGCACTTTACAGCACATAAACAAAGATATATCACATAAGAAACAGCTAAACGCACTCCTATTTTATATAATAAGGAGTATGAAAAGATAAAGTTAATGACTTACAAACTGAACAACCCATAAACTTAGTAAACTCACTAACCCATGAACTTATGAACCAACAACCTCATAAACTCACATACCCACAAACTCGCAAACTCAAGAACCAACAAACTCACAACCTCACAAAACCCATAAACCAAAAGAGTTAGCGCCATAATAATATTTTACGCCGCCAACCCATTCTAGAGAAAACAATGCACTAAAAGTAGGCATTTAGCCGATGCTTTCCATCTTCCACCGCCCTTTATTAATCCATTTTTAAGAGCACCGCCTGCATTTAGCCCCACTTAGCACCTCTATTTGCTTACCTACTCGTACTATCTCCAAGCCCAATTACCTGCGTTTAGCAACCAAAACCCACTGCTTAAAGTGCCATTTTGTCCATATCCGACACCTCTCTAATCCCGCCTACCGCAATAAAAGTCCATTCCTTTCTCAAAGCGTTCTGCGAAGTGTGCGATTTCTCCCCTCGACAGACCAACATCCTGCGCCATAGCTTTCCAACACCTCATGTTTCGGGTTACATCGCCGATGATGCGCCTTGCAGCCGTCTCGTCCAGCATATAGCCTTCGTGAGTTTCAAACAACCTGTTCAAGTCACTGTCGTTGGCATCATTATCAATCAGCAATGCCTGGTAGAGGCTGTTGGTCGGGTTCATGTCGTAAGCAGGAGAAAGTTCCCACCCTCCCTTGGCAAGCAAGAAGGCGTGGTTTCTAAAATGGTCGTCGGTATTGCCAAGGCAGATGTTGAAGGCCACTCTTCGGTAAAGTTCCTCCAAGTTGACCTCCACTTTTCCGCCACCGCTCGAAACGATGAAGTCTACAATGTCCAGATACCCTTTACCTGTTTTCTCTCCGTCACCATCCGTAAAACCTAGCAACGTCAAAGAGGATGCCATGTGAACCCTACGGTTGTCATCAGTCCTGTCAAAGCGTTTCGATAACAAGATGTCCTGTCCATTACCAGCCCTGACGACTTCCGTCTGTGCCACACTAATGCCACACTCTCTGGCCATCAGATGGGCGAAATGCTCCCAGCGAGATACGTTTATTTTGTCCTTTACCGATGGGAATTTGGCAAGGAAGAGATGTCCTCCGCTTTCAACACACGCCTTTGGGCGCGCTCCACCCATTGAGGAACCTGGTTGAAAAATACGTTGAACCCATTTTTCTTTCGGTTCCATGTGCTTGTATTCGCTTTTTTCTATTTCCCCAGCCGCTTGCAAAAGTTCGTCAATGTGAATGACAGGGGGAACGGCATAACCTGATGTGGCGTTGACATAGGCCCCACTAGCAAGGTCTTTGAAACGGAACCCACCCATGCGGAGGCTATCTTCCACACCTTTGAGATAGTCCCAGTCAGACAAGGTGGGTTTACCCATGCCCTTTCCCCTTTGTTCCTGTGCCATGCGTAGGTCTATCAGCCGTCGTCCCCACCTGTCTGGCAACGTATCAGAGAAACATCCGAAGATGCGGTTGTTACTTGGGCTGTATTGGATGCCGGTAAAAGGTTGCAAATCTCTGCCAAAGCAGATATCGGCATAACGTTTCAGCCAGTCACCGTCAAACTCAAATGAGAACACGTCAGAGCCTCGCAGGGTTTCATGTCCCAGCGTACCTACCTTCTCTTCTTTTTCCAGCCAATCAAAACAGGCCACTACGTCTAACTTTTCCATTGCCTATCTCTTTGATGCCCTTTTCTTAGTCTTTATCTCCATATCCTGTACCATTCGCCCGAGTATATCGTCTTGGGCAAGTTTCAAGATGTCGTCTTCGAGTTGCAGGGCGTTCAGGACCCTCGCCACCACGCCGAGAGAAACAGCAGACGAGCCTTTCTCCAAACGTGATAGCGTAAGCCGGCTGCATTGCGCCCGCTGTGCCACCTGATCCATCGTCAGATTTCTACGAAGTCTTGCTAGGCGAAACTGTTCACCAACAACATTCAGTTTCTCCTGCAACCCTCTGGTCATCCAGTTCGATTTGGTAAATTTCGTCATAATGTATCTTTTGTGATACAAAGATACGAAATAATGTTTAACTAATGATACCTTATGTCGTTTGTTTTATAGCATGTCTTTACTGCACATAAGCAAAGAACTATCACCTAAGAAACAGCTAAGCGACACCTATATATAATAAGGAGTGCGAAAAGATAAGGCATACTCCGCCTAGGGCATTCAGCCCTATTCTCAATGAATGAACTGGGGTTTAACAAATTTCTTCACAGCCTGACAGTAAGGCACTATGGAGACCATGAGCCGTATGAGCTGAACTATATGTACCCAAAATGCCATTCTTGGGTACACATCCAAGCCAACATGTACTCGTTTTCGCGTTTTTGGGTACACATCCAAACCAATGTGTACCTGAAAATCCATTCTAGGATACATAATCTCACTCTCAGACAGACTCAATACTCACGGTGTCGTTGATTTCGTCAATACGATGAAGGATAAACAAATCCATCAACGTCATGTTGATGTAATAATCGCTACAGCCGAACTTCATCTTTCGGAGTAATCCCGCCTCAACTATTCTATCGAGATATTTGGTGGCGGTTTTTCGCTGCTCCATCACGTCTTTCTGCATATACTCAACCTTGGTAAATCTCTGCCAAAGCAGATATCGGCACAATATTTCAGCAAGTCACCGTCAAACTCGAATGAGAACACGTCAGAGCTCCGCAGGGTTTCATGTCCTAGCATACCTACCTTCTCTTCTTTTTCCAGCCAATCAAAACAGGCCACTACGTCCAGCTTTTCCATCGCCTATTTCTTTGAAGCCCTTTTCTTAGTCTTTATCTCCATATCCTGTACCATGCGCCCAAGTATGTCGCCCTTGACAAGTTGCAGAATGTCGCCTTTGAGTTGTAGAGCGTTCATAGCCCTCGCCACTATTTTTGGTCCTTGAACACAACATTTTTAGATTCGGTTTGGAATAATAAACTTAGAAACGTACCTTTGTACCTGCGTATTCTGCAACGAACGAAAATAGATCAACAGACAACAGCGATAAATAGGATTAAGACTGTACTAACAGTGGAAACAAGGTGTCTGTGAAACGATTTGCAAATGGAATAGTTCGTGCAGAGAATCTTATTGCAACGAACAACTAAAATAAAACAAAAACATGCCAGTACAAAGTGAAGCTGCCCTTGAGAACGGACTTATTGCTACTCTTCAGCAAATGAGTTATGGCTATGTGCACATCGAAGAAGAAAATAACCTACGTGCCAACTTCAAAACTCAATTAGAAAAGCATAATCGAAAGAGGCTGGAAGAATTCGGACGTACCGAGTTCACCGAATCTGAATTTGAGAAAATCCTTATTTATCTTGAGGGCGGCACACGTTTTGAAAAAGCAAAGAAACTTCGTGACCTCTTTCCACTTGAATTGGAAAGCGGCGAACGACTGTGGGTGGAATTTCTGAACCGCACTCACTGGTGTCAAAACGAGTTCCAGGTTTCCAATCAAATTACTGTTGAGGGAAGAAAGAAATGTCGTTATGACGTAACGATACTGATAAACGGTTTGCCTTTGGTGCAGATTGAGTTAAAGCGAAGAGGTGTGGAGCTGAAACAAGCCTACAACCAAATACAACGTTATCATAAAACTTCCTTCCACGGACTGTTCGACTATATTCAATTGTTTGTGATTTCCAATGGGGTGAACACACGCTATTTTGCCAATAATCCCAACAGTGGGTACAAATTCACGTTCAATTGGACAGACGCTGCCAATATCCCTTTCAATGATTTGGAGAATTTTGCCACCACTTTCTTTGATAAGTGCACTTTGGGTAAAATCATAGGCAAGTATATCGTACTGCATGAGGGCGACAAATGCCTAATGGTGCTCCGTCCTTATCAGTTTTATGCGGTTGAAAAAATTCTCGACCGTGTTGTAAACTCCAATGACAATGGCTATATTTGGCATACAACAGGTGCTGGCAAAACACTTACTTCATTTAAGGCAGCTCAGCTTGTTGCTGAATTGAGCGACATTGACAAGGTAATGTTTGTGGTTGACCGCCACGACCTTGACACACAGACACAAGCTGAATATGAAGCCTTTGAGCCAGGTGCAGTTGACAGCACCGATAATACAGACGAACTTGTGAAACGTCTTCACAGTAATTCCAAAATTATCATCACCACTATCCAAAAACTCAATGCAGCTGTTACTAAGCAATGGTACAGCAGTCGAATAGAAGAAATACGCCATTCGCGCATCGTAATGATTTTTGACGAGTGCCATCGTAGCCATTTCGGAGATTGCCACAAGAATATTGTTAAGTTCTTCGACAACACACAGATGTTCGGGTTTACTGGTACGCCTATCTTCGTAGAGAATGCAGTGGAAGGGCATACTACAAAGGAAATCTTTGGCAACTGTCTTCACAAGTATCTCATAAAGGATGCCATTGCCGATGAAAACGTGCTTGGTTTCCTTGTGGAATATTACCATGGTAATGCAGATGTAGACAATGCCGACCAAAACCGCATGACCGAAATTGCCAAGTTTGTCCTTAATAATTTCAACAAGTCGACCTTCGACGGAGAGTTTGACGCATTGTTTGCTGTGCAGTCTGTACCAATGCTTATACGATATTATAAGCTGTTTAAGAGTCTTAATCCAAAAATAAGAATTGGAGCCGTGTTTACATATGCAGCCAATAGCAGCCAGGACGATGCCCTTACAGGTATGAACACGGGTGACTATGTAAGTGATAGCACGGGAGAAGCAGACGAGTTGCAAGCTATTATGGATGATTATAATGATATGTTTGGTACAAGTTTCACTACAGAAAACTTCCGTGCATATTATGATGACGTCAATCTGCGCATGAAGAAAAAGAAAGCAGACATGAAGTCGCTCGACCTTTGTTTGGTAGTTGGTATGTTCTTGACTGGTTTTGACAGCAAAAAACTCAATACGCTCTACGTAGATAAGAACATGGACTACCACGGCTTGTTGCAGGCATTCAGTCGAACCAACCGTGTATTGAATGAAAAGAAACGCTTCGGTAAGATTGTCTGTTTCCGTGATTTGAAAAGCAAAGTGGATGCTTCTATCAAGCTTTTCAGCAACAGCAACAATCTTGAAGATATTATTCGCCCACCTTTTAATGAAGTAAAGAAGAATTATCAAGAACTTACAACAAGTTTCTTGGAGCAATACCCAACGCCGAGTAGCATAGATTTGTTGCAGAGCGAACGAGACAAAACGCAGTTTATTCTTGCATTCCGCGATGTTATTAAGAAACATGCCGAGATTCAGATTTACGATGAATTTGAAGAAGATGCAACAGACCTTGGCATGTCCGAACAACAGTTTATGGACTTCCGAAGCAAATACCTTGATATTTACGATGCTGTTGATGGTGGACGCAAACCTTCGGGAAAGGACTCAACGCCCGACGAAGACGCAGAGCCCACAGAAACTTCAACAGACTCAGTAATTGGTGATATTGATTTCTGCCTGGAATTGTTGCATAGCGACATCATCAATGTTACCTACATTCTTGAACTGATTGCCGACCTCAATCCCTATAGTGAGGATTATCAAGAAAAACGTACGCATATCATCGACACGATGATTAAAGATGCTGAGTTACGTAGCAAGGCAAAACTGATTGACGACTTTATACAGCAGAACGTGGATGACGACCGCGACAACTTTATGGCACGCAAACAACGGGCTGATGGCACAAGCGACCTTGAAGAGCAATTGAACAACTACATCACCAACAAGCGAAACGACGCTGTGGATGAACTTGCAAAAGACGAAGACTTGGATGTAACGGTTCTCAATCATTACTTGTCCGAATATGATTACTTGCAAAAAGAACAACCAGAAATTATACAACAGGCACTGAAAGAAAAGCATTTGGGCTTAGTAAAAAGGCGCAACACGTTAAAACGTATCATGGACAGGTTGCATTATATCATACGAACATACTGTTTGGAATAACATTATGGAGAAGAACATATACATAATAAGATGGTATGGGCCTTTTCCTGATGTGGAAAGCATAAGGCGTTGGGAATTGAATAACCATATTCCTTGCAGTCTGTATTTGATGAGTGGCATGAAGAAGTATGCCAAATCATCAATCCACTACTATATAGGGAAAACAGAGCGAAACCTAATAACTAATAGATTTAAGGACAAGGACCACCATATTAATGATTTTTCAAGGATCAATGAAATATGGCTTGGCTGTTTCGCAAATAAAAAGGCGTCTCATAATGACGTGACGCTTGTTGAGAACATGCTAACATCCTATTTCGTTGGCGAAGTGGGTAGTGGCAGGATGCTTAATAAGATAAACTTCTATTTGCCAACAAGCAATGTATATGTGCTGTCAGAAAGGATAAGCCCATACAGAGAAAGAGCCTGGAGCAAATTATCAAGGAGTTCTCCTGCTAACATTGTAGCAGATGTCATTGTCAACAAAGCAAATGACAGTGCGTTCAACTACTATTTATATGTTTCAAAGAAATTAAAAAAGCAACAAAAGAAATAACGATATGAGCGAGGAATTACAACAAAAACTCCGTGACCAGCTTTGGGAAGTCGCAAACAAGTTGCGTGGCAACATGTCTGCCAGCGACTTCATGTATTTCACCCTTGGCTTTATTTTCTACAAGTATTTATCAGAGAAAATAGAGAAACATGCCAATGAGGCATTGGTTGATGATGAGGTCACGTTTAAAGAACTGTGGGCAATGGAGAATGATGATGACATTGAAGCCCTACAACAAGAAGTAAAAACCGAATGCCTGGAGAATATCGGCTACTTCATCGAGCCACATTTCCTATTCTCGTCCATCATTGAGAACATTAAAAAGAAAGAAAACATACTGCCTATACTTGAACGGTCGTTGAAACGTATTGAGGACAGCACGCTTGGGCAAGATAGCGAAGAGGATTTTGGAGGACTATTTTCTGACATCGACCTCGCTTCGCCCAAACTAGGCAAGACAGCAGACGATAAAAACACATTAGTAAGCAACGTGCTTCTTGCCCTTGATGATATAGACTTTGGTGTGGAGGCCTCACAAGAGATTGACATTCTTGGCGATGCCTATGAATATATGATTAGTCAGTTTGCCGCTGGTGCTGGTAAAAAAGCAGGCGAGTTTTACACTCCGCAAGAAGTAAGCCACATCTTGGCCGAGATTGTAACCCTGGGCCACGCACGTCTTCGCAATGTTTACGACCCTACTTGCGGCAGTGGCTCACTTTTGCTTCGCGCTGCAAACATCGGCCATGCTAACGAAATCTTTGGGCAGGAGAAAAACCCCACAACCTACAATCTTGCCCGTATGAACATGTTGCTGCACGGCATCAAGTTCAGCAATTTCCGCATAGAGAATGGCGATACGCTCGAAGCAGATGCCTTCGGCGACACTCAGTTTGATGCGGTTGTTGCCAATCCGCCGTTCTCGGCGGAGTGGAGTGCTGCCGAGAAGTTCAACAACGACGACCGTTTCAGCAAAACAGGGCGACTTGCTCCCCGTAAAACTGCCGATTATGCATTCATCCTCCACATGATTTACCATCTGAATGAGGGTGGCACAATGGCTTGCGTTGCTCCTCACGGTGTGCTCTTTCGTGGAAATGCCGAAGGCGTTATCCGCCGTTTCCTCATAGAGAAGAAAAACTATGTTGATGCAATTATCGGATTGCCTGCCAACATCTTCTATGGAACAAGCATACCCACCTGTATCTTGGTGTTCAAAAAGTGCCGTAAAGAAGACGAAAACATTCTCTTCATCGACGCCAGCAAGGAGTTCGAGAAAGTGAAGACGCAGAACAAACTCCGCCCGCAGCACATCCAAAAGATTGTAGACACCTACCGCGACCGTAAGGAAATAGAAAAGTACAGCCATCTTGCCACCTTGGAGGAAATAGCCGAAAACGACTACAACCTCAACATTCCCCGTTACGTTGATACTTTCGAAGAGGAAGAGCCTATCGACATCAAGGCTGTAATGGCGGAAATCAAGGAACTGGAAACTAAACGTGCGGAGCTTGATAAGGAGATTGAGGTGTATCTGAAAGAATTGGGAATAGTGTAATATGAGAAATTGCAAAAAACGTAACAACACAGCAGTTGTGCTAAAAAGAAAAGATACACATACCCTACTTTGCAACAACTCAACATGCCAACATAATTAAAGAGTAACCATGGTAGAAAATAAAGATAAAAAAGTCCTCAATGTCCCAAATCTAAGATTCAAGGAGTTTGAGGGGGAGTGGGAGGAAAGTACCATTGGAAAACAATTTGAGTTGTATTCAGGCAATACACCTAGCCGAATAAATAAAGAACTTTTCAATGGAACAATAAACTGGATTTCAAGCGGAGAGTTGAAAGAACATTATATATATTCAACCAAAGAAAGAATATCACAGGAGGCAGCAAATAACCTGAAATTACTTTCTGTTGGCACTTTTGTCATCGCTATTTATGGTTTGGAGGCAGAAGGTGTAAGAGGTACTGGCTCAATTACACAGGAGCCATCAACCATAAGTCAAGCGTGCATGGCATTTACCCCTAAAGGAGAAATTACAAATGAATTTCTTTATTCATGGTATAAAAAACATGGACATGTGATAGGTGTAAAATATGCTCAAGGAACTAAACAACAAAATCTTAGTTATGACATTTTAGAGAAATTCAAAATCAGTTATCCAAATGTCAAGGAGCAAGATAAATTGAATCTGTTTTTCTCCCTCCTTGACAAACGTATCTCTACTCAAAACAAAATCATTGACAAGTTGCAATTCCTAATCAAGGGAATAAGTAATAAGTTACTCAATATGGATAATGGAATACCAATCTGTCTTGGAGAAATCCTAACTGAGCGCTTAGACAGAACAAAAAAGAATAATCAGCATGAGATTCTAAGTTCTACTGTTAAAGGGATATTTTCGCAGCGAGAATATTTTTCGAAGGATATTGCAAGTGAAAATAATATTGGTTATAAGGTTATTCATCTGCATGACATTGTACTTAGTCCCCAAAATTTATGGATGGGAAATATCAATTTCAATGACAAATTCGATATAGGAATTGTTTCACCCTCCTATAAGGTCTTTTCGATAGCAGATGGTTTTGATAAAAAATATGTTGCTGCTTTACTAAAGACGCATCATGCCTTATACAACTACATGCTGGTATCTGAACAAGGGGCAAGTATTGTTAGAAGAAATTTAAATTATGAGGCTTTTGAACAGTTAGTATTCAAAATACCCTCACTTAATAAGCAACGAGAAATAGGTCATGCTTTATCTTTATTGAAGTCCCGATTAGAGAATGCTAACTTACTTATAAAAACTTACAATTCACAAAAGCAATTTATGCTCCGTCAGATGTTTATATAAACATCTGACGGAGCAAGTATTGTTTCTGTAAACTAAGGCTTGCTAGAATACTTCGTTCTATTGAGAGTTTGCAATCTATTGCAGACAGCAACCTCGCATATTGGAGTTGTTCTGGATATGATGGGCAAAAGATTTTGGCTTTACCATAGTCCTTGAAATATATGTGAGGTATTGCCATTCCTGTTTTATAAGACTCGAAGTTGAATACTTTCAGCATATAGTAAAGATACCGGAGCAAATAGCCTTCTCTTGCTTGTAAAATATTCAAAGTCCCAGTAGCAGAACATTTGCCTGTAACATATGAAACGGTTCCTACACCCGAACCATCTTTGATAATATAGACAGCTTCTTTCTCTGTATTATAATTACGGAGGTAGCCAACAATGCCATTTGCACCATGTACAGGATATGTACCATATTCCAAAACATCACTTTCTTGTAAAGAGGAAGAACTACATTCTAAACATTCAGAAATACGTGTATTGGGTTTGTTGCCTTGCGCAATATTCTGTGCAAGTCCCTTGATTAGGGATTTTGAAGTTTGTAGGTCTGCGATTATAGAAATAGAATACAATTCAAAGACTAAAACTTCTTCACATATAGGCGATTTCATTGTGCAGACATCTAAAAGGAATAAAGACAATGCGATACAGACAGTTTTATCCGTTAGCAATCGCCAAGGCTTTATCCAACAGAGTGAGCAATTTGAGAACAGATGCGTTGCAAGCGATGACACTTCCAACTATAAGATTGTAGAACGGAATGACTTCGCTTTTAACCCAGCAAGAATAAATGTTGGTTCGATTGCCCGTCTCATTACATTTGAGAAAGGTATAGTAAGCCCGATGTACATTTGTTTCCGCACAAAAGATTACGCTACGCCAGAATATCTTGACTATTTTTTTGAGTCTAAGCTATTCTTCACAGAAATTCAAAAAAGGTTGGAGGGCAGTGTAAGACAGTGCTTATCCTATGAGAGCTTGTGCAATATACCTTTTCCCCTTTTGGCGATTGAAGTACAACAGCGGATTGGTAAGCAATTGTTTACATTGGCACAGAAGATTAAATTGGAGACAGATTTCTTAGAAATATTGCATAAGCAAAAACAACACTTGCTCCGTCAGATGTTTATATGAACATCTGGCGAAGCAGATAGTTCTTTTTACACATTTGCAGATTAAGAAAAGCTGTTTCAACACCAATTTTATCGTCCAACGACATCAAGCAATTAGCCATTCTGTTTTGCTCGTCTAAATTAGGTAGCAATAGTTCTGCTTGTTCAATGTCTTTATAATGCAAATGGATAATTGTACTACCTTTTGCATACTTTGCTAATAGTCTCTTGGCTATATGATTGAAGTAATAGCTTAGATATTGAGCATTATAATTGGAGTCGATATGTATTCCAAACATGTCTCCACCCAAAACCACATTATCTACATTGATAACTGATGGAGCTATTAAAGATATGGCATCAACAGTTGTTGAAGAAGGGAATAGCAAATCGCCTTTTTTACTTAAAGTCATTCCTTTCAACGTGTTAGTATGGTTAATGACTTCATTTATAATTTCACCATAAGTTGTAAACAATTCGCCATAAAGAATACATCGTGTGCCTGTTTCAGACAAATCTTCTTTTGAAAGATTTCCAGCATTAAACGGCTCGCCTAGGTCTGCTACTTGAACATTATGTTTTTCACATTGCTTATAGTGTACTTCTATAATCGCAGACTTTAATTTCTTCAAATCCTCAATGATTTTGTTTTGGATAGAGATGCGGTCATTTATCAAAAAAAGAAAATGGGTTAGTTTCTTCTGCTCATCATGTTTGGGATAATATAATTTCAGATTCCGAAGGTCATCATTATAAATTCTAACAATAGTGGTAGAGTTCAAATATGACCAGTTTATTCTAGAAAGTAGATAAAATAAAAAATCATTAGATATAATCTCTTTAGGATTGTCTATCCATACGATATTTGAATCCTGGTAGTAAGATTCTTCTCCATTATATATAATGCACTTACCTACTGTTCCTGCACAAGTAATCATCACTTCTCCCCTATGTGGGAAAGGATATTTTGTTTTGTACTCATCAAACAATTCTTTGGAAATGTAAGCGTCGGCTTTACCCCCAATAGTACCGATTTTATAAAAAGGAACTCCGCACTCAGTGTTTGTTTGAGCTGCCATTATTCGTTTGCACATCTGAATATTACATTCATTCCCCAAACGCTCTTTCTCCCACTCCCCCTCAAACTCCGGAAATCTTAGATTTGGGACATAAGTTAATGCTTTTCTCTAATTATTATGTACCTTTTCTAGATTAAGGATTAAATATGAAAGCAAAAACAATTAGAGAAATTGCGTTGGCTTGGAAAAGTGAAAAGCAACGCTACGTTAAGCAGTCCACCTATGCTGCTTATGTGTTGATTTTAGAGAACCATATACTGTCATCGTTTGGTGATTGTGAAGTTCTTAGTGAGAGACTAGTACAAGAGTTTGTGCTGCAAAAACTCAATGCCGGGCTCAGCATTAAAACGGTGAAAGACATGCTCATCGTATTGAGAATGGTGATGAAGTTTGGAGTGAAGAACGGTTGGATGAACTATTGCGAGTGGGACATTAAGTACCCAACCACAGAGGGCAACAGAGAAATAGAAGTGCTGACGGTGGCACAACACAAAAAGATACTCGATTTCATCAGGCAGAACTTCACATTTCGCAACCTTGGCATCTACATCAGCCTGACCACTGGCTTGCGGATTGGTGAGATATGCGGTTTGATGTGGGCCGACATCAACACAGACACGGGCACAATCACCGTAAGCCGTACCATCGAGCGTATCTATATCGTAGAAGGTGAGCGCAAACACACGGAGCTGGTTATAAACACACCAAAGACTAAGAATTCTTGCCGTGAGATACCGATGAACAAAGAACTATTGGCTATGGTGAAGCCACTGAAAAAAGTGGTAAACGCAAGTTTCTATGTGCTAACCAATGAAGAGAAACCCACAGAGCCACGAACCTACCGTAACTATTTCCATCGGTTGATGGGACATTTGGATATTCCTCGGCTGAAATATCACGGACTGCGCCACAGTTTTGCTACGCGCTGCATTGAAAGCAACTGCGACTATAAAACAGTAAGCGTGTTGCTTGGGCATGCGAACATCACGACAACCCTCAATCTCTACGTTCACCCCAACATGGATCAGAAGAAACGGTGTATCACAAAAATGCTTAAATACCTCAATAAGTAAGTCTGTTTTTGCGATAGCCAATGGCTAAAGGCAGGTTCTAAAAATCGCCTTTGTCAGTTTTTGGGGACTTATCTGGCATCTTTCGCCTGCATTTTGAGTGAGCATCGTTGGGCTATGCCATCGAAAAGGCAAGTGAAAGATACCAGACAAAGACAGAAAGACAGCAAAAGGCATTGCTTTAAGCGTGATTCAATGACAGCGTATACAAAGAGTATGAAAAGATAGGTTTAATAACTTACCCCCTAAGCCTAAACTTAACTACTCATTAACTGGATATATCGGCAACCCACGAGCTAACAAACCCATAACCCCAGAAAGTTAATTGCTGTAATAATACTTGACAAAACGTACGCTGCTCGCCAACACATTCTAGCGAAAATAATGGTCTATAAGTAGGCAATTTGGTGCTATTTCCCATCTTCCGCCGCTCTTAATGTATCCATTTTTAAGAACACGGAGTGCATTTAGCACCATTTTGCCTTTCTAGATGGTAGCCTGTTCGTGTTTTCTCCGCCCCCAATTTCCTGCATTTTGCACCTAAAAAACCACGTTTTGAAGTGTATTTCGCCCTTATTCTACACGTCATACTATCGAAACAAATGCTTTAAGTGCCAATACTCACCGTATTTTGTTGCATTATGTTGTGCATATTATTGCATTTAACCTTGCGTTTTGCAGCATATTGGCCAGCGTTTAGCTGCATTTTGCAGTGCATTTTGGTGCTAAATGCAATGCGTTTTGCCGCTAAATGCAGTGCATTTTGGTGCTAAATGCTGGATATT
>ERZ772921.538-NODE-538-length-23250-cov-9.058030_pt1 | contig 23250 bp, 17 predicted proteins | sample MGYA00512117_ERZ772921 | MGnify/ENA primary metagenome ERZ772921 (study PRJEB29015, sample SAMEA2737944) | human oral metagenome | biome: human oral; feature: human-associated habitat; material: dental | place: China | collected 2150 ...
CCCTTGAGGAGGATCTCGCCCTTGTCGCTGATCTTGAAGGACATGGGAGGCAGGGCCGGGCCCACGGTGCCGATCTTGGACAGGCGGGGCGTGTTGACGGAGACCGGGCCGACCGTTTCGGTGAGGCCGTAGCCCTCCAGGACGGGGATGCCGACGCCGCGGTAGAAGTGGGCCAACCAGGTTGCAAGGGGCGCGCCGCCGGAGACGATGTAATCCGCGTTGCCGCCCACCAGGCGGATGATCTGCTGGTAGACGAGCCTGTCGGCGAGCGCGTGTTGGGCCTTGAGGGAGGCGCTGGGCCCCTCGTCGGTATCGAGGGCGCGCGAGTATGCGATCGCGACCTTGGCCGCCCAGCGGAAGATCTTGCGCTTGGGGCCGGATGCCTTCGTGTCCGCCGAGTTGTAGATCTTCTCCAGCACGCGCGGGACCACCAGGAGGTAGCTCGGCTTGAAGGAGGCGAGGTCGTTGAGCAGGTTCTTGATGTTGGAGGCGTGGCCGAGCACGCCGTTTCCGCTGATCTGGAAGACCTGCAGGAAGCGCGCGAACACGTGGGCGAGGGGCAGGAAGAGGAGCAGGCGCGAGTCCTTGCCCGCCGCGATCTCGGGCATCCATGCGTGGGCGTTGAGGCACAGGTTCGTGAAGTTCTCGTGGGACAGGACCGTTCCCTTGGGGGTCCCGGTCGTGCCCGAGGTGTAGACGATGGTCGCGATGTCGTCCTTCGTGAGGGCGTCTGCTCGTGCGGCGACGCGGTCGCGGGGCATGGCTGCGCCGTCCGCGATGAGGGTCTCGATGGCCTCGGAGTCCAGGGAGAGCACGTGCGTGTTGTCCCGGTTTTCTCGTGCTGCTGCCGCGCGCACGATCTCCGCCATGGACACGGTCTCGGTGATGATGAGGGTGACGTCCGCGTCGTTGAGGACGTGGGCGACCTGGTCGATGGAGCTGGTCTCGTAGATGGGCACGGGGACAAGCGCCGCCGCCCAGCACGCGAAGTCCAGGAGTGTCCACTCGTAGCGGGTGCGGCTCATGATCGCGACGCGGTCCCCGGGCTCCAGGCCACCCGCGATGAGGCCGGCGGCCACCGACTGGACCTCGTCGTAGAACTCGCGCGCCGTGATGGAGCGCCACGTGTCGCCGATGCCGATCTTGCGCAGGATCAGCGGGCGGGTCGCGCCGCGCTGGACGCGTTCTTTGAGCAGGTGGGGGATCGTCGTGTGCTCGTCGATGCGCACCATGACGGGGGCGTGCCACTCGAGGGCTTCGGTGGTCGTCTGCGCCTGCGTCATCTCGTCGTCGTTGGACGAGGCCGGGGTGTCTGTGGCGGTCATGTCTGCTCCCTGGTCGCTGGGCGGTGAGCGCCGCGGGACGGGGCCAGCGGCGCATCTGCTGTTACCCGCTATCCTACGCTCCCGTAGGGTGGGGGAGCGGTGCCGTCTTTAGGGGTGGCTGCCTGTTCCTTGTGTGGTGTGCCCTTGGATATTGAGCGGTCAGTGCTGAGGCTGGAAGGATTCGAGGGCTTGTGTGAGTGCTTCTTCTAGTGTGAGCCGGGACTGACGTGTGGAGAGAAGCGAGAGGATGACGACGCTGTCGTTAGTCACGAGGAAGCCGATGAGGAGGGTCTTGCGGAATCCGATGATGCGCATACCCGGGTGATGCAAGGAGAACGCTCGGCCCCGTAGCGGAAAGTCGGGAAGCTGCTCGATGTAATCCGTCAGCGCCCGCATGTAGTTGCGTGCTGTAACTTCGGAACCGCTGACGGACGCGATGGACCGCCGAAGTTCTCTGAACTGTTGCCGAGCTTGGCTGGTCACGACCAGGCGAAAGCGTTGCCCGGTCATTTCAGCCCCAGGTCAGCGCGGATGTCGTCGAGCGTATAGACGTCGTCCGGGTGCTCCTCGTAATCGCGAACAGCCTGAGCGAGGTCCTCACGCAGCCAGCGGTCGAGCTCGTCTCGTGTCCGTCGATCGCGACGTTCCTCAAGGGCCTCCATTGCCTCCTCATAGAAGGCGGGGGAGACCAAGACCGCACGGGTCTGTGCGCCGCGCGAGCGCAGCTCGACGGGTTCGACTTGGGCGGCGGCGATGTAGTGGGCCTGATTCTGGCGAAAATCAGAAAGCGTTGCGGTTGACATGTACTAATTGTACAAGTTGTAAGGAGATTGTGTGTAGTTTCGTGGTGGCATGTTCATGACTTCGGGCGCCAGAACGACGTGATGTCCTGCTTCTCTGCGAGCTGGTGCTGGATGAAGGCGTCGAGGAATTCGTAGTCGAAGGGCTTGTCCCAGGGCTGGCGGGCGAACATCTTTCCGAAGTCTGTGCCGCGCTCGCGCATGACCGGTTCGAAGCGAATCATGGTGGTGCGCTCGGGTGCCATCGCCATGTGCTTAGAGGCTGCCGAGAACCCGACAATGTACGTCCCGTGGTGGGTGAACATCGGCTGGTTCCACGCGATGTGCAGCTGCAGCTCTGGGGAGCGCTCAGCTACCCAGTTCAACACCACCACCATCCGCGAGCGATTATCGTCGTTCGGGGTGGTCTCGAGGTACTCGTCGAGCGTTGAGATGGCCATGTGATTACTTCATCCGATGATGCGTGCGTCATGATGCTTGAACTGACTTGTGGATGCATGAGTTTCATGCTCGTGTTTTAGCCCTGGTGGGTGGTGTCTCACCTTACAGATTTACATCTGTCGTTCCTCTGAACCGTCAAGTCCTTCTAGGAGATTATCGGCCTCCTCAATCCTTCCGGCCAATCGGTATGCGTGGGAAAGCGTCAATCTAAAGAAAATGGTTAATGGGTGTCGACCACCTAAAACTCGTAGGCTATCCGAGAATGTACGTTCGGATAACGGAATAGCTTGGTCAAGTCTGCCTGCTACTTGGTAGGCGTGAGAAAGACTGTTGCGTGTTGACAGTGTTTGAGGATGATCAACGCCCATAACCCGCATGCGGCTAGCCAGATTCTGCTCATACAGTGCAATAGCGTCATCGAGTCTATCGGTCAGTACGTTCGCATATGCGAGGTTGTTGCGCGAGGCTAGGGTGTTGGGGTGGTCGTCGCCCAGGATGCGTCTATTGTCAGCGAGGACCTGCTCATATAGGCTGATGGCTTCGCTGAGGCAACCAGCATCCTGGTAAGCGTATGCGAGGTTGTTACGCACGATTAGGGTGTTGGGGTGGTCGTCGCCCAGGATGCGGCTACTGTCAGCGAGGACCTGCTCGTATAGGCTGATGGCTTCGCTGAGGCGACCATCGGACTTGTATGCTCCTGCGAGGTTGTTGCGCGAGGCTAGGGTGTTGGGGTGGTTCTCGCCCGAGATACGGGTGCTATCCGCGAGAGTCTGCTCGTATAGGGTGATAGCTTCGTTGAGGCGACCAGTTTCCTGGTACGCTTCTGCGAGATTGTCGCGTGACGTCATGGTATCGGGGTGGTCCTTCCCCTGGATACGGATGCGGTCGGTGAGGATCTGTTCGAACAGGGGTATGGCCTCGCTCAGGCGTCCTGCGGACACGTACCCGCTTGCGATGGCGTCGGCACCTTGCGTGTGTTCAAGACCGGGGGTGATCGTGCTCAGTGCAGCTTCCGCGTTATCAAAATGCCACGAAGCAGCAAACCAGCGCACCAGCATGAGTCTGCTTTCTGGCGACTGAGCATCAATGTCTAAGCGTTCGGCGCGGGCAATCCATGCTGCATTCTTGCCATCGCGTGGAACATTGCCTACCTCCCGCAAAGCATCGCTGAGGAGTGACAAGCGCACAGGAATAAGACCCGTCTCATGCTGTGCTCTGAGCTCGATCGCCTGGCGAAGTGAACTGGGTAGAGCCATGACAAGCTCTGCGTCACCGGCAGCAACTGCAGCGAGGGCATCCTCAACCTGTCCTAAGAGATCGAGAGATTTGACTCGTGAAGTGGGAAGGCTAGTCAGACGCCGTGCAAGACTACCGACGTCATCACTTTCCATCCTCGACAAAGCCACCATGCAGTAGTCGTTTTCGGAGAAGGTCTGAAGCTGTTCCACATCAAACCAGTTGGTGAGAAAGTCGACGATCAGTGGTAGTGGCTCACCTCTAGAATCCTTGATCTGAAATGCGAGCCGGGCAAGGGGTTCGGCAAGATCGTAGTAGGTCCGGCGACGATCAAGGAGAGCAGTAAAAATGGTCGAGGTGGGCTTGAGCCAGCCGCGTTCGGTCAGGTCGCTGACAGCCTTGGCCGTACTGCGCTGATCATAACCGATTCGTTCGGCAAGATCTTTAACTGGGAGGGGGCGGTCGGCCGAGGCGAGTTCCGCAACGATGAGGCGCTGCATGGGCGACAGCCGCGCCAACTGCTCCTGATAATAGGGGGTCAGGTCGTCGAAGCGGTTGAGGAGTAATGTCGTAAGGTCGCGCAGGTCCTCAACCGTGAGCGCGCTGCCGAGCAGCGCCCACAGTCGTGGCTGCCCCCCAGCCAAATGCGCGATCGTATGAATCCGTGCCAGTGATTCATTGTCCGACAGGCGTTTAGCAAGCTCGCTGTTGTTCGCTTCTCGCGCCAGTTTTATGAGCATCTCGCGTGCTTCTTCGGGGGAAAACCGATCGAGACGAATCGTGTCGAAGAAGCCGAAGAATGGGGCAGCATGAGACGAGAGGCTGCGATCTAGTCTCGTCGTGCTGGCGATGATCAAGATACCTGGCTCGGTCTGCAGCAGGTTGCGAAGCTTCTGCTGGCCGGCGTCTCCGAGAGCATCGAGAATATGGTCAAGATTCTCCGCGAGAACCAAAATTGGACCGTCCTCATGACTGGTATGTCGAATATGCGCGTCAAGTTCGTATTCATCGGTTTTCTGCGCGGGCAAATCTGGTGCTACACGCTCAAGAATTGCAGCGAGAAGCCGTCCGTAGGACACGAGCGTCCATGGGTCCTCGGGTAGCCAGGCAATTCGTAAAGGCTTGCCTACATTCGTGTCAGCAAGGTTCTTAGATCGGTGATAAACCAATGAAATGAGGTGTGTTTTTCCTGCGCCTCGTGGCCCGACAAGGAGCGTATGATGAGGACTAGGCGTATGCCCCAGGGCTTTGACGCGCTTCATGAGTGCCTTGAGGATTGGCTGGCGCACTACAAGGAGGCGCTCAAGCATTTCCTCAGGCATAGTCGATGGGGTAAAACAAGAAATAGAGACGGTGCTCATCGACGGTCCCACACTCCCTTCTTGCGTGCCCAAATGTACTGGAGCGCGGGGTAGCGCCAGCGCGCGGAGAGGCCTCGGCGTTCCAAATAATGGTCCTTGACAAGATCGTCAAGAGTAGCGGCTGCTTCTTTGTTGGAGGCCAGAGAATCGATGGAGACCCACACGTTGGTCTCCGATAGTGCCTTCCGTAGAATGTCATCAGCGATGCGTGCACGACCGTCGTAGTTGGAGGGCACCCTGGTCAGAAAATGCTCAAGGCTGTAAAATTGATCAGGGTCATCAATAAAATCTTCAAAACAATCGTGAACATCGCACGGTCGGGTGACGTTCCTAGGTCCTTCACCGAGCATCTTCACGACATTATGTAGCAGGAAAGGGACTCCGCCAGTTACTTTCACAAGCTCGTTGATGACTGCGTCGATTAGCGGTTGTTCAATTCCTAGCAAGAGGCGGGAGGCGAGCTCTTCGGCCTCTTTGTCGGCTAGGGGGCCAAGGGGTACGGGATTGAGGTCGTTCAAGACGCCCTGCGTTGTGTTGATTTTACGCAAGACATGGTGAAAGCCGATGGACCCGGTGACAATCCATCGAATCCGTGATGTGTCTTGCCGTAGTGCCCTGAGGGTCTGGAGTACTTTTTCGGCTGAGCTAGTTCCCTCACGAACGGCGATATTGTTAATAGCCATGGGCACTTCATCCATCATCACGATTGGAATCGTCTTGCTGTCTTCGTTTTCAAGGGCAGAAAGGACTCGAGTCAGTAGGTGGTGTGGAGATGTCCGTTGAAAATAACCCTTGATTGCAAGTGGGCCCTTTGAGAGGGAAATTTCACTATTGTCAAAGATAGTTTCCAGTTGCTTGCGTGCCCTTAGTGGAAGGGATCTATCTCTAATTAGTACCTCAGCTGTCTTGATAAGAAAGCCATCAACTGTTTCTGTTCCTTCGTAGTCGATGAAGTATGAGTGGAACGACTGTTCTCGCGCGGCGAAGGTGCGCATCCAGAAGGTCTTGCCCATACGCCTTGGATCGGTGAGAAGGAGGTTTGAACCGGCTAGTAGACGCTCACGGGCTCGTGTGGTCATCTCGACGCGGCCGACGAAGTTAGCGGGATTGCGATCGTTGCCGGGCTGTGGGGTGATCGGTTGAAGTTCCATGACGGCCTCCTGGTACGTGAAACCCTCCGTATATATGTACGTGAGAACGTACGTATAAGTATACGTGAAGATTGTCGTACGTCAACAGGTGGTGGGGTGGAGGATTTGCTGGCTTAGTTCAAACCCGATGCAGACCCTGAAAAGGTGGGGGCCGCCCGTGGTGTTCCACGGGCGGCCCCCCAGCAGCCTAACGATCAGCCCTTGCGCTTCGCAGGAGCCTCGCCCAGCTCGAAGGAATCAACGACGGCCTCGGTGGACTCAGCGTCGTCGGAGGCGGCTACGGTCAGGGCACCCACGGCCTTCGACGCGGCCTCCAGGTCGCCCTTCACGGACTCCAGAGCCTCCACCTGAGCCTGCGGCGCGCGCACCGTCACCGCCAGGAATGGGGTGCGCGGCGACACCTTCGCCTCAGACTTCACGCGACGCAGCGCGATCAGAGCAGAAGACGCCGCCTCGAGCACCGAGGAATCGCCCTGGGCGCTGGCCAGATCCGAGGAAACCGGCCACGGCGCAACGTGCACGCTACCCTCGCGGTACCAGCTCCACACCTCTTCCGTCACGAACGGCAGGTAGGGGGCCAGCAGACGCACAACGTTGTCGATAACGATCGCCAGAGCCGCACGGGCAGACGCGGCCGACGCCTCGTCCCACGCGCCGTCACGGTTGTAGGCGCGCTCCTTGACCAGCTCCAAGTAGTCGTCGCAGAACGTCCAGAAGAACGACTCCGTGACCTCGAGCGCGCGCGAATGCTCGTAAGCGGCCAACGCAGCCGAGGCCTCGTCGATGACGGAGGCCAGCGCCGCCAGCACCGAACGATCCAGCGGCACCGTCACCAGCGCCGGATCCAGATCGATCGCCGCACCCTCGCCGCCCATCGTCAGGGCGAACTTCGACGCATTCAGTACCTTGATCGCCAGGCGGCGACCAATCTTCATCTGCTGCTCGTCGAACGCCGCATCCAGGCCCAGGCGAGCCGACGCAGCCCAGTAACGCACGGCATCCGAACCGTACTTCTCCAGGATGCCCATGGGGGTCACGACGTTGCCCTTGGACTTGCTCATCTTCTTGTGGTCCGAATCCAGGATCCAGCCCGACAATCCCGCGTGCTTCCACGGCAGCGCCCCGAACTCCAGGTTGGCGCGCACCACGGTGGAGAACAGCCACGTGCGAATGATGTCCTGGCCCTGCGGGCGCAGATCCATCGGATACGTGCGAGCGAACAGATCCTCGTCATCCAGCCAGCCACACGCCAGCTGCGGGGACAGCGAGGACGTCGCCCACGTGTCCATGATGTCCAGCTCACCCACGAAGCCGCCGGCCACACCGCGCTGATCCTCCGTGAACCCCTCCGGCACGTCCGTTGAGGGGTCGACCGGCAGCTGATCCTCAGACGGGGTGATGATGTCGTCGTAGTTGACCTGGCCGTCCGCATCCACGCGGTACCACAGCGGGAACGGCACGCCGAAGAAGCGCTGACGGGACACCAGCCAGTCGCCCTTCAGGCCCTTCACCCAGTTCTCGTAGCGCACACGCATGAAGTCCGGGTGGAACTCCAGCTCGCGGCCGCGGCCAATGAGCTCCTCGTTCAGATCCTTGCCCGAGGCCGGGTTCGTCCACGCGCGGCCACCGTTACGGATGTACCACTGGCGCGAGGTCACGATCTCCAGGGGCTTATCGCCCTTCTCGAAGAAGTTCGTCTGACGCATCGTCTTGGTCGGCTCGCCCTTCAGCTCGCCCGACTCACGCAGGGCCGCCACCACGGCCTCGCGCGCCGAGAACGTCGTCTTACCGGTGATCTCCTCGAAAGCCGCGCGGCCCGCGTCGGTCGTGATCCACTCGGGGGTCTCGGTGATGATGCGGCCGTCCTTGCGCAGGATCGCGCGCAGCGGCAGCTCCAGGTCACGCCACCAGTCGATGTCGGTCGTGTCGCCGAAGGTACAGCACATGGCGATGCCTGCGCCCTTGTCCACCTCCGCCTCGGGGTGAGGCAGGATCGGCACCTCAACGCCGTACACGGGGGAGGCGACCGTCGTGCCGAACAGCGGCTTGTAGCGCTCGTCATCCGGGTGGGCGATCAGGGCGACGCAGGCGGCCAGCAGCTCGGGACGCGTCGTCTCGATGCACACGTCGGCGCCGTCCTCGACGGGCGCGCCGGCGGCGGCAGCCTTCGCGGCGGCCTCGGCGTCGGTGATGTGGAAGGCCAGGCGGTGGTAGAAGCCCGGGTACTCGCGGCTCTCCAGCTCAGCCTGGGCGACCGCCGTCTGGAAGGTGACGTCCCACAGGCCCGGGGCCTCGGCCTGGTAGGCCTCGCCGCGCGCCAGGTTGCGCAGGAACGCGGCCTGGGCGACCTTGCGCGCACGCGCGCCGATCGTCTGGTAGTTCTGCTTCCAGTCCACGCTCAGGCCCAGGTAGCGCCACAGCGCCTCGAACTGAGCCTCGTCTTCCTGGGTGAGGCGCTCGCACAGCTCCACGAAGTTCTTACGCGAAATCGGCTTCTGGTCGCGAGCCTTGATCGACTTGCCGTCGCCGCCCACGTGCGGGGGCTCGAAGTCGGGGTCGTAGGGCAGTGTGGCGTCGACGCGCACGCCGAAGTAGTTCTGCACGCGGCGCTCGGTGGGCAGACCGTTGTCGTCCCAACCCATCGGGTAGAACACGGACTTGCCGGTCATGCGCTGGTAGCGGGCCACGACGTCGGTGTGCGTGTAGGAGAAAACATGGCCGATGTGCAGGGAGCCGGATACCGTCGGCGGGGGAGTGTCGATCGAGTACACCTGCTCGCGCGTGGCGCTGCGGTCAAAAGCGTAGGTGCCCTGGCTTTCCCAGGCCTCACCCCACTTGGCTTCGAGGCCTTCGGGGGCGGCGCGGTCGGGCACGCGAGGCGCCTGCGCACGGGTGTTCATGGCCATAATTGAGTTGTCTCCATCCGAGTCGTGGACTGTGTGCCTCACTAGCCTACGTTTCCTCATGCATTTCGGTCCAATGCTGGGCCTGTGAGCTCCCGGCGCGTCGCTCACATGCGCCGTTACAAAAGTTCCCCTCGTGGCGCGGTCGGGTGAACGTGAGCGCGTGGGGATACCGTGGTGTCAGACGTGGGAGCTGGGACGAGGCCCCCGCTGGGAAGGAGATCATCGTGAGGACGCAATCGCTGGGTGAGCAGACCGTCGACCTGTTGGCGCGCCTCGTGCGCTTGGGCTGCGTCAACGACTTGACCGCCGACTCGGGCGGAGAAGAGCGCGCCGCTGACCTTCTCGAAGAGTTCTTCGTGGGCCTGCCCGTGTCAATCGAGCGGATCACCCCGCACCCGGGGCGCACCTCGCTCGTGGTCACGGTCGAGGGCGCGGATCCGCGCAGCCCTGGCACGCCGCTGACCCTCCTCGGGCACACGGACGTCGTGCCCGTGGATACGGCCAAGTGGACGCGCGATCCTTTCGGCGCGCACATCGAGGATGACGTCATGTGGGGGCGCGGCACCGTCGACATGCTCCACCTGACCGCAGCGATGGCCGTCGTAACCCGCGAGGTTGCGCGCCGCGCCCAGGAAGGCGCGCCTCTCGCGCGTTCCCTGGTGTTCGTGGCCGCCGCCGACGAGGAAGCCCGAGGAGGGCTTGGCGTCCCGTGGATCGGCGAGAAGCGGCCGGACGCCCTGCTGTGGGACGCTGCCCTGTCCGAAATGGGAGGGGCGCACATCTTCGGGCGCAGGGGAGGGGACAGCGTCGTCGTGGTCGTCGGCGAAAAGGGCGCCGCCCAGCGCCGCCTGCACATCCGGGGCGACGCCGGCCATGGCTCTGTTCCGCTGGGACGTACGAGCGCCGTCGAGCGGCTCGCCCAGGTGAGCGCGGCGCTGTCCGCCGCCCGCTGGCCCACCGCCACGGACGAGGTTTGGGCGGGCTTCGTGCGCGCCTTCGAGTTCGATGAAACGACCGAAACAAGTCTCATCAACGGTACCTACGAGGGCGACTACTCCGAGTTCGAGGACCTGGCGGCGTTCGCCCACGCGATCTCCCACGTGACCGTCGCCCAGACGGTCGCTCATTCGGGCGGGCCCATCAACGTCATGCCCTCCCACGCCACCCTCGAGCTGGACATCCGCACGCTGCCCGGCGTTAACGACGATGACGTGGACGCCGCCATTGCGGCGGCCCTCGGCGACCTCGCCGAGCACGTGACCATCGAACGCCTCCTGAGTGAGGCCGCCACGGCCTCGTCGATCGACACCGACCTGTACCGGGTGATCGAAGCGGCGCTGAAGCGGCGCTACCCGGGCACGTGCGTCGTCCCCGTGCTCTTCCCCGGCGGATCCGACCTGCGCGTCGCCCGTCGGCTTGGCGGTATCGGGTATGGCTTCGGGGCCGTGGATAGCGGTGCGAGCCTCGGGCAGGTGTACTCACAGCTGCACGCGCACGACGAACACATCGCACTGGCGGACGTGCGCGCGACCGCCGAGGTCCTCCACGAGGTCGTGACCTCGTACCTGACAGATGTGTGACACATAATCAACCGGTGTTACAAATGACCGCCTGACGAGGATCCTTCTCCCGCTGTTTCTCCTGTGCATACCGTAGATGTCGGCACTACCGCCAACACCTAACACAAGGAGACACCGATGCACATCGCACGCATCCCACGAACAGCAGCCACCCTCGCCTCCGTCGCTGCCATGATGTGTGCGACCCTCGCGGCCTGTGCTCCATCCGGCGGCGGCGCGGCCCAGTCGGCCTCCCGCGAGGGGACCATCGCGGTGGGCCTGCCCGGCTCCCTGTCCACGCTGGACACCGCCCACGAAACCGGCATCATCAACTACTACGTCGCGCAGGTCGTCTCCGAAGGCCTCCTGGCCGTGGGCAAGGACGGTCAGCTGATCCCCGCGATTGCCTCCGCCTATCACACTGACGACGCCCAGACGTGGGTCTTCGACATCCGCCCCGACGCCCTCTTCCAGGACGGGAACCCGGTCACCATCGACGACGTCCTCTTCTCTATCGACATCGCCAAGGACCCCGACAAGTCCCCGTCCTCCGCGGTCTACTGGCCCGCCGGCGTCCAGGCCGAGCAAAGCGGCGACAACCAGATCACGATCACCCTGCCCGCACCCGCCGTCAACTTCGGGTGGACGGTCACCGCGAACGGCGGACTGTGGATCACCGAAAAGTCCTTCTACGAGGCGGCCGCCTCCTACGGCTCCTCGGCCGACCTCATCATGGGAACAGGCCCCTACAAGGCCGTGTCCTTCCAGCCCGACTCCAAGGCCGTCTTCGAAAAGAGCGGTACCTGGTGGGGCGGCGACACGTCTGCCCAGACCATCGAGTTCGACTTCTTCTCCGACGAGAACGCGCGCTTCCTCGCGCAAAAGAACGGAACGATCGACATCTCCACCCAGCTGCCCATCGACCAGGTGTCGCAGTTCCAGGGTATAGGCGGCGTGAGCGTCCTGACCGAGTCGGATCGCTCCTACGTGGGCCTCACCTTCGACCAGAACATCGAGCCCTTCGACGACATCCACGTGCGCAAGGCCATCGCCCATGCGGTCGACCGCTCCACCATAGTCTCCTCGATCCTCAAGGGCCAGGCGACGGTCGCGACGGGCATCGAGCCGCCGGACCAGCTGGGCAGCGAGATCGGCGAGCAGGCCGCAGCGGACGCCCAGGCGGGCCTGCCCATCGACTCCTTTGATCTCGACGCCGCGCGCGCCGAACTCGCCCAGTCCAAGGTACCCGGTGGCTTTGACGCCGAGCTGACCTACCCCTCGTCAATCCCGGACCTGGGTTCCGCGGCCCTCGCGATCGCCGACAACCTCAAACAGATCGGCATCAACCTCACCGTCACCTCCAAGCCCATCGAAGAATGGATCTCCGAGGTCGGCAGCGGCACCTACGGCCTGTCCTACATGAGCTACACCTCCACGACCGGCGACCCGGGTGAGGTGGCCGGGTGGCTGCTCGGCCACGACAACCCCGCGCGCTATGAGAATGCGCAGGTTCAGGGGCTGATCGCCTCCCAAGCCACCCAGACCGACCCCAGCAAGCGCGTCACCGACATCGTCGAAGCCGAGCGTATCGCTCAGGAGAACACGATCTACTCGCCGCTGTGGTGGGGCAAGACATCGACGGCCTTCTCCTCGCGCGTCACACCAACGGAATACACGCCCTACTTCTTCATGACTCCGTGGGCCTCCTCCCTGGAGCTGGCCAAGTAAATGCTGCGCTACATCCTCCGCCGCCTCGCAGGCGCGGCAGTGGTGCTCACGCTCTTGTCCTTCCTGGTCTTCTCTCTCCTGTACCTGGTACCCGGAGACCCCGTGAAGATCCTGGTGGGCACGAGGCGCCTGACCCCCGAGGTTCGCCAGGCCGTGACCGCGCGTTACGGCCTGGACGAGCCCCTCGTCGTGCGCTATTGGCACTGGCTGACCCGCGCCCTCACCGGTGACTTCGGGGACTCGGTGCGCTCCGCAACGCCCGTCACCGACCTGCTCGCCTCGCGCGTGTCACTGACCGCCTGGCTTACCGTCGGCGCATTTATCCTCGCCGTCGCCGTCGGCGTCCCCCTGGGGATCGCAGCGGCACGGCACCGCGGATCCTGGGTCGACCGCACAATCGTCGGCTGGTCGGTCGTCGGCGTATCCGCACCCGGATTCGCCTTCGGCCTCGTCCTGCTGTACGTCTTCGGCCTCATGCTCGGCTGGTTCCCCGTCTTCGGCGAAGGTACCGGTCTCGTCGACACCCTGTGGCACCTCACCCTGCCTGCGATCGCCCTCGCGACCGGAATCGGCGCGATGCTCGTGCGCATCACCCGCGCGGCCGTCGGCGCCGAGCTCAGCCAGGACTACGTGACCTTCGCGCGCTCGCGGGGAGTGCCACACAGGCGTATCACGGCCATGTACGTGCGGGGAGCGGCGCTGCCGATCATCACCTCGGCGGGCCTGATTCTGGGGACGCTCTTCGGGTCCACGGTGCTCGTCGAGGAGGCGTTCTCCCTGCCCGGCCTCGGACAGCTCCTCGCCGACTCCATCACCTACAAGGACGTTCCCGTCGTGCAGGCGATCGCTCTACTGGTCGCGTTCGTTATCATCGTCGTCACGCTGATCGTTGACGTGGCCGCGTTTGCGGTTGATCCACGTCAGACGATTGGCAAGGGGAGGGGAGCGTGATGGCGCTGTCGTTTTCTCCGCGCGCCCTGGGACGAGGCATTGGCTCCTCCGTGCGCAAGATCCCCGGCTCGGTGGTCCTGTCCGTGGCGGTTCTCGTCGCTGTTGCGATCTGCGTGATTGTCCCGTCCGTGCTGGTTCCCGGCGCGCTGGACCAGAACCTGGCACTGGGGGTGAGTCCTGCGGGAACCCCCGGTCACCTGCTGGGTACCGATAAGGTGGGGCGTGATGTCCTCGCCCTGACGGTTGCCGGTGCGCGCTCCGCGATCGTGGGCCCGATCGTCATCGCCGTGGGCTCGATGGTTGCCGGACTCATTGTCGGAATGAGCGCGGCGTGGCGCGGTGGGCTGTGGGATGCCTGCGTGTCTCGCTCGTGTGAGGTGCTCCTGTCGCTTCCCGTCACGCTCCTCGCGATCGTTGTCGCCGGTGTGATTGGTGGCAGCTATTGGGTGACGGTCGGCGTGCTCATCGTGTTGTTCGCGCCCTCGGATATTCGCATGATCCGCTCGGCCACGCTCGCGCAAAAGCCTCAGCCCTACATTGAGGCCACGCGCGTCCTGGGCCTATCGGGCCCGCGCATCCTCGCCGTCCATATCCTGCCGAACATCACGCCGATCGTGTGGGCGAACCTTTTCGTCAACATCGCGTTCGCGCTCGTGTCCCTGTCTGGACTGTCCTACCTGGGTCTCGGCGTCGGGGCGCAGGACGCCGACTGGGGGCGCCAGCTTGCGGACGGACGAGCCCTTCTCGCCCATAATCCCGCCGCGTCAGTGGCCGCCGGACTCGCCATCATCGTGACGGCCACAGCGATCAACATTGCCGGTGACTGGTTTGCTGAGCGCAAGGAGCGTGACCTATGAGCGCCGCGACGACACGTGAGCGCTGCGACGGCCTCGTGGCCTCGCACGTAAGCGTCACCGACCGCACAGGAGCCGTGATCGTCGACGACGTCAGCGTGAGCGCACGATCCGGTCGCACCATCGTCATCGTGGGCGAGTCCGGCGCGGGAAAGTCGATGCTCGCGCGGACGCTGTGCGCACTGACCCCTTCGGCGCTCGTCGCCAGTGGAGCGGTGTCGCTGGGAGGAGAGACCTTCGACCTGGCGGCGGATCAAGCGCGCTTGAAGAAGCAGCGCGGGGGAGGCATCGTCTGGTTGCCGCAGGATCCGTTCACGTCGCTCGCGCCGACGCTCCCGTGCGGCGAGCAAATCACGGCGGCGCGCACCGGCAGGCGCTCCGAGCGCGCCCAGCGTTCGCGTGAGCTCCTGGCCGATGTCGGCCTCGACGCACGTGTCGCTCGCTCGTACCCGCACGAACTCTCGGGCGGTATGCGTCAGCGCGTCGCCATCGCGTCGGCGCTCGACTCCGAGCCGCGCGTCCTTATCGCCGACGAACCGACGACAGCCCTGGACGTCACGACGCAGCGCGACATCCTAACTCTGCTGACGCGCCTGCGTGACGAGCGCGCCATGACGCTGGTGCTGGTCACCCACGACCTGGCGCTCGCGCGTCAATTCGGCGACGACGTCATCGTCATGATGGACGGCGAGATTGTCGAAGAAGGACCGGTCAATGAGGTTCTGGCCTCGCCGCGTCACGAGTACACGAAGCGTCTGTCGGATGCCGAACCACGCATCGATGGACCCAACCCGCGCGAAGGGAAGTCCACGCCCGCTGGTGCGGAGACCATCGTCGAGGTGCGCGACCTGACCAAGGTGTTCCGTTCTCGCAAGGACTCGCACGTCGCCCTCATGGACGTCTCCCTGGAGATCGCGCGGGCAGAATCCATCGGCATCGTCGGTGAGTCCGGCTCGGGCAAGACAACGCTCGCGCGCATCATCGTCGGGCTCGAACGCGCCGACTCGGGAACGGTCCGCGTGAACGCGCAGGCCGATCGAGGACCGGCTGTCGGCATCGTCTTCCAGAATCCCTATTCGGCTCTCAACCCGGCGCGAACGATTGGGCAGACGCTCGCCGAGGCGGCTTCCGTCGCGGGTCGTCCGGCCAGCGATGTGGCCGAGCTGCTCGCCGCAGTAGAACTTCCGGCCGAGTACGCGAAGCGGCGGCCCTCCCGCCTCTCGGGCGGTGAACGCCAGCGTGTGGCGATCGCGCGTGCGCTGGCGACGCGTCCGCGCGTCCTCATCGCCGACGAGGCCGTGTCCGCCCTCGACGTGTCCGTCCAGGCCTCCATCCTGGACCTGCTGACGCGCCTGCAGGCGGAGCAGGGATTTGCTCTCGTGTTCATCACCCACGACCTCGCGGTGGCGCGCGCGATGTGCGACCGCCTCGTCATCATGAAAGGCGGCGTCGTCGTGGAAGAAGGATCGACTGAAGAGATCCTGCACAATCCTTCCCAGGAGTACACGGCCGAGCTCCTGAGCGCCGTGCCCGGGCGAGAAACGGAGTCCGCATGAGCACCACCCTGGCGACAACCCCTATCCGTCCCGGCGACAACGCGCGTGAGCAGCTGAGGGCTCTCGGCATCCCCGCTGCGCACGCCGCGCGGTGGGCAGCGATGGGGCCGGCGGTGTCCGCGACCCTGTGGACATACTCCGGGCACGCGCTCCTGGAGGCCCACCGGACGACCTCTGCTCACCGAACTATTGTCGATGCGTGTCTGCTGGACGGTGGCGACTCCGGGGTAGCCGCCGTCGAGTCCTCTCGAGCGTGGGAGGTTCTCATCCAGGCCGTTCTCGATCCTGTTCCACACGCGCCGCTCGTGAAGGCCGTGACGCGCGATGAGGGTCCCCTCTTTGAGGAGGTGCTTCGATGCCGAGGTTTTCTTGCAGCGGGATCGGTCGGCTCGCCTCTGTCCATCGAAGACGACACTGACCACGGGCACGCCAGCGTGCGCGGATGGGTGCGGTGGAACGTTCACCCCCAGGCGATTCCCGCGTATGTTCGGCAGAAAACCGACTTTACGTGCGGCCCGGCAAGCGCGCTCATGGCCCTTGCGCACGCGAGCGGATGCGCCCCTGACGAGGTGAGCCACGGACTGCGAGACGAGATGGAGCTGTGGCGTGAATCGACGTACTCCCTTGGGGTGGGGCCCTACGGGTTGGCGGCCGCGCTCGCAAGGCGCGGACAAAGCGTCGAGGTGATCGTCAGCCACGAAGGGCCGCTCGTCGGCCTGACGCGCGCACACGCGGCATCTCCCGCAGCCCGGCGCGCCATCCACCGCCAGCACGTGGACGAGGCCCGAGCGCTGGGGGTTCGGGACCGTATCGGAACCTGGGACCTCTCGGATCTACGAGCCGCTGTGCAGCAGGGAAACGGCGTCATCGTGCTCGTCGACCTGGAGGACCTCAACGGTGAACAAACAGCCCACTGGATCTACGTGTGGGGACTTTCGGGCGATCACGCGTTGATTCACGACCCCTGGAACGACGAGCAATTCGGCGAAACCTGGGTCGAAACCTGGCTGGAGGTAATCACGCTCGAACAGCTCTGGGAGTCGGCCCAATGGGAGGAAGAAGAACGCGCCAGGGCGTTCATCATTGTTCACCGCTGAGTCGCGCGTTCGCGGGCGCATAACGAGTCCGGAGCCAGGTTGCGCGAACGTGCAACCCAGCCCCGGCCTCGTTGGTGAGAAGACTCAGTTCGACGCGTGCAGCGCGGAGTTGAGCTCGATGCCGTGCCCGTCGCGCACGATCGCCTCGACCCTGCCGCTCACGGAGTTGCGGCGGAAGAGGATGTTCGATTCCCCGGCGAGCTCGCGGGCCGCCACGATCCGCTCCTGGCCGGGGGAGGCGGGGTCGATCAGCGCCACCTTGGCGCCGGCGGTCACGTAGAGCCCCGCCTCGACGACGCAGTCGTCGCCCAGGGGGATCCCCAGGCCCGAGTTGGCGCCCAGCAGGCAGCGGCGGCCGAGCCGGACCCGTTGCCTGCCGCCCCCCGACAGGGTGCCCATGGTCGAGGCGCCCCCGCCCACGTCCGAGCCGTCGCCGATGACGACCCCCTGGGAGACCCTGCCCTCGACCATCGAGGCGCCGAGGGTGCCGGCGTTGAAGTTCACGAAGCCGGCGTGCATGACGGTGGTGCCCTCGGACAGGTGCGCGCCCAGGCGGACGCGCACCGCGTCGGCGATGCGCACCCCCGACGGCACGACGTAGTTCGTCATCGGCGGGAACTTGTCGATCCCCACCACCACGACGGGGCGCCCGAGGCGGGCGCGCAGGCGCAGGCGTGTCTGCTCGAACCCCTCGACGGCGCAGGGGCCCGCGTCGGTCCACACGACCGTGGGCAGCAGCGAGAAGATCCCGTCGAGGTTGACCGTGTTCGGCCGCACGAGGCGGTGGGACAGGGCGTGGAGGCGCAGGTAGGCGCCCTCGGTGGAGTCCGGCGCCTCGTCGAGGCGCTGGGCGCAGGTGACGACCCTGGTGCGCACCCCCCGGGCGTCATCGACCTTCTCCAACAGGGCGAGGCACGTGGCCAGCTCGTCGTCGTGGCCCTCGCCCAGCCGCGGAGCCGGGTACCAGGTGTCGAGGGTCTGGCCGCTGGTTGTGACAGTCGCGAGGCCGACGCCCCACACGGTGTTGGTGTCCATGCGTCAACTCTACGGCGGCGCGCCCCCGGGTGCCCGTCGTCACCCGGCGGGCTCCCACAGGTCCGGCCAGAAGACGCCGAGGCCGGCCGCCATGGCGCGCACGAGCGGCAGGGAGATGCCCACGACCGAGTGGTAGTCCCCGGTCACGCCCGTGATGAAAGGGCCGCCCAGGCCGTCGACCGTGAAGGAGCCAGCGACGCCGAGGGGCTCGCCCGTGGCCACGTAGGCGTCGATCTCGCGGTCGGTGATGTCCCCGAAGTGGACCAGGGTCGAGGCGCTGGCGGTGTCGGCCCCCGCAACGTCCCGCGCGCCGCCGGGGCGGGCGGGGGAGAGCAGGGCCATCGAATGGCCCGTCCACAGGGCGGCGGTCCTGCCCCGCATCTCCCGTATGCGGGCGCGCGCCACATCGGGGGTGTGGGGCTTGCCGAGCATCCTCCCGTCCAGTTCGAGCATCGAGTCGCACCCCACGACGACCAGTGCTTCGGAGGGGGCCTCCTGGAAAGAGGAGCCCTCTTCGCATAGGATCCTCGTCACGGCCTCCTGCTTCGCCCGGGCGAGGGCCATGACCTCGTCGGCGGGGGTGGTCCGCCCGCCGCTGAAGGCCCGGCCGCCCGGCAGGGCGTCCAGGACCGCGTCCTCGTCGACCTCGGAGACGATGACGGTGGGGCGGACGCCCGCCGACTCCAGAGTCGCGCGGCGCGCGGGCGAGCGTGAGGCGAGGATGAAGCGCATAGGATTATTCTCTCAATCTGGGGTGCATGGGCCGGGCGGCCCGCCCTCCGGCGTGTCCCGGAAAGGGTTTGCGCAGGTCGGGGCCGCAATCAATGGATAAAAATCAAATTATCCACTATACTTGATTTCATCGAGGGATTCTCATCGATCCTTCGAACGGAAAATGTGAGGTTTTATACCATTACCTGCTGATGAGGTTGTGTTCAGCAGTCGGAGGAGGGGATCCTGATGGGTGCGCGCGACGTGCCGTCGTCAGCGTTTCCTGACGAGCTGACCGCCCCCAGCTACGTGCCGCGGCTCCTGGGGGGGCCCCTGCTGTACTCGGCGCACGACATCGCCGAGCGGACGGGCACGCCGATCGTCCGCGTCAACGAGTTCTGGCGCGCCCTCGGCTTCCCCACCCCCGACCCCGGCGCCGTCGTGTTCTCCGAGAGGGATCTCGACGTGTTCTCCCAGTGGCACGACCTGGTCGAGTCGGGGGCCATCGACACGGCCACGTCCCGTTCGCTGCTGCGCGCGAACTCGCACCTGGCCGACCGCCTCGCGCTGTGGCAGTTCGAGGCCCTCGTCGAGGACGCGATGCGCCGCCACGGCCTCGACGACACCACGGCCCGCATGTACGTCCTGGACCACATGCGCTCCAGGGTCGAGGTCTTCGAGAGCATGTTCATCCACTCGTGGCAGCGCCAGCTGGAGGCGCTGCTGGCGCGCCTCGACAAGGAGGTCGCCCAGAGGGGCCACGAGGACCGCCGCTCCCGCTTCCCCCTGAACCGCTCGCTCGGCTTCGTCGACATGGTGTCCTACACCTCGTCGTCCACCATCCTGGGGGACGCCCTGGTCGGCCTCATCGAGCGCTTCGAGGAGGAGAGCCGCAACGCTGTCGTCGAGGCGGGCGGGCGCGTGGTCAAGATGATCGGCGACGCCGTCCTGTACATCGCCGACGACCTGCCGACGGGCCTGCGGGTGGCGACCTCCCTCATCGAGAGGCTCAACGCCGACGACGAGATCCTCCCGGTGCGCGCCTCCTTCGTGCGCGGGGACGTCTTCTCCCGCTCCGGCGACGTCTTCGGGCCGACCGTGAACCTCGCCTCCCGCCTGGTGGACATCGCCCCGGTGGGCAAGATCCTCACCGATCCGACCACCGCCGCCGCCATCGCCGCGGGCAAGGGCGGGCACGGCTACGAGCTCGAGGAGTTCCCCACGGCCGACCTGCGCGGTTTCGGCCCGGTGTCCCCCTACGTGCTCTCGGCCGTCGACTAGGGCCCGGCGGGGCGCCGCCGGACGCCTTCAGCGTATGCCCGTATTTCGGTCAAGAAACATGAAAGAGTTCCCCCGTGTTCGCTAAGATGGGGGCGTGACTAGAGTTCTCCTCGTTGAAGACGACCCCGCGATCTCGGAACCCCTCGCCCGCGCCCTCGGCCGCGAAGGGTACGAGGTGCTCGCCTCGTCCACAGGGCGCGAGGCGCTCACCAACGTCGAGGGGGCCGACCTCGTCGTCCTCGACCTGGGGCTGCCGGACATGGACGGGCTCGACGTCGCCCGCGAGATCCGCGCCGACGGCGGGCGCGTCCCCATCCTCATCCTCACCGCGCGCACCGACGAGGTGGACATGGTCGTCGGGCTCGACGCCGGGGCCGACGACTACGTCACCAAGCCCTTCCGCCTCGCCGAACTGCTCGCGCGCGTGCGCGCGCTCCTGCGCCGCCACACGGCCGAGCCCGCCGAGTCCGAGCTGCGCGCCCAGGACATCCGCGTCGATGTGGCCGCCCACCGGGCGTTCTCCGGCAGCACCGAGCTCCAGCTCACCGCCAAGGAGTTCGACCTGCTGCGCGTCCTGCTGCGCGAGGCCGGGTCGGTCGTCGAGCGCGACGAGCTCATGCGCGAGGTGTGGGGCTCCGACCCCACGGGATCCACCAAGACCCTCGACATGCACGTGTCCTGGTTGCGCCGCAAACTCGGCGACGAGGCCTCCGACCCGCACTACATCACGACCGTGCGGGGGATGGGCTTCCGTTTCGAGACGACCCGCCGCTGAGCCGGGGAGCCGGGCATGCGGGAACGGGCGGTGCGGATCATCGTCTCCGTCGTCGCCGTCGTGTCGCTCATCATGGGGGTGCCCGGCGCCTTCTTCGCCTCGGTGCTCGTGTGGAACAACGACCAGCGGGCCCTCGACACCCAGGGGCAGGCGGTGCTCCACGCCATCGAGCGGCGCATCAGCTCCGACGAGCCCGTCACCCCCCAGCTCCTCGACTCCCTGGTGGCCGACCCGGGCAGCGGCTCCCCGGTGGCCTACAGGGTGAAGGTGCCCGGGCACGCCCTCATGGTCAACCAGGTGCGGCCCTCCCAGCCGGCCATGACGACCACCGTGTCCTCGCCCGCGGGCATCTCCGTGCAACTCACCGCCTCCGGCTCCCGCGCGGTCAAGCGCATCGCCGTCACCTGCGCCGTCTTCGCGGCCGGTATGGCGGTTTCCATGCTCACCGGCTGGGCGATGGGCCGCAGGCTCTCCCGGCGCCTCTCCGCGCCCCTCATCTACCTGGCCGCCCAGGCCGAGCAGATCGGCTCCGGGCAGGTGCGCGCCCGCGTCGAGTCCTCCGGCATCGAGGAGATCGACCTCGTGTCCGAGGAACTGGCCCGCACGGGCGAGCGCATGGCCGGGCGCCTCGCCGCCGAGCGCCAGTTCGCGGCCGACGCCTCCCACCAGCTGCGCACCCCGCTCACCGCGCTGTCCATGCGCATCGAGGAGATCGAGCTCGTCTCCTCCCAGGAGGAAGTGCGCGCCGAGGCCCGCTCCTGCCTGGAGCAGGTCGAGCGCATGACGCGGGTCGTCACCGACCTCCTCGACGCGAACGCGCGGAGCAACGGGCAGACCGAGGCCATCCACATCCTCGAGGTCTTCAACACGGCGCGTGAGGAGTGGGAGGACCGCTTCGAGTCCGAGGGCCGCCCCCTGGTCTTCCTCGACGAGGCGGAGATGCCGGTTCTGGCCGAGGCGGGCAAGCTCGGGCAGGTCCTGGCCACGCTCATCGAGAACTCGCTGCGCTACGGCGCGGGGACGACGACGGTCCGCGCCCGCAAGGGCACGTCCAAGCGCGGCATCGTCATCGAGGTCAGTGACGAGGGGGAGGGCGTGCCCGACGAGATCGCCCCGAACGTCTTCGAGAAGGGCGTTTCGGGGCACGGGTCCACGGGGATCGGCCTCGCCCTGGCGCGGGACCTCGCACAGGCGATGGGAGGGCGCCTCGAACTCGCCCAGAACCAGCCGCCCGTGTTCACCGTGTCGCTGGCGGCCATCCCCAAGTCGCTGGACCCCGACCGCGTCATGCCCGAGGGCGCCCTCATGTCCATGGGGCGTCGCTCAAGGCGTTTCTGACCCAGCGGCGCTATGTTGTAGCCGTGGACAACGAGCACCGCCCCACCGTCGCCGTCATCGGCGGCGGACAACTGGCCCGCATGATGCAGGAGAGCGCCATCGCACTGGGGATCGCCCTGCGCGCGCTCGTCGAGGCCCCCGGCGGATCCGGCGGGCAGGCGATCGTCGACGCGCCCGTCGGGGATCCCCGCGACCTGGCCGCCGTCCTCGCCCTGATCGAGGGCGCCGACGTCCTCACCTTCGAGCACGAGCACATCCCCGCCGCCGTCCTCGAGGCGTGCGCCCCCCTGGTCGCCATCGAACCGCCCGCCGCCGCCCTGCTCCACGCCCAGGACAAACTCGCCATGCGCGAGCGCCTCACCGCGATGGGGGTCCCCTGCCCCCGCTGGGCCCGCGTGGAGACCCGGGCGGACCTGGAGGCGTTCGGCGCCGCAGTCGGATGGCCCCTGGTCGTGAAGACCCCGCGCGGGGGCTACGACGGGCACGGCGTCAAAGCAGTGCACCAGGCCGGCGACGCGGACCCGTGGCTGGGGGAGGGGCCGCTGCTGGCGGAGGAGATGGTCCCCTTCACCCGCGAGGTCGCCGCCCTGCTCGCCAGGCGCCCCTCCGGCGAGATCCGCTCGTGGCCCGTGGCCTCCACCGTCCAGGAGGACGGCGTGTGCTCGGCTGTGACCGCGCCCGCCGTGGGGATCCGCCCTGCCACGGCGGACCTCGCGCGCCGGATCGGCGAGGATATCGCCGAGCGCCTCGGCGTCACCGGGGTCCTCGCCGTCGAGATGTTCGTCGTGGGGGAGGGCGACCAGGAGCGGGTGCTGGTCAACGAGCTCGCCATGCGCCCCCACAACACCGGGCACTGGACCATCGACGGGGCCGTCACCAGCCAATTCGAACAGCACCTGCGCGCCGTCCTCGACCTGCCCCTGGGCGCCACCGACCCCGTCAGACCGGGGTGGAGCGCGGTCATGGTCAACCTGCTCGGCTCGCGGCTGGACGAGCCCGCCCGGGCCCTCGGCGCGGCCATGGAGGCCGGGGGGCCCCGGGCGCGCGTCCACCTCTACGGCAAGGAAGTGCGCCCCGGGCGCAAACTCGGCCACGTCACCGTCGTCGGCCCCAGCGCCCACGAGGCCGAGGCCCTCGCCCGCGCC
>ERZ772921.539-NODE-539-length-23214-cov-6.578004_pt1 | contig 23214 bp, 18 predicted proteins | sample MGYA00512117_ERZ772921 | MGnify/ENA primary metagenome ERZ772921 (study PRJEB29015, sample SAMEA2737944) | human oral metagenome | biome: human oral; feature: human-associated habitat; material: dental | place: China | collected 2150 ...
AGGGGGCTTTCGTCAGCGATGAAGAAGTGGAGAGACTTCTCGACTTCATCCGTGGACAAGGGCAGCAGATGGAGGAAAATCAAGAGATTATTGAGTACACGGAGAATGCCGCTATGGAAGCCGATGACGGTAAAAAGGATGCGGCGAAGGAAAAGACTGATGAACTTCTCGGCGATGCGATCGAGCTTGTCATGAGTTCCGGGCAGGCATCGACATCAAGCATACAGAGGCGTTTCCGCATCGGTTACACACGCGCCGCCCGCCTGATTGACACGATGGAAGAGATGAAGATCATCGGACCGAGTCTCGGCAGCAAGCCGCGCGAAATCCTTGTATCCTCGGAGGAAGCCGAAGCGGCTTTGAGAAAAATCAGTTAGAGCGCTTTTCTTTTTGACAACAAAGGAAGCACTCATAAATTCAGTCGCCCGTATTCACATATCCGAGCGATTTCATTAAGAACGCCCCATGGCCGTCGCGTGACCATGGGGCGTTCCTTATTGTCGCAGTAAATCTCGCCGACGGTTGATGATCTCCGCCATGAGCATTTTGCCGCGAATATCGGGATGAAGACCGTCTACGGAAAGTTCCGGCGCCATGACAGTATGATTCGCATCATAGAAGTAAGGTTCCAGATCGACGTAATACTTCTGGCTGCGAATATAAGCATTGACTCGTGCAAGTTTTTGCTGCCACAGAGGATCGGTATCCGCATGGAAGGCGCTGCGGATATTTTTCAAAGAAGTGCGAAAAAACGGGCGGACAGCAAAGCTTTTTGTCACGAGACGAGCGGTAAGCGCAAATTTACTCTAACGCGCCGTTTTAAATTTGTCTTTTTATCTCGGGCGGTTTTCGCGGTCGCTTAAAATGCCGTAGTTTAAAGCCTAACCGCCGCATAGCGCTAAATTTTAACCACTCTAAGCGGCGCATTTTTTAGAAGCTAACAAGATTCAGTCAAATTTGAAATTTAGCAGGCAAATTTGCGGCCGGTCTCGTCAAATTTTGCCCGCTTAAATTTGCTCCGCTAGAGTAAATAAAAATTTAAAAAATTCACTACGTAAACAAGTCCATTTTAAATTAACTAAAATAACAAAATTATTTTTTAAAAATATTTTTTGTAAATTTTTTATATTTTTCTAAAATTATAACACATTTTATAATAATTTAAAATCGCTATTTAATATGAAACGTTTTTATGATATAATTTAAAAAGTAAAATACTAAAAAAATAAATAATTTAAACAATAAACACAATTACTATATATAGAAAGAGAGTGTGAATTAAATGAATCCTAAAAATTTACCAATAACTCCTCTATCGTCAGTTAAACTTGACGAACGTCAGGAAAATTTGCTTTCTCATAATAGACTGTTTGCAAATCTTTTAGGTGAAACAATTTTTAGATATGCAGGTTTACATATTTATGAAGTTACTGAAAAATTAAAAGAGGCTTCTATCAAATATTATGAAACAAAGAATCAGGAAGCTAGAAAAAACTTGTCATCTTTTTGTTCAGATCTTACTGATGTGGAAATTTTACGTGTAATAAGAAGTTTTTCGATTTTTGCGGCACTTGCCAATATTGCCGAAGATGTGTATCAGACTCACGAGCAGCGACATGCGAAAATTTCTAACAAGTTACAAATCGGAACTCTTGAAAAATCATTGCAAAATTTGAAAGAAAAAGGTATCAGTCAGGAAAAAATATTGAAAGCTATGGAAAAAGTTTCAATTGTTCCTGTTTTAACAGCACATCCGACACAAGTTCAAAGAAAAAGTATTTTGGATTTGACAAAAAAATTAACTGATATTCTGGACAAATATGAAAATGTAAAATCTAATCAAATTGATGAAAATGAATGGTTAAATGACTTAAGTCGCGGTATTCAGATTTGGTGGCAAACTGCGATGCTACGTGCGACAAAATTACGTGTGACAGATGAAATAAGCAATGCACTAAGTTACTACAATATTACGTTTTTTAATGAAATTCCTGCACTAATGAATAAATTTCAGGAAATTTCAAAGGCATTAGGATATTCAGAAATGAAATCTCAAGCTCTTGTGCCGCTGACAATGGGGATGTGGATTGGTGGAGACAGGGATGGAAATCCTTATGTTACAGTAGATACTTTGGAACAGTCTGCACAGGATCAGGCTATAAAATTATTTCAGCACTATTTTAACGAAGTACAGGAAATTTACCGCGAGTTATCAATGTCAGTATCTTTATCAAACGTAACACAAGAATTGCAAAAATTGGCAGAAGCTGCAGGAGAAGTTTCACCGCACCGTACTCGTGAACCGTATCGCCGTGCCTTGACAACAATAAGAGACCGATTGCTTGCAACAGCTTATAATCTTTGTGAATATTATCGTGATTTATTGCCCCCGAAAAGAGAAAATGGAGTCGACATACCTTATAAATCAGTCAACGAATTTACAGATGATCTGGTAACTGTAGCAGAATCTTTGAAAAAAAATAATAGTGAATTTTTGGCAAAAGGAAAGTTGACAAACTTAATAAGTGCAACAAAAATATTTGGATTTCATCTTGCAACGATTGATTTAAGACAAGATTCCAGCGTTCATGAAGTCTGTGTAGCAGAACTTCTAAAAAGTGCAAATATTTTAGAAGATTATTTAAGTTTATCAGAAAATGCTAGATGTGAAATTTTATTAAGAGAACTTGAATACGATCCGAGAATTTTAAGTGATTCTACTATTCCTCAAAGTGAAACATTAGCTTCGGAGCTTGCAATTTTTAGAAAAACAAAATCATTAAGAGATCGTTTTGGAAATAAAATTATTGAAAAAAATCTAATTTCTCATACCACAAGCGTTTCTGATATGCTAGAAATAGCAATTTTACTAAAAGAAGCTAACCTTGCAAAAGGTTACAATGGGAATGAGTTCTGTGATTTACAAATCGTACCGCTTTTTGAAACAGTAGAAGATTTAATTGCTGCCCCAGATATTTTGAGAAAATGGTTTAATTTGCCGTTAGTACAAAAATGGATGGAAAAAAACGGAAGAAAACAGGAAGTTATGCTGGGATATTCAGATAGTAACAAAGATGGTGGATATTTAAGCTCAAGCTGGTCTTTATATAAGGCACAAAAAGAGCTGACTGCAATCGGACGTGAATTTGACGTGGAAATTTCATTCTTTCATGGACGTGGTGGAACTGTCGGACGTGGTGGTGGTCCAAGTTACGAAGCTATTTTAGCACAGCCTGAAGGAAGCACACATGGAACAATCAGACTTACAGAACAGGGCGAAGTAATCGGAGCAAAATACGGAAATCCTGATTTAGGATTTAAGAATTTAGAAGCACTAGTTTCTGCAGCTTTAGAATCCTGCGCCTTGACAACTGAAGATGCAAACTGGGAAGAATACGAGCAGATTATTGAAGAAGTTTCAAATTTAAGCTATTATGCCTACCGTGATTTAGTTTATAATACTGAAGGTTTTTCAAACTTTTTCTTTGAAGTTACTCCGATAAACTTTATTGCAGGGCTAAATATAGGTTCAAGACCTTCTTCGCGTAAAAAAACTCAGACATTAGAAAGTTTAAGAGCGATTCCATGGGTATTTTCGTGGTCTCAGGCAAGAATAATGCTGCCAGGATGGTATGGTGTCGGAACTGCTTTTACAAAATGGATTGATAATAATGATGAAAAGCTGGAAATTTTACAAGAAATGTATAATGAATGGCCATTTTTCAAATCAACAATTTCAAATGTTGAAATGGTTCTTTCAAAATCAGATTTATCAATTTTTCGTGAATACGTAAAACTTGCAAGTGATCAGGAAACTGCACAAAGAATTTTTAAAGAAATAGAAAAAGAATGGATCTTGACAATTGATATTTTGAAAAAAATTACAAAAAAAGATGTTCTTCTTGCAGATAATCTAGAACTTGTCAGCAGTTTAAGAAACCGTTTGCCATATTTCGATTCAATGAACTACTTGCAAATTGAGCTAATAAAACGTTCAAGAGCTGGAGATAATTCTGAAGAACTTCGAAAAGCAATCCATATTTCAATAAATGGACTGGCAACAGGACTTCGTAACAGTGGATAATAAAAATTAAAATTAGTTAATTTTTATCAATTTTGATTAAAACATAATTTTTAAAAGGGGCATTAGCCTCTTTTATGCTTTTATTTACAAAAAACATAACAACCTAATTTAAATTTCCATAAAAATACGAGTAAGAATTGTATATCCATTAAAATAAAGATTCGAAGTAACATAAAAAAATTTTAATTCAAATTTTGGGGGTAATGTGCTAAAATCATTGTAGGAGGAAATTTTATGTATAAGGCTGTTGTAAGTGATCTGGATGGGACGCTTTTGAATGAAGAGCATAAGGTTAGTCCGTTCACAAAGGAAACGATTGAATTGTTACTGGAAAAAGGGATAAAATTTTATATTGCAACTGGACGAGGTTATGTTGGAGCAAAGGAAATAATGGATGAAATTGGATTGAAGATTCCTTTGATTACATCAAACGGTGCCAGAATTATAGATGAAAATGGAGTAGAAATTTACGTCAACAATATTGAGCAGAAATATGTGGATAAAATTTTTTCAATTAATTACAAATCATTCGATAAAGGAATAATTTTAAATGGATTCTCAGGTAATCATTGGTACGTAACAGAAGATGCCAGAGATTATTTTTATACACAAAAACCAAATAGAAAGCAATATCCAGAGCAGATTGACTGGAAAGACTTTGAAAAACTTGCTTTTACAAAAATATTTTTTCTGGGCGAACACGAAAAATTGCTGAAAATTGAAAAGGAAGTCCGAAAAGTTACAAATGGGGAAGTTAATATCGTATTTGTAAATGAGAAAAGTCTGGAGATTTTTTCAAAAGACTGCGATAAGGCTGTGGCTGCAGGTTTTTTACTGCTACGAGATGGATTAACATTGCAAGATGCTGTTTCATTTGGAGACGGATTTAACGATTACGATTTAATAACTCAGACTGGACTTGGATTTGCGATGAAAAATTCGATTTACAGATTGCTTGAAAAACTAACGGATACTGAAATTGTTGGAAGTAATGCAAGCGATGGAATGGCTAAGAAAGTAAGGGAAATTTTTAATCTTTAAGAAAACATTTTAATAAATAAAAATAAGAAAGGGAAGGTAAATAAATAATGAACAAAGTAGCATTAGTTGTAGACGATACATCTTATATTAGGGAAGATATAAAAGATATTCTAGAGGATCAAGGATACAAGGTATTTGAAGCAAGTGACGGACTAGAAGCTGTGGAAATGTATAAAAAAGTAAATCCCACAATTGTAACAATGGACATAAATATGCCAAGAATGCATGGATTAAAAGCCACACAAGTCATTACCGACTTTGACAAGGACGCTAAGATTATGATATGCAGCACAATGGTTATATTTCCAAACTATATGAAAATGGGGAAAGAAGCTGGAGCAAAGGCATTTTTATCAAAACCTTTTGATGAACAGGAATTTATGAATGAATTTTCAAAATTATTTTTATAAAAAATTTTTCATCTAAAGAATATAAATAAAAAAATTATTTAACATAAAAAGAAGGAGAAAAAATAAAATGTTTAAGGCTATTGTAAGTGACTTGGATGGTACGCTTTTAAATGCAGAACACAAAGTAAGTGAATTTACTAGGGAAACAGTGAAATTGTTATTACAAAAGGGGATTAAGTTTTATATTGCAACTGGGAGAAATTATTTGGGAGCAAAAGAGGCTATGGATGAGCTTGGGGTAAAAATTCCGTTGATTACTTCACATGGCTCTGCTGCTTTTGATGAAAATGGAAATGAGATTTTTTCAAATAGGCTGAAAAGAGAATATTTGGACAAGGTTCTTAATATTGATTATAAAGCGTTTGGGAAAGATATTATTATAACTGGGTATTCTGGACCAAACTGGTTTGTTACTGAAGATTTGAGAGAATATTTTTATAATAAAAAACCGGATAGAACTAGATACCCAAAACAGATTACTCCTAGCGAATTTAAAAAACATGATTTTGCAAAAATATTTTTTCTTGGGGAAGATCACGATGAACTTCTGGAATTAGAAAATGAGATAAAAAGAGTGGTCGGAGAGGAAAACATAAGTCTTTTATTTGCAAATGAAGGAAGTCTGGAAGTTTTTCCTGCAGATTGTAACAAAGCGAAAGCGGCAGAAGTGGTGCTGGAAAGAGATGGACTTACATTAAAAGATGCTGTTTCATTTGGGGATGGGCTGAATGACTATGAATTGATAACAGAAACAGGGCTTGGATTTGCAATGGGAAACTCGATTTATTTATTGCTTGAAAAATTGACAGATACGGAAGTTATTGAAAGCAATGCAAATGATGGAATGGCAAAAAAAGTTCGAGAGATATTTAATTTATAAGATTGAAGAAAGAAGGAAAACTTATGTATAAAGCGGTTATTAGTGACTTGGATGGAACTTTGCTAAGCAGAGGGCATCACGTTACTAAATTTACTAAAAATGTAATAAAAAAAATAATAAAAAATGGAATAAAGTTCTATATTGCTTCAGGCAGAAGTTATGATCAAATTGGATATGTAACTGAGCAGCTTGAAGTAAAAATTCCGATTATAGCGGCAAATGGTGCCAGAATTTTTGACGCAGACGGAAATATGATTTATGAAAAGGGATTATCAAGCAAAGCGGCAAAAGCAATATTGGGGTTGGATTACGAAAATATCGCTGAAGGTTCACATTTAAACATTTTTTCAGGGAATGACTGGATTATTACAAAGGGAACCGCTCAAAAAGTGTATGATAGGATTTCAAGAGATGTAAAAGTTGACTTTAAGGAACTTCCAAAAGATGAATTAGAAAACTTGGATATATTAAAAATATTTTATATTGGAAACCATGAGCAGCTTACCAACTTGGAAAAAGCTATCTTAAAAATAACAGACGATGTAAATGTCATCTTTGTCAGTGACTATTGCATGGAAATTATGGCAAAAGGTGCAAACAAGGGAGCGGCGACAAAATTCTTGTTAGAAAGGGAAGGCTTGGAATTAAAGGATGCAGTAGCTTTTGGAGATGGAGAAAATGACTTTGAAATACTTACAATGGTTGGAAAAGGCTATGCAATGGGGAATTCCATCGATAGACTAAGAAAACTGCTACCAAAAGATTTTGAATATGTAGGAGCAAATACGGAAGACGGGGAAGCTGTGAAATTACAAGAGTTATTTTTGGAAAGAGCGAAGAATATTTAATTATGGCTTTGAGTAAATGAGCATAATAAATAATGTGAATAGAATAGTTGACATCATAGTTTAGTTGTACTATCAATGAGTTTAGGTGAAGCATTTAAAAGAGCTTTATTTGATAAAATTGAAGAACGATACGATGTTGTTTATTGGTGAAGAGGCATATAAGGAGTATGTTGATAATGGGAAGAAAAGTAGACCATTTTCTGAATTGAAAGGTGAACTGAATTTATGACCTATACCGTAAGCACGACACCACGATTTGATAAGGAATTTAAAAAGTTAGATAAGTATACTCAGTGAATGTTAGCTGCCTGGATTGATAAAAATCTTGAAAATTGTACTAATCCTCAGAAGCGGTTATTTTTTTGATTTATTTCAAAAAATAGAAAGGAAAAACAATGGAAATAAAATTAAAGATTTAACTAAAAAGTTGCTTAAACTCTAGTTTCAGAAATAATGATATTTATAATTTAGTCTTGAAAAAAGAGTTTAAGTTTATGTTAAAATAATACAAATTAATTTTACTTAGTAGAAATCGCATCCACATCATACTGTTTTCCCAGCTCAATTTTAGAATTATTCTTCAAGTCATAATAAGCCGCAACGCCTATCATCGCTGCATTATCAGTGCAATATTCCATTTTTGGAAAATGAACTTCGATTTGTTCGTTTTCGTCAGTTTTAATATTTGTAAATTCTAAAAATTTCTCACGAAGCCGTCTGTTGGCAGAAACGCCGCCTGCAACAAGTATCGTTTTCACATCTTTTTCTTTTACAGCCATCAATATTTTATCATACAAAACATTTACAATAATTTCCTGAAGAGATTTTGCAATATCTTCTTTTGAAATAGGATTACCTTTCATCTTTTGATTATTTACATAATTAGTTATAAAAGTCTTTATTCCACTAAAACTGAAGTTGTAGCCGTCAACTTTTGGTTTTTTTATTTTTAAAATATCTTCTCCATTTATTGACAATTTATCTATATGCGGTCCTCCTGGATAGTCTAATCCCAATATTCTTGCAATTTTGTCATAAGTTTCTCCAACGGCATCATCCAATGTTTCACCGAGTAAATCAGTAATTATTTTTCCATTTTCTTCGTAAATATAATACAAGTTTGTATGTCCACCTGATACAACTAGCGATATTGCAGGTAATTTTACATCATTATCAATAAAACTTGAAAAAATATGTCCATTAATGTGATTTACTGGAAGTAGTGGAATGTTGTTGGCGTAACTCAAGGATTTTGCGAACATTAAGCCTACAAGTAACGAGCCAATAAGTCCAGGAGTGTTTGTTACAGCGATGTAATCAATATCGCTTAATTCGCAGTTTGCTTTTTCCAGAGCTTCGGTAAATACTGGTAAAATATTCTCAATGTGATGCCGTGAGGCAATTTCAGGAACTACTCCGCCAAATTCCTTATGAATATCAATCTGAGTGGAAATAATATTGCTTAAAATCTTTTTCCCATCTTCTACAACTGCAACGGAAGTTTCATCACAGGATGTTTCAAATGCAAGTATTTTCATAGTTTTTCTCTCTTTCTTCTTTTCGTTTTTCATTTTTCTCTTCAATTTTTAATTGTCATATTCCTTAACAATTTTGTTAAATACAGTTTTTACTGAAATTCCCGTCATACAATCTGCATATTTCTTAGGAAATTTATCATCTCCATAAAGTGAATGTGGCGGACAGTTTGGATTATTTAGCAAAAATGTACTTTTTTCAAAGGAAAATAATTTTGGATCAGTTGGTCCAAAAAATACAAAAGTTTTGGCTTTTACAGCTCTAGCTATATGAAAAGGGCCTGAATCGTTTACGACTGCCGCTTTGGCGTATTTTAACAATACACCACTTTCCTTAAAAGAAATTTTCCCGCACAAATCAATCACTCGTCCATCTCCATCACCTTTTACAATATTCGCATCTTCTTTTCCACCAATCACAAAAATTCTCAACTTTTCATTATTTTTTACAAATTTACTTTCATTTTCGAGAATCTTTTTTGCCAGTTCATCATAATAAGGCCACTTTTTCGTAAATTTAGAAGCTCCTGGAGCCAGCACAAAATAACTTCCGTCTTTCAAATCATATTTTTGTACAAATTTTTCTTCCATTTTTTTATCAATATAAAATTCCAGATTATCCCCAAGACCATTTTTTATATTTTTATCAGAAAAACTTATTCCCAGTTTTTTCAATGCTGTAAAATAACTCTCAACAATTGTACAATCTGCATTATATGTAATAAGTTTCGCTTTTACAAGTATAGTTTTCCACCATTTTCTCTTTTTATATCGGCAATACTGAGTATTCTTGTTTTCAAGGCTTTTTCCAAGAATTCTGGAAAGAAATTTGGAATGTAAATCAATAACGTAGTCATAATTCTCTATTTTCAGTTTATTTACAATATCTTTTATATAGTTTCTATCTTTGCTTTTCTTTTTCTCAAAAATTACCAAATTCCTAATTTCAGGATTCAATGAAATTGCTTCAGAAAAAGTATTATAAACTATAAAATCTATCACAGCCTCTGGATACTTCTCTTTAATTGCCCTTATCGCTGGAGTTGTAAGAACCACATCTCCAAATGAACTAAATCTTATTATTAATATTTTCATATTTTTCCTTTTCTAAATAAATCTGGCATTTCACTCAGTTCCTTTAATAAAAGCAAATGCAAAATTTGAGTAAAATAGCCGTATATTTTAAGTTTGATTTTGCTTTATTCATATTTTATAATTTAAACCTGCTATTAGTCAAGCATTTTTCGTTATATGCCCGAATCTATTTTAATATCAAACCAATAAAATCAAGTAATGTTCGGATTTGAGCAACATAGTCGTAACTTTTAATTTCGATTTTAAAGTGCATTATTATAAAACAAAAAAAATGCAGTCAATAAACTAACTACATTTCAATAATTTTTAAACTAATCTGCTAAATGTCTGAATAACTGGAGCATTTTCACACATTTCTACTAATAATGGTACAATTCTAGTAAAATGCCCGCTTGCATTATGCTTTTCAATAGCTTCGTTAGACTTCCATTCTTCAACAAATACCAAATGGTTTTCCTTTTCTGTATTTTGCTGCAAATGATAGGAAACACATCCCTCTTCTGCACGGCTTTCCTTTATAAGTTCATTACAAAGTTTGATAAAATCAGACAATTTATCATTTTTCACTTCAAAACTTGCTAATATATGAATCATAAACTGCTCCTCTCTAAAATTTTTTATTAAAGACATTATTTATAAAAAAAAATACCTACAATAATCGCAAGTATAACTTAATTAATATAGTGGTGCCTAGAAGAAGATTCGAACTTCCGACCCTACGGGTATGAACCGTATGCTCTAGCCAACTGAGCTATCTAGGCATTTGGTGGCGGGAGCTGGATTTGAACCAACGACCTTCGGGTTATGAGCCCGACGAGCTACCATACTGCTCTATCCCGCGACAATGAAAGTTTGTTATTAAGTGGTGCCTCGGGCCGGACTTGAACCGGCACGGGATAAATTCCCACAGGATTTTAAGTCCTGTGCGTCTACCGATTTCGCCACCAAGGCTTAACTTACTTAAAAGTAAACTTACAAATAACATTATATAGTATTTTTCTAAATTTGTCAACAACTTTTTTTCTAGATTTTTTTGTGCTAAAGTGATAAAATATATTATAAAATAAATTTAAGAATTCTAGGATTTTTAGAAAAGGAAGAGAGTGTGCAAAATGTATAAAATATTTAAAGATACAGAGTACAAAGTGCTTAAAGATGGGAAAAAATTTGAAATAAGAGGTATTGAGTATGATTCACGAAAAATTGAGAAGGATTTTGTATTTGTGGCAATGACGGGAAGTGCTGTGGACGGGCATAATTTTATTCAAAATGCAGTTGACAACGGAGCAAAAATGATTATTTGTGAAAAAGAAGTGGATGTGAAGCAATATACAAATACTACTGAGATAACTTTCGTTTTAGTGGAAGATATACGAAAAAAATTGGGAATAATTGCTTCCAATTATTATGATTATCCGCAAAATAAGATAAAAATTATTGGAATTACAGGAACAAACGGAAAAACTACTTCAAGTTTTATTTTAGAAAATATTTTGGAAAAAACGGCTAGAATAGGCACAACTGGAAATCGTATTTTAGATGAAGAATTCCAGACAGTAAATACAACTCCTGAATCACTGGAACTAATAAAATTAATTGACAAAAGTGTAAAAAAAGGTGCAGATTACTTTATAATGGAAGTTAGCTCGCATGCTTTAGAAATTGGACGTGTTGATATGCTGCAGTTTGATTCTGCCATATTTACAAATTTAACTCAGGATCATCTTGATTTTCACAAAACGATGGAGAATTATTTTAATGCCAAGAAAAAAATGTTTTCAATGTTGAGAAATAATAACAGTCAGGGTGTAGGTGTAATTAATATTGATGATGAATATGGAGCAAAAATTTATTCTGAAAAAAAAGATAATAACTATATTTCAATAAGTGTGAGAAATGAAAATGCTGATATCTGGGGCGATATTTTAAATTACACAAATAATGGCATGAAAATAAAAATAAATTTAGAAAATTATTTAGAAAAAAATAAACATAATTTAAAAAATTCGGATGGTGAATATAAGTTTGAGATAAATTTAATTGGAGAATATAACTTATATAATGTATTAGGATGCGTTGCTTCTGCATTATCACTTGGAATTGAAATGAGCGTTATTGTAGAAAAATTAAAGGAAATGCCTGTAGTGCCTGGTAGATTTGAAACAATAAAAAATGAGTTGGAAGCAAGAATTGTAGTAGATTTTGCCCATACAGATGACGGACTTTTAAATATTGGAAAAACTTTAAAGCAGATTACAGATAAGCGAGTAATAACAATATTTGGTGCAGGTGGAGACAGAGATCACGAAAAACGCCCAAAAATGGCAAAAGCGGCTTCAAAATTCAGTGATTATATTATTCTAACATCAGATAACCCGCGTACAGAAAATCCCGTAAGTATTTTAGCAGATATAGAAAAAGGGTTAATTGATGAAAAATATCCATTTGACAAGTATTTAATTATTTCCGACAGGGAAAGAGCAATAAAATATGGTATAAAAATGCTAGAAAAAGACGACAGTCTGTTAATCGCAGGAAAAGGGCATGAAACTTATCAGATAATTGGAACTGAAAAGACGCATTTTGATGATAGGGAAATTGTGAGAAAAATTTTGGAAGAAATGAAATAATATATAAAGGATATATTTTTCATACTAAACCCCGTTTAAAAATGAGAATAAATTCTTAGACGAGCCAGGGTTGCAAGGGAAATGGCGACTGATTTCCCTTGATTATATCATATAAAAAGAAAAAATATAAAATTATGAAAAACATTTATTAATAATAATCAGTTTTTCAAAATCTGAATAAAAATCCCTTATACGAATACTTAATACTATTCTCCGTTTAAATAGCGAATATTTAATAAATTTTGGATTACATACTATTTAGTAAGGAATTAAAACTTTTGGTCCTTAACATAGTTTCTATTTTATAATGGGATTTAGTATTAGATTATTTTATTTAATATTAGTTTTTACTATTTTTATTAGTTTTTTTCTTTTTTTTCGCAGGATTGCTCATTGCCGCAAATCCTTATCTTGCAGTAAAGGTTTATCCTGATAATTAAAATTGTGGCAAGATTGCTACGCAATACCTATGGCTAGACTACGACTTTTATTTGCCCAACTCCGAAACTCCTCCTTATAGTCGTCAAACAGTCGTAGTTGAACAAATAAAAGCTCCGTCGGTTTGTTAAAACAAAAAAATTATATTTTAATTATTTTGATTTTTATCCTTTGTTGGCAAAGATTATAATAAATTCGTTATTTAAATGGGGGTTAGTATAAAATATAATTTTCGCTTTTTAAACGGGAAATAGTATTATTATACAATCTATCAACTCAAAAAAACTGATATTTTCCAAATAAAAAACCTTTAAAATACGTATTTCAAAAGAATACATTTCTTAAAGGTCTTTCCATTAAATTATTTCTGCAATATCTTATTTTTTAAATCTATTTTTCAAATCCAATACAAATTTTGTCAAATCTTCTGTAAATGACTCTGTATTTGCTTTTACTTTTTCTGAAAAATTGGCAAAATCATCTTTTAATTTTTCTGCTCCATTTTCAAATTTTTCTTTTAATTCCTTATATTCAATATCGGTTTTCAGTTTTCTTTCATATTCTTCAGCTAGCTCCAAATCTTTTCTTACAACGGCAGCATCTTTTCTTAAAATAGTTTCCGATTCATATTTATTCAAAAAATTATCGAGTTCTGAAACATCTGATTCTCCCACAAGCAAAATCAGTCCATAATGGTCATTTACAAGATGTTTTGAAACATCTTCAAAGATACTCACCACTTTTTCATCTTCCTTATCTCCATGTCTTCCACCTAGCAAAGCTCCAATAGCTCCACCAAAAACAATTCCTAATGGACCACCGATAATTCCAATAAAGCTGCCTAGTAAACCACCATTCAGAAATCCTATTTTCCCGTTTGAAGCGACTTCAAATCCGTCTTTAAAGGTCAATTTATCATTTTCCTTTTTTACAACAGCTGCCTGAGTAATCACATAATTTTTCCCAATATATTTAGCCTTTATATCCGCTAGTGTCTCAAATGCACTTAGCTGATTTTTAAATGTTGCAAGTAACACATTATTTTCCATAACTATCATTCCTTTCAATTTTTATATAATTGTTATCAAAATTTAACTTTTCAAATAATTCATTATACGTTCTGAAAAAATAGTTTTTATTTTGTTGCTACTTATTTTTTACTTTTCAAAAATAAATTTATCCCCATAATACCTGAAATAAAAAATCCTAATAGTCCCAGTCCTGAAATTCCAAAGATTTTTGGTGGAATATTTGCTAAAGCCAATATTGATGAACCAACAAACAGTGATGAAATAATGATTGCCAGAATCAATCGTTCAAAAGCCTTTTGAAATTTATCAAAACCAATTATTTCATGTTTATGCTTTAATTCATTATTCTGAATTTTTTCTAAGAGAATTTTCATATCTGTAGGCAAAGTTAGCCAATTGTCTGAAAAAGTTTCAATTTTAGAAATACCTTTTCTAAAAATATTAATCGGATTCATTCTTTCTTTGGTAATCTTATTCATATATGGTCGCATAACTTTTGTTATATTTAAAGTCGGATCTAGATGTCTTCCTATTCCTTCAATTTGCCCAATACCCTTTACTAATAGGTAAATATCTTCCGAAAGCAGAATCTGATTATTACTGAATATTTTTCTTGCCTTTTCAAAAATAGTAACTACATCTATATTTTCCAATGAATTTTCATCTACCAGCTCAATTAGACCGTACAGCTCTCTTTCAAATTTTCTTTCATCTGCCACTTCAAATTTTACAGCCAGTTCCCGTATTGTTTCAATCATTTTTTTCACATCTTTTTTAAGAGAGTAAATAATCAAATTGATTAAAAGTTCCCGCTCGTTCGGATAAAGCCTTCCCATCGCCCCAAAATCAATAAACACAATTTGTCCATTTTCCTTTATAAAGATATTGCCAGGATGCGGATCAGCATGAAAAAATCCATGTTTCAAAAATTGTGTCAAATATAAGTCAAGTCCTGTTCTCGCAACTTTTTTTGTTTCTATTCCAATTTTTATAATATTTTCAGCATCTGTAATTTTAAATCCTTCTATCATTTCCATAGTAAGAATACGATCATTAGAAAGTGTCTTATACACAACTGGAACGTGAATTCTACTATCATTCTTAAAGTTGTTTGTAAAACGAAGCATATTATTTAGCTCATTATTTAACGAAAGCTCTTCATTTAACATTTTTTCAAAACTTTCTACAATCTCGCTAATACTCATTCTTTTTAAAACATCATAATATTTTTCAAGAGTTTTTGCAAGATTTTTCATAATACCCAAATCAGCTTCAACAACAGGACGTATATTTTTCCGCTGTATTTTTATAACAACTTTTTCTCCTGTCTTTAGCTTTGCTCTGAATACTTGCCCTATTGAAGCCGAAGCCATTGGATTTTCTTCTATCTCGCTAAAGTAATCATTTACATCAATTCCAAGCTCTAAATCCAGCTTTTTCCTTACATCAATTTTCTCTACTTCCACATTATCCTGTAACTTTTGCAGTTCTATAATAAATTCTTCAGGCAATATATCTTTCCTGTTACTTAACATTTGCCCAAATTTTATATGAACAGGTCCCATTTCTTCAATTGCCATTCGGATTCTTTCATAAAAAGTATATGAATTTATTTCTTCAATTTTATCGCTGTACCTACGTTTAACATTTTTGGGAATATATTTCTCAAGTTCCCCTCTTTTAAACAATTCATCAAATCCATATTTTGCAATTACTCCTGAAAGTTTCATTACTCTTTTTGTCTTTTGGCTAATAATTTCCACTTATTTTCACTTCCATCTTTTAAAAATACTTGGTTACATCAAAAAATACAATAATTAACATTAATACAAGCAAAAAAATCATTCCAATTAAATGTATTTGCTCTTCAATTTTTTTATTAATTTTTATTCCTAAAAATTCAGGAATAATGAAAATCAGTCTTCCTCCATCAAGTGCAGGAATAGGCAGCAAATTCATAATTCCAATATTTATTGAAATTAAAATAAATATATTAATTAACGCCAGGAAGCCACCTTGCCCATATGCAAGTCCAACGAGTTTTGGAAGCCCTACAGGTCCTGTCATTTCCTTCATTGCCACTTTTCCAGTTACAAGCATTTTTACTCCAACAAGTGTCAGTTTAAAATAATCTCCAAATTTCTGAAAACTTATTTTTATTTTTTCATTAAAAGTTGATTTTTGTTCCAATATTCTTATTCCTAAAATGTTTCCTTTAGCTTCCTCATTGTATGTTAATTTTACATTTTCTGTAATTTCTGCATTATTTCTCAATATTTTTAAATTCACATCTTCATTTTTATAATTCTGACTAATTTTTAAAATTTTTTCTGACATATCAAGCCAGCTTGATACATTTTCTCCGTTAATTGACAAAATTTTATCATTTACCTGCAATTTCCCTTTTGCCTTAGAATCTTCCTGAACTGCTCCAACTATCGGCTTTGCATATTCCACAGGTAAAATTCCTGTTACTGAAAGTAACATAAATAATGCCACCAAAGCTGAAATAAAATTCATTGTAACTCCTGCAATTAACACAACAAATCGTTTAAACGGAGATTTTGTAAAAAATCCATTTTCTGAAATTTTTTTCTGTTTTTCCAATTCTTCAGCCACAGCTATATTCAATTTTTTTTCTACTTCATTGACAAATTTTTCGTCATCAATTTTTTCATTTTTCTTTTCCATCTCATTTTTTAAATTTTCTGTTATCTCATCAATTTTTTCCTTCTTGAATGTTTCCAAATCAAATTCCTGCGGCTGCATACCTTCAATATTTACAAACCCGCCAAGCGGCAAAGCTCTAATCGAATAAACAGTTTCTCCTTTTTTTACAGAAAAAACTTTCGGTCCCATTCCAATTGCAAACTCAGAAACAGGCATTTTAAAAAATTTAGCCGTAGCAAAATGTCCGAGTTCGTGCAACAATATTATCATTCCTAAAATTATTATTGTAAAAATTATTCCCATATTTTCTCCATCTTTAATTTATTTTTTTATTTAAAAAATACTGCTTTCAATGAGACAGTCCCCATAAAAAGCAGCTAAATTCAAAAACTTGACTTAATTAATATTCATAATTATAATAGATTACTGTCTGTTGTTTCTTCACCTAATGAAGCATCAATGTCTTCATAGTCAATTCCAACTGGAATTGAAGTCAAAACTTTGTCTGTAACTTTTGAAAGATGTGCATTCATTGCATAAGCTGCTCCACTTACAAAATCTATTACTCTTTGCCCTACTTCATATTCTAAAAATTCCAGACTGAATGTTACAACTTTGTTTTCTTTTATTGCATCTGCAATTAATCTTGAATCTTCAAAAACTTTTGGTCTGATAATCGAAACATAGCTCACTTTTGACGACGCCATTTTTGTAATTTCCTCCTTTTTTCCTACTCCAAAAAGACTTCCAATGCCTTTTTTCTCTTCTGGTTGTTTTTCTTGTTCAACTCGATTTACTGCTGGTTTTGGTTGAACTTTTGCCTGTTGAGTTTGTAACGGCTGTTCTACTACCGTTTCTTTTCTTTCATCATTTGACAATTCTTCAGATAACTCATCGTCATCATCTTCAATATCATCGCCAAAAAATTCCATTATTTTTCTTTTAAGTCCCAAAGTATAACCTCCTATTCAAATAACTTACTTCCTATTCTAATTATAGTAGCCCCATTCTTTAAGGCTTCTACATAATCATTCGACATTCCCATAGAAATCTCAGTAACATAATCATGCCGCTTCTGGTATTCTTCTTTTAGTTTTCTCATATTTAAAAAATAATCATTTATTTCAGACTCACTTGCCTCAAATGGTGCCATGGTCATAAAACCAATTATTTTTACATTACTCATAGAAAAATATTTTTCGCTATCTTTTTTAAAATCTTCAATGTAAACTCCTGTTTTGGACTCTTCTTTTGAAACATTAACTTGAATCAATCCATTTATAATTCTGTCATTTTCAATAGCTTTTTTATTTATTTCATCTAAAAGTTCATAAGAATCAATCGAATGTATTAAATTCACACTATTAATTATATACTTTATTTTATTTTTTTGCAACCTTCCAATAAAATCCCATTTAATATTTTTATATTTCTCATCTGAAAATTCATTTAGCTTGTCCCGATAAAGCTGAGCCCTATTTTCACCAAAATAATCATACCCCATCTCAATCAGAGCATTGTGTTCTTCTACATCAAAATACTTACTTACAAATAAAATTTTAACTTTTTCAGGATATGGAGAATATTTTTTTATATCTTCCAAAATTTTTTCATAGTTCTGTTGAATTTTTATACTATCGAGTTTCATTTTTGCTCCTTATTATTTTTTGACTTACTTTGTAATTGATTAATTCCTATTTATTTTCTATAAGTACAAATATGATATTTTTCACAGTTACACTATTATAACCTTTTTTTCAAATAAATTCAACAAATACATCATTTGCCAGCAACATTCCTCTTTTTGTTAAACGAAGCCTTATTTCATAAGTCTTTTCTGCCATTTTTTCATCAAAAAATTCATTATTTTTGACTTTATTTTTTATTTCTTTTTCTTTTGTATCAATAAATTTTTCAATTTTTTGTTCTCTTTTTTCTGAAAAATCCACTTTTTTCACAATAAATTTTTCCAATAATCCATTTTTTATAAGTTTTTCAACTCTCTCATCCTCAAAATACCCAATTCCCTCCTGAATCAGCCTTAACCCCAGCATTCTACTTAACTTTTCACTTTCAATTTTATCCACAATTTCAATTGTATTTTCATCAATCGGCAATTCTTTATTATCTAGAAATTTATAATATCTATTAAATGTACGAACATTGCTATGACGATTTTTATCATAATAAGCCGCTGCACTCATCCCAGCACCAATAAACTTTTTATTTCTCCAATATTTCAAATTATGCCTTCCTCCATTTTTCTGCCTTTCCTTAATCATTTCAAAGGTTTCTATATTTTTAAATATTTCATTTTTCAATGTTTCTTCATTCTTCTTAATTTCTGAAAAATTTTGAAAATCTATTCTCTTTTCTAAATTATAATTTTTATTAATATTTCTATTTTTCTGAAAATTTTCATCAATTCGTGCAAAATTCGATATTTCATAATGGCAGTACCCATTTTCATTAAAAAATTCAATAATCATCTCATACATCTGAGCTTCCACATCCTGATCAATTTCTGACAGAATACCCTTTTGCAACTTACTCCAGAAAACAGTCCCTTCTTCCCATATAAGTGAGTAAATCGACACATTTTCAGGCTTTAATTCTTTCAAAATATTCAAATCCTTCTGTAAATCCTCAATACTTTGATTAGGAATTCCAAACATCAAATCTACGGTAATATTGTTAAATCCAGCTTTTCTAGCCATTTTGTACACATTTACCGCATCATCTGAACTATGCTGCCTTCCAATAAAGTCCAGAACATGATTCTGAAAACTCTGTATCCCAATACTCAGCCTGTTTATCCCAATTTCCCGAATTTCCTTCAATTTTTCCAAAGTCATGTCAGTCGGATTCAATTCCAAAGTAATCTCCGCATTCCCAGTCCAGTCCAATTCATCCATTATTTCCTTTATCATTCCAACTGGCAATAGCGAGGGCGTTCCCCCACCAAAATAAATCGTATCATACTTAAACTTTGGGTACATCCTAATTTCCCTAATTAAATAATCTACATATTTTCTATATTCCTTCTCCATTCTCACAAACGTACAAAAATCACAGTATTCACATTTCTTGTCACAAAACGGAATATGAATATATATTGCATCAACATCTTTTTCTTTTATTTCTATCATTTTTCACAAGTTCTCTCTAAAAATTTTGTTATATTTTTTATTACAAAATATCTATAGCTTTCTAATAAAAAAGATCAGAAAAACTGAACTTCCACCAAAAATTAGACATTTAGTTTAAGTAATCTTCTGATCTCTTTAAAAAATTATAATCCTAAAAATTTTGAAAATTCTTCCATTGTCTTATCAAGTTTTGCTTTTACATTTTCATTTGAATCTGCATTTACACTGAAGTAGAATTTGATTTTTGGCTCTGTTCCAGATGGACGGGCTGTAATGTAAGTGTCGTCTTCCAGAACAAATTGTAAAACGTTTTCTTTTGGTAATTTTATTTCAGTTTCTGCTCCTGTTTCCAAGTTGTATTCTTTGTGTGAAAAGAAATCACGTTTAATTTTAATCTTTTTACCAATCAGTTCGTCTTTTACGTTTTCTCTCAAATTAGTCATAAGAGCAGCCATTTGTTCAATTCCATCTTTTCCTTTAAGGGTTACAGATTTTATTCCTTCTAGATAATATCCAAATTCTTTATATAATTTTTGCAATTCTTCGTAAATTGAACTTCCGATTGAATCATAGTAAGTGGCCATTTCAGCGATTACCATTGAAGTTACTAGTGCATCCTTATCTCTTGCATGTGTTCCAATCAAATATCCGTAACTTTCCTCAAATCCAAATAAATATGTTCCATCCAGTTCCTTATTTTCAAATTGTCTAATTTTTTCTCCAATATATTTAAATCCTGTCAATGTTTTCATAACTCCAACATTTTTTGAAGGTGCAACTACATCAATCATCGGTGTAGAAACAACTGTTGTTATAACTTTTGCATTTGCAGGAATGTCTTTCTTATTATTTAGAAGATATTGCAGTAACAATAATCCAACTTGGTTTCCATTTGGATAATACCATTCATTTTTATCATCTTTTACAGCAATACCAATTCTATCAGCATCAGGATCGTTTGCCATAACTATTTTTGCCCCAATTTCATCAGCTAATTTTACTCCAAGCTTAAATGCCGCTTTTTCTTCAGGATTTGCATAAACTACTGTAGGAAAGTTTCCATCTGGCTCAATTTGTTCCTTCACAACTTCAAAATTGTACCCAAAATCAGATAAAATACGTTTCATTGGACGCCCACCCGTTCCATGAAGTGGAGTATAAACTATTTTGAAATTTTCTTTCCCTGGAATATCTGTTTTTAGAGTTTGTGTTTTTATTGCATCTAAATAATCATCATCAATTTTTCCGTCCAATTGAATAATTAACCCTTTTTCTCTTCCTTCATCCTCAGAAATTACTTTAATTTCTTCAAGAGTCTGAATTTTATTAACTTCTGCAACAATAGCAGGTGCATGCGGATCTACTACTTGTGCTCCATCATCCCAGTAAACCTTGTATCCATTGTATTCCACAGGGTTATGCGAAGCAGTTACAACGATTCCAGCCATAGTTCCTTTATATCTTACTCCAAATGATAATTCAGGAGTAGAACGTAAATCTTCATAAATATATGCTTTAATTCCATTGGCAGCCATAACTCTCGCTGTATTCAAAGCATATTCTCTTGAGCCAATTCTACAATCATGAGCAATTATAATTCCTTTTTCTTTTGCCAATTTTTCATCGAATTTCAGCATATAATTTGCAAGCCCTTGAGTTGCTTTTCTAATTACATATTTATTAATTCTGTTAGTTCCAATCCCACGAACACCTCTAATTCCACCAGTTCCAAAGCTCAAATCCTTAAAAAATCTGTCTTCAATTTCCTTATCATTTCCAGCCAGACTTCTCAATTCTTCCTTATCCTTTTCATCAACAGCTTCTGAATTTAACCAGTATTCGTATTTTTTCATATATTCCATGGCACGCCTCCTAAAAAATTTTTATTTAAACAGTTTTAATTAACGATATTTCTTAGTTTAATTTGCAAAATATTTCTATTCTATATTAATTTTACCACATTTATTGAAATATACAAATTATTTTTAAAAAATTTTTTAAATTTTCCATCATCTAAAATTATGTTACTTATATTTAGGTACGGCTTAAGGTCTAAAATCTACAATATTTTAAATTTTATAAACTGAACCATAATAAAATCAATATTTATTCATTCTAAAAATCACAATTGTTCTTCTTAATTACTCAATCCACACTATTTCTACTTATTTAATCTTGCAAAATTCGAGTATAAAATCAATATCAGCACCAGCGTCATTACCCCGATATTCACAGCAAATGGCAAAAATGGGTTAAATGCCAGCAAATGCCCTGATAACAGCGAACCTATAGCAGTTCCAAGCGAACCCACTGCAGATGCCACTCCCAGTATCTTCCCCTGATTTTCCTTATATCTCTGAGCAATAATAGTATTTCCAAGCGAACGTACAATCTCGTACGTCATTGTATAAAGAGCCATCAAAAGATATGGAGTTACACCAAATTTAACTCTAAACAAAATCACTGCCATCAATATTATTCCAACAAAAATCAGAAATTTATAAATACTTTTTTCTTTAAACTTTTTTAATAATTTCCCCAGCAAAAATGCAGTTCCAAAAAAGGCAAGTAATGAGGAACACATAACAAAAGTTCCAATTGTATCAGAAGAAACTTTTTTATAAAATTTCAAAAAACCTGAAATAAAAAGTTCAGTAACAAAAATTTTATATATAGGAGGAAAAGTTTATGAGAAACAAAAAAGTATTGTTGGCAGTTCTACTGGGAGGAGTTATTCTGGCATTACCTATGACGGGAGCAGTAAAGAAAAAATCTTCCGGAAGTTCAACTGTTAGATTTAAAAGCTGTAAGGAGGCAAGAGCTGCTGGATATTCAGATATCAGAAAAGGAGAACCGGGATATAGCCCAAATCTTGACAGAGATAATGACGGGATTGCCTGTGAATCAAAATAAAAAGAAAAGAGGGAAACAATCACAATGTCTATTAAAAATTTAACATTAAAAAATTTGGATACTGAAGAAACTTTTGAAGTAAATTTATCTGAAGTGAGATACGACTCTGATGCTGATACATCAGCTTACCGTGACGACTCCATGGGACAAAAAGTGACACACTGGATAAGCGGTGAAGACAGTGATGGAAATGAATTTTCTATTAAATACAGAGAATACCCTGAATGTTGCTATGAATATCCTGTAGTTGACGAAGGTAATTTTGAAATAATTTCATGTGAATTCTATAATGGATTTGAAGAATACTAATTTCGAGACAGTAAATCTATAAAAATAAATAATCTTGATATAATAAAACTAAATAAAAAGGCCCTGCGACCAACAGGACCTTGAAAATATGTGTGTGATATACCCACATACTCCAACCAGTATTAAGTATATCACACAACTTTAAATTATGCAAGGAGTGTGATTTTTTAATGAAAAACCC
>ERZ772921.540-NODE-540-length-23203-cov-7.001426_pt1 | contig 23203 bp, 23 predicted proteins | sample MGYA00512117_ERZ772921 | MGnify/ENA primary metagenome ERZ772921 (study PRJEB29015, sample SAMEA2737944) | human oral metagenome | biome: human oral; feature: human-associated habitat; material: dental | place: China | collected 2150 ...
CAGAAATTCATTTACATCCAGAATGGCAACTAAAATTTGCTGAATTGATAGTTTTATTGCAAAGAGAGTTTGGAATGCATATTTTATTGACAACACATAGTCCGTATTTTTTAAATGCAATTGAAGTTTTTTCGGAACGACATAAAATTGATGATAAATGTAAATATTATGTGGCTGAAAATGAAGGAAATAGCAGTATTATAAAAGATGTAACAGGAAATACAAGAGAAATTTATAGAAAATTAGCAAGACCAATTCAGGATTTAGAAAATATTAGATATAGCAGTGATTTAGATGAGTAAAAAAATTAATTTGAAAATATATAATACTTCTACATTAAAGCAAACTTCAAAAGATGATAACAATGAAGAATATATGACAGAAAGTCAAATTAAAGTAATTAATTTTGATAGTGTTGGAGGAGATAAGTACACTAGAAATAATAATTTGAGCATTCAGCTGAAAACAAATGATGTTTTATTTTTACATAGCGATAGAAGATATACTTTTATTGAATTTAAAAATGGGAAATTACTTGATAAGTCTAATAGAATTGATATAAAAAAATTAAAGGATATAGAGTTAAAGATTCTTAATAGTATGTTTGTTTTAGGAGATATTGAGAAAAAATCTTTAAATACTTTAAAAGAAATTACAAATTATATTTTAGTCTACAATGAAGAAAAAAATTCACCAAATGAAAAGAATTCCATTTCAGAGATTGGAAATTATTTTATAAATCAGGGAAGTAGTTTATCAGTTGGAGAAAATACTTTTGGTAAAGATGAAATCATTTGTTTTGGACTTGAAAAATTTAAAAATTATTGCTTCAAAAATGTACACACCTACTCAAAAGAGGAATTTGAGGAAAAATTTGTAAGAAAATATGAGAAATTAAAATAAAAAATAAAGTCTTTTTTGCTTCTTTTTGTGGCGAAAATTTATAGGAAATAAAAAAATAAAAAGAAGAGTGAAAATACCGAAAGGAGTGAAAAAATTGAATTTTCTTTTTGAAATAGGATTAGAAGAATTGCCTTCGAGATATGTAGACGAGGCTGAAAGTAATTTGAAAAAAATTGCGGAAAAAGAGTTAAAAGAAGAAAGAATTGCATTTTCAGGAATAGAATCTTTTAGTACGCCGAGAAGAGTGGCGATTATTGTTAAAGATATTGCTGAAAAACAAGCGGATTTGGATAAAAAAAGTGTTGGACCTTCAGTGGAAATCGCTTATAAAGATGGAGCATTGACAAAAGCTGGAGAAGGATTTATAAAATCACAAGGAGCGACACCTGATGATGTAAAAATTATCGAAAATGAAAAAGGAAAATATATTTCAATTGAAAAATTTATTGCTGGAAAACCTACAAAAGAAGTGTTGCCAGAAATATTGTCAAATGTTATTAAAAAAATCGAGTTTGAAAAATCAATGAAATGGTCAGACAGAACATTTAGATTTGCAAGACCGATAAAATGGTTTGTGACTTTGCTTGGAACAGAAGTATTGCCTTTTGAGTTTGAAGGATTAAAAGGTGGAAAGAAAACTCGTGGGATGAGATATTTTGCACCGCAAGATGTGGAAATTTCAAATCCCGACGAATATGTTTCAAAATTGAGAAAAAATAGTGTAATTGCTAGAAAAGCTGAAAGAAAAGCGGAAATTTTGAAAAGTATAAAAGAAAATTGTGAAAATGATGGTGATGTTGCGATTATTAATAATTATTTATTGGAAGAAGTTGTGAATTTGGTGGAATATCCTTTTGCGATAAAAGGTGAGTTTAATGCTGATTATTTGGACCTTCCAGAAGATATTATCACGATAACTATGGAAACACATCAAAGATATTTTCCAGTGAAAGATGCAAATGGAAGATTGACAAATAAATTTATTGTAATCAGAAATGCACCTGAATATTCAGAAGTTGTGAAAAAAGGTAATGAAAAAGTTATTGAGCCAAGACTTGCTGATGCGAAATTCTTCTTTGATGAAGATTTAAAAGGTAAATTTGCCGATAATGTGGAAAAATTGAAAGAAGTTACGTTCCAAAAAGATATGGGAACAATTTACGAAAAAATACAAAGAAGTAAAAAAATCGCTGAATATTTGGCAGATGAATTGGGATATGGAGCGAAAAAGAAAAATATCTTAAGAACAGTGGAACTTTCAAAAGCAGACTTGGTTTCAAACGTAATTGCAGAAAAAGAATTTACAAAATTGCAAGGATTTATGGGATCAGTTTATGCTGAAAAACAAGGTGAAGATAAAGAAGTGGCACTTGGAATTTTTGAACATTACTTGCCAAGATACCAAAACGATATTTTACCAACAACTATTGAAGGAGCATTAGCTGGAATTGCTGATAAAATCGATACTGTAGTAGGTTGTTATTCGGTAGGTTTAAAACCAACAAGTTCAAAAGATCCTTATGCGTTGAGAAGAGCGGTTCAAGGAATCGTTCAAGTGGCATTGGATTCTAAATTAGAATTAAATTACGAAAAATTAGTTGAAAAGGCTTACGAAATTTTTGCGGCTGACAAAAAAGTGTTGGATAAAAATGTTGTGAAAAATGTGGTAGAATTGTTTAAACAAAGATTATCAAATGTTTTAGGCGAAAAATACAGCAAAGATTTGATTTCATATGAAATTAACCTTGAAAACAATATCGTAAAATTAAATGACAGATTGTCAGTATTATTGGAATTGTCAAAAACAGAAAATTTTGAAACATTGATTAACTTATTAAAAAGGGTAAAAAATATAGTTAAGGATAATAAAGATGAAATCAAAATTTCAGAAAATTTATTTGAAAAAAACGAGGAAAAAGCTATATTTAACTTAGGAAATAAATTGGAGCTGCTTGAAAATAAAGAGTTCGCAAATTATATTCAAGTTTTATTGAATAACGCAAATGTAATAAATAACTATTTCGATAATGTAATAATTAACACAGATGATGAAACAATTAAAAATAACAGAGTTTCTACGCTTAAAAAATTAGAAAAATCGATTGATAAAATGATAAATATATAAAATTTTTAAGAAATTTTGAATTGTTTAATTGCTGAATTACTAGTCAATATTGGAATCTCGAATAGTTTTCACAGTTAAATAATAGAAAAATAAAATTTTTAGTATTGACTTTTTAAAAAAAAAGTGCTAATATCTAACCATAAAACGATGGTTAAATTAAATATAACCCGATATAAAATTAACAAAAAAAACTTGATTTTTTTGCTAAAATAGTGTATACTTACTTAAGTAAAGTTAGATTAAAAAATTCAAATTATTGGAAAATTTTTTTAAAAAATTAATTAATTTTTGGTTTTTTAGAAAATATATAATTTGAATGAAAGTGTCTTATTGTGTACCTATTTAAGCATAATCAAGGCAGTGCAGAAGTAAAATTAAATAGAAAATTCAGGAGGAATTAAAATGAAAAAATTAGTTATTTTGGGAACAGCTTTATTAGCTTTGAATGCTGTAGCGTCTGAATTCCAAGTAAAAGGTGGATATGATTTCTACAGAAAATATAAATCAGGAGCAGATTATTGGAAACATTCTGATTTTAAAGTAAAAAATGGTGCAACTGCGGGTGTTGAATACATCGTAGACAACCAAGGTGAATTTGAATGGGGATTAGGAGGAGAATACAAATTCTCTAATAACTCAGGAAAATTAAAACCTAAAAAAGAACAATGGAATGGTACTTATTCAACTGCTAAAAAACTTGGTAGAGATGTACCAGTTTATGCTTTAGGTAAATTTAACTTAATTACAACTAATGGAGGAAACGATGCTTTATATGTATTAGGTAGAGCAGGATATAACTTCGCTAAAGAATCAAGAGAAGCAAGAAAGCAGGCAGGATTAGACATTAAAGGTGGTCTATATACTGCAGCAGGAATTGGTACTGAATTTGGACCAGTTTCATTGGAAGCTTTATATGAAAGATCTAGCTTTAAAGTAACAGATAAAACTCCAAATGTTGGTGTAACTAAATATAGAGATCATTTAGATTCAGTTGGAGTAAGAGTAGGTTATAGAATTGGTCAATTGAAAAATGACAGATCACCTAAAGTTATAACTCAAACAGTAGAAGTACCTGTACCAACTCCAGTTCCTACACCTGATAATACAATTGATACTAGAGGAAATGCTGTATTACCATTTAGCTGCTCAGTTGATGATAAAAAATGTGTAATCAGAGGATTTAAAGTTGATGGAAGAGTACCAAACGAAAATGAACAAAACGACTTGAGAAAAATTGCAGACGTAATTAATCAATTTGCTGATGGTGGAACAATTGATTTCGTTGGACATACAGATTCAACTGGTTCAAATGCTTACAACCAAAAATTATCAGTTGCAAGAGCACAAAACGTAGCAAGATTGTTAAGAGAATATGGACTTAAAAATTCAATTTCTTATGGAACAATCACTGGACAAGGTGAAACTAACCCAATGGATACTAACGATACACAACAAGGAAGATACAATAACAGAAGAGTTGAATTATTCTTCCAAAATGTAGACTTCAAAAATGTTAAATTCATTAACCAATAATAATTAATAATTTGGGAACTATTTTTTAGTAGTTCTCAAATTTTATAATTTTTTTAAAATTATTTTTAAAAGAAGGCGAAGGCCTTTTTTTTGTATAATAAAAAATATGAGAAAAAATGATTAAATATTTTCTTTTTTTGTAAAAAATGTGATATAATTTATTATAATTATGTATTGTTCAGGAGAAAAAATTGAAGAATAATTTTAGAGAAAATTTATTAACTGTAGAAAAAATGAGAGAAAAAATAATCGAACTGAAAAGAGAGGGGAAAAGAGTAGTTTTTACAAATGGAGTGTTTGATATTTTGCACATAGGTCATCTGACTTATTTGGAAGAAGCTAGGAATTTAGGAGATGTTCTGGTTGTGGGTGTCAACAGCAACTCTTCCGTCAAAGTCAATAAAGGCGACAAAAGACCGATTAACGACGAAAAAAATAGAGCGTTCGTGCTTTTGGGGACAAAATTTGTGGATTTTGCGGTTATTTTTGATGAGAAGACGCCGGAAAAACTTCTGGATATTCTAAAACCTAACATTCATGTGAAGGGTGGAGATTACAGAAAGGAAGATTTGCCGGAAACAAAGACTGTGGAAAAAAATGGCGGAGAAGTTAAAATTTTATCTTTTGTGGATAATGTTTCTACGACGGATATAATTAATAAAATAATTGAAGTTTATAAAAAGTGAGATTAAAATATGAAAATAATGAATTTTGATGAAATAAATAATTTGGCACGAAGTTTAGCAAAAAAGTTGGAAAATGGCGGATGTGTTGGACTAATTGGAGATTTGGGAGCGGGGAAGACGACTTTTACGAAAAAAATTTGTGAATATTTTGGAGTTACAGAGAATGTAAAAAGTCCGACATTTACTTATGTCATTGAATATGAGAGTGGAAGGAAAAAAATTAGCCACTTTGATGTATATAGAATTAGCAATACTGAAGAGATTTATGAAATTGGATTTGAAGATTTTATCGGAGATGAAGAGAGCGTCATAATTGTAGAATGGGCAGATAAAATTTTATCTGAAATGCCGCAAGATACGATTTTTATTGAAATTAATCACCACTCTGAAAATATGAGAAAAATTTCCGTCTATAAATTTGAAAATGGAGAAAAAATAGATTATTTAGAAAAATTGGGAGAATGAAAAAAGAAAAATTAGAAAAAAGAAATAGAAGAAAAAACAAAAAGATAGGAGAAATAAAAAAATAAATAAAGAAAGGGAGATTATGATAACTTTTGCAATAACTACGACCACTAAATTGGCTGGTCTTGCGCTTTATGAAAATGAGAAAGTTTTGGGGAAAATTCATATTGAAGTTGCGAAATCACATTCTACAACAATTTTGGAGCAAATTGACTGCCTTTTAAAGTGGACTGGAAAAAAATTAACTGATATAAAAAATGTGGTTGTGTCGATTGGACCTGGCTCTTTTACAGGTGTGAGAATAGCTATTTCGGTTGTAAAAGGAATTTTTTTTGGAAGAGAAGATGTTACATTTTATGAAGTGAATGAACTTGATGCGCTAGGTTATCAGGCATTTTTTAATATTTGTGCGACTTGCGATAATTTTTTTAATAAAAAAATTTATGCTTTGATAGATTCGAGAAAGGAAAAAGTTTATTTTGCGACTTATAAAATTTTTGAAAATAAACTTGAATTAGTAGAAGATTATAAAGTTGCTAAATTGGATGATGTAATCTTGGAAATTAATAATAAAAAAAATGAAAAAGAAGATAAAAATAAAGAAAGTAAACAAGATAAAGAAGATAGAGAAGAAAATAAAAATAATGAAATTTATATGATTGGAGATGCAGTTTTTAATTATAAAGAAAAGATAAAAGAAAATTTGAGGCAAAGTGTCCATTTATTTGAAGAAAAAAATTTGAAAATTGATGTGGCAACTTTTGTTCAAATGATGCTCGCAGGAAAACTCGAAGATAAAAAAACTGATATTTTTAATTTAAGACCGAATTATTTGGAAAAATCACAGGCGGAAAGGGATAAGAAATAATGGCGTTAAAAAATTTTTTTAAATTTGGAAAAAAGAAGAAAAAAGAAGAAGAGATTGAAGAAACTAAAGAAACTGAAAAAAATGAAAAAATTGAAAAAAATATAGAAAACAAAGAAAATAAAGAAAATAAAGAAGAAAAAATAAAAAAAGGCAATGAAATTTCTGAAAAAAATAAAAAAAATAAAAAATTAAAAAATGAAAAAAAATCAGAAGAAAACGAAAACGAAAATGAAGAAGAAAAAGAAGAAAAAATTGAAAAAACTAAGAAAAAACCGAAGTTAAAACCGCTAAAAGATAGACTTGCCACACCTAAAAAAGGATTTTTCTCAAAATTGAAAGAGATGTTTTTGGGAAAAACAATTGACGATGAACTTTATGAAGAGTTGGAAGAGCTTTTGATTCAGTCTGATATTGGAATGGATATGACGATGGAAATTGTGGCAGATTTGGAAAAGCAAGTTGCCAAAAAGAGATTGAGAGCGTCACAGGATGTCTATGAAGAATTGAAAGAACTACTGAAAAGTAAGTTGGTCTACAACACCGAAGAAAATACGAAACTTGATATTCAGGATGGGAAACTTAATATTATTTTGGTAGTCGGAGTAAATGGAGTTGGAAAGACGACTTCGATTGGGAAAATTGCGAAAAAGTTAAAGGATGAAGGAAAAAAGGTTATAATTGGAGCTGGAGATACATTTAGAGCGGCTGCAATTGAACAGATTGAGGAATGGGGGAAAAGGACAGGAGTTGAAGTTGTGAAACAATCTCACGGAAGTGATCCTGCGGCTGTCATATTTGATACGGTAAAAACAGCTAAAAATAGAAATTTTGATGTGGCAATACTGGATACTGCGGGAAGACTTCATAATAAAAGAGATTTGATGAAAGAGCTGGAAAAAATTAATAAAATTATAAAAGAACAATCGGGAAATGATAAATTTGAAACACTTCTTGTAATTGATAGCACGACTGGGCAAAATGGGCTTGAACAAGCTAAAATCTTTAACGAAATTGTGGATTTAACAGGTATTATTTTGACTAAGTTTGACGGAACTGCAAAAGGTGGAATTATTTTTCCGATAACTAATGAGCTAAAAAAACCGATTAAATTTATTGGAGTTGGGGAAGGAATTGAAGATCTTAGAAAATTTGATTCTAAAGAGTTTGTAGAAGCGATTTTTTCTGATTAGCTTTAAAAAATGTGTGAAAATAAAAATAAAAAATAAAAAAAGAAATGGAGTTGAAAAAATGTCTAAAAATTTATTAGAAAGTTTGAAGGCTAAAGCAAAAATATTGCAAAAAACAATTATATTACCAGAAACGGAAGATCCAAGGGTGCTAAAAGCAGCTGAAAAAGTTATGAGTAAAGGTCTTGCAAAAATTGCGCTTGTGGGAAATGAAGAAAAAATAAAAAAAGAAGCTGAAAAATTGGGAGTAAATTTGGATGGAGCGATTTTTTATGATCCAAATAACTGTGCGACTATTGACCAAATGTCAGAAATTTTGAGAAAGAGAAGAGAAAAAAAAGGTATGACTTTTGAAGCGGCAAAAGCTACAATGTTGTCAGATCCTAGATTTTTTGCGGCAATGCTTGTAAAACAAGGAAGAGTTGACGGAATGGTCGCAGGTTCGATTTCTCCAACAGCTCATGTACTAAGAGCGTCAATTTTAGTAATTGGACCAAAAGAAGGGCTAAAAACAATTTCAAGTTCGTTTGTTATGGTAACTGACTCGAACTTTGGAGCAAATGGAACACTTATTTTTACAGATGCGGCAGTTATTCCCAATCCAACGGCGTTACAACTTGCAGATATAGCGATTTCAGCGGTTGAAAAAGCCAAAGTTACAGCAGGGATAAAAGAGCCTAAGGTGGCATTTTTGTCTTATTCAACAAAAGGAAGTGCCGACGGAGAATCAGTTAGAAAAGTTAGAGAAGCGATTGAAATTTTAAAAATGAGAGATGTGGATTTTGAATTTGATGGAGAAATGCAACTGGATGCGGCAATCGTTCCAGAAGTAGCAAAACTTAAGGCACCAAACTCAAAAGTGGCAGGAAATGCGAATGTATTAGTTTTCCCTGATTTAAATGCAGGAAATATCGGTTACAAATTGACTCAGAGATTTTCAGGTGCGAAAGCGTTAGGACCGTTAATTCAAGGATTGGCTAGACCTGTCCATGATTTATCGAGAGGTTGCAGCGTGGAAGATATAGTTGAAGTTGTGGCGATTACAGCCGTTGAATCTGATGAAAAATAATAATGATTAAGAAAAAAATAAAAATTTTTGGAGGAAATAAATAGATGAAAATATTAGTTATAAATAGTGGAAGCTCGTCGTTAAAGTTTGAATTAATTGACATGACAAATGAAAAATCAATTGCAAAAGGACTGTGCGAGAGGATAGGAATTGCAAATCCAATGATCAGTTACAAAAATTTGATAAAAGATATAAAAATAACTGAACAGCCAGAGCCTATGGATGATCATAAAATGGCAATTGACGCCGTATTAAAACTTCTTCAGGATGATAGCATGGGAGTTATTAAAAGTGTTGATGAAATTGATGCGATAGGGCATAGAGTTGTGCAAGGAGGAGCTTATTTTAAAGATTCGGCTTTAGTTGATGAAAAAGTTATCTCATTGGTTGAAGAACTTGGAGAACTTGCTCCACTTCATAATCCAGCTGCGGCAATGGGTGTGAGAGTTATGATGGAACTACTTCCAGATAAAAAAAATGTCGTGGTATTTGACACTTCGTTTCATCAGACAATGGAGCCAAAAGCATATATGTACGCTTTTCCGTATGAAGACTATGAAGAGTTAAAAGTTAGAAAATACGGTGCACATGGGACTTCGCACAGATATGTGAGCGAAATTGCAGCTCAAATGCTTGGAAAAAAAGATTCCAAAATAATAGTTTGTCACCTTGGAAATGGAGCTAGTATAACAGCTGTGAAAAATGGAAAAGTTGTTGACACTTCAATGGGTCTAACTCCACTTGCTGGAGTTATGATGGGAACTAGAACTGGAGATGTGGATCCATCGGCAGTTGTTTACATTATGGAAAAAAGAGGTTTGACTCCAAAAGAAATGAATACAAGAATGAATAAACAGTCTGGAATTAAAGGAATTTTTGGACCTAGCTCGGATTTTAGGGACTTGGCAGCTGGAGTTGAAGAAGGAAATGAAAAAGCAAAATTGGCATATGAAATGTTTTGTTACAAAATAAAATCTTATATTGGAGCTTATGCCGCTGCAATGAATGGACTTGATGCAATTGCATTTACAGGTGGAATTGGAGAAAATGCTTTTTATGCGAGAAGAGATATTTGTAGGGATTTGACATATTTAGGAATTGATTTAGATGAAGAAAAATCAAGTAAATGGTTACCGGGAAATGTAGAAATTACTAAAGAAAATTCTAAAGTAAAAGTTTATAAAATTGAAACGGCGGAAGAAATAATGATAGCGAGAGATACTTATAGACTTACAAGAGAAAGTTAGGTGGGAAAAAATGGCAAGTTTAAATATAATTTACTATTCAGCGACAGGAAATACTGAAGAAATGGCAAAATATATTGCACAAGGTGCAAAAGATGCGGGAGCAGATGTGAAAGTGATAAATGTGGAAGAAGCTGACGAAAATTCAGTAAATGCTGATTTTTTAGCGTTTGGTTCACCTGCTGCAGGAGCGGAAGAAATAGCGCCAGAAATAGTTGAATTTATTGAATCCAATAAAGATAAAATTTTTAATAAAACAGTTGGACTTTTTGGCTCTTACGATTGGGGAACAGGAGTTTTTATGGAAAGTTGGGTAGAACAGCTAACCAGCGAAAATTTCTCAATCGTAGGAGAAGGATTTATAAATCACTTGGCAGCTGATGATGATGATGAAAAAATTGAAAAATGTAAAGAATATGGAAGAAAAATAGTATTGTAGTAAAAACAAAAAAAGGGGGATTTTTTCCCCCTTGATTAAATAAGTAAAAATTTTTTTCTTTTCAAACATATTTTATTTTGCCTAAGAATTAATAATTCTTGATATTAAATAAGAAATGTGATACCATTAAATATAAACTATTTCAAAAAATAAGTTTTTGGAGGAAAAAATTGAGAAATTTGATATTACAGTTTTGTCTTATGGTGCTTGTTGGAACACTTATAGGTTGGTTTACTAATTATTTAGCTATAAAATTACTTTTTAGACCATATAAGGAGATGAATTTTCTCTTTTTTAAAATACAGGGGCTAATTCCCAAAAGAAGAGCGGAAATATCTTTAAATATAGCTGATGTAGTGGAAAAAGAGTTAATTTCGGTGGACGATATTGCGGACAAAATTGAAGAAATGGATATTTCTGATGGAGTTATTGATAGATTATTAGATAAAGTTATTGGAGAAAAGTTGCAAAAGAATATTCTGGATAAAAATCCACTACTAAAAATGATTATAAACGATAGTGTAATTCAAAAAATAAAATCTTATTTTAAAAAGAGTATTTTGGAAAATAAAGAAGAAATTGTTGAAGAAATTATAAAAATAGCAAAAGAGAAAATAAATTTTCGTGAGATAATATTAGATAAAATGGAAAATTTTTCTTTACAGGAAATAGAAGAAATTATTTTAAGAATTTCAAAAAATGAACTAAAGCATATTGAAATAATAGGTGGAGTTCTTGGGGGAATTATCGCAGTGTTCCAATTTTTATTGATGTTGGCGCTAAAAGCGATATAAGTTTTGAGAGAGGGAGAAAAGATGGAAAAAGAAAGAGTATTGGCACCCAATGAACTGGGAGAGGACAATATTCAGAAGTCACTTAGGCCAAAAACTTTTAGAGAATATATTGGTCAAGAAGATTTGAAAAAAAAAATGAATATTTTTATAAAAGCGGCAAAAATGCGAAATGAAACTGTGGATCATATTTTGTTATATGGACCTCCGGGACTTGGAAAGACAACACTTGCGGGAGTGATTGCAACTGAAATGGGAGTGAATTTAAAGATTACAACTGGACCAGTTTTGGAAAAATCAGGGGATTTGGCAGCAATTCTGACTTCACTTGAAGAAAATGACATTTTATTTATTGATGAAATTCATAGATTAAACACTTCAGTTGAAGAAATTTTGTACCCTGCGATGGAAGATAATGAAATTGACATTTTAATTGGAAAAGGACCGTCAGCTAGAAGTATTAGAATTGAACTGCCAAAATTTACATTGATTGGTGCGACAACTAAAGCCGGGCAGTTAAGTACTCCACTTCGGGACAGATTTGGGGTAACGCATAAAATGGAATTTTATAAATTGGAAGAATTGGAAGAAATTGTTCGCAGAGGAGCCGATATTTTGAGTATTTCATATGACGAGGACGGAATAAGTGAAATTTCCAAGAGAAGCCGTGGTACGCCCAGAATTGCAAATAGACTTTTGAAAAGGGCAAGAGACTATGCACTTGTCGAAGGAAACGGAATACTTGACAAAAAGAGTGTAAATGGGATTTTAAAACTTTTAGGAGTCGATGAAACGGGACTTGATGAACTCGATAGAAAAATTTTAAGTTCAATAATTGATGTCTATAATGGAGGGCCTGTTGGGATAGAAACATTGTCGCTTTTGCTGGGTGAAGATAAGCGTACAATTGAAGAAGTTTATGAGCCATATCTGATTAAAATAGGATTTATAAAGCGGACACCACGTGGAAGAGTTGTAACTGAAGCTGGTTACAGACATTTGGGAATAAAAAAAATATTGGAAAAATAAAAATGAGGTGAAAAGCTGTTGTTGACAGTGATAGCAGAAAAGAAAAATATTAGTGATACAAAAATTATTATTGACAATAAATTAGACTGTGGGCACATTCAAAATGTCTATAGACTTCAAATAAATGATGAAGTGAGAGTTATTGATGGAGAGTTCGAGTATTTGACAAAAATTTTGAGTATTTCTAAAAAAGAAGTTACTTTGGAAATAATAAAAAAAATGGAAGATAATTATTCACTTGATGTGAATATTGACATGGCAATCGGAATTTTAAAAAATGACAAGATGAATTTAATGATACAAAAATTGACAGAAATTGGTGTAAATAAAATAATTCCATTAAAGACGAAAAGAGTTGTTGTAAAAATTAATGAAAAAAAAGAAAAGTGGGAAACAGTTGTCAGAGAAGCGCTAAAACAATGTAGAGGAGTAAAATTTCCAAAAGTTTCAGAAATAAAAAAAATTTGTGAAATTGACTACGAAAGATATGACAAAATAATATTTGCTTATGAAAATAGTGAGAATTCAAAGCCAATTTTTGAATTAATCAATAAAAAAGATAAAAATATTTTGTGTGTAATTGGACCAGAAGGTGGAATTACCAAAGAAGAAGTGAATTTTTTAAAAGGAAAAAATGCTTTTGAAGTGAGTCTTGGAGCTAGAATTTTACGAGCTGAAACAGCTTCAATCGTAGTTGCGGGAATTATTTCAAATTTAAAATTAAAATAAAAAATTAAAAAACTAAAAATAATAAAAAACAAAATAAAATTAAATTAAAGAAAGGAAAAAGAAAAAATGAGTGAAGTAAAAAATGAATTTGGTGCAGAAATTCAACAAATAATTGACATTATGGAGGATAAGAAGGCGCAGGATATCAAAGTGTATGATATGCGTGGAAAATCACCATTTTTTGATTATTCAATACTTTGTACAGGAAGTTCTAGTAGAAATATTGAGGCCATTGCGACTGATGTGAAAAAAAATTTAGAAACAATAAAAAGCGTGGAAGGACTAGAAGAAGCCAACTGGGTTTTGATTGATGCTGGAGATATGATTATTAGCATATTCAGTAAAGATGCTAGAGACTATTACAAATTGGATGAGTTTTATGACGGTGTAAATGGAGAAAATAAAGAAAATGAAAAAATTAACGAATAAAATATTTTAAAATAAATGAAAAAATAAAGACAAGGCAAAGAAGGAAAGAAAATGAGAGAATTAGACAAGGAAGAAAAAAATCCGAGGTTTATTGCTTTTATTACACTTGTGGGAATAGGATTTTTAATACTAATTTCAAAATTATTTACTTTACAAATTTTAGAAGCTTCTAAATACGAAGAAAGAGCGCTGCAAAATAGAATTAGAACGAATATAATAAAAGCTAACCGTGGTGAAATTTATGACAGGGAAGGGCATTTACTTGCAAAAAATATGACTGGTTACCAATTGGTTCACATTGGGACAAAGACACTTGATACAAATGATGTAAAAATATTAAAAGAAATGAAAAATATGAATCCTGAGCAAATTCATGAAAGACTTTCAACTGAGAAAAAGAAAAAAGCCAAAGATTTGGAAGAAACAATGCTTGATATAAAAAAAATCAATGAAGTAACTGGAACGAGCTTGGATGACATAATTGACAAATTTTTTAAGGAACAAAGACTTGGGACAGATAAAAAAATTTTGGTCATCGAGGATTTGGATAAAACTGTCGCACTAAAAGCTATTGAAAAATTGGATAACGATAGAATCGACATAGTTGAATACAATAAACGATTCTATCCTGAAGATACGATAGCTTCTCACATCATAGGTTATGTAAAACCGATAAATGAAAAAGAATACAACGAATTAAAGGATAAAGGTTATCAAAATAGTGATTTAATTGGGAAAAAAGGTGTTGAGCGTTCTTATGACAAAGAAATGAAGGGTCAAGATGGAAAAGAGAGTATCGAGGTTGATGCAAAAGGAAATATTATAAGACAAGTGTCAACAAACGAAAGCATTACTGGAAAAAATATTTATTTATCAATTGACTTCGATTTGCAAAAAGCTATGACTGAAGCATTTAGTGGGAAAAGCGGTGTATTTATCGCAATGGAAGCAAAAACTGGAAAAATTATCACTTTTGTGAGTAATCCTGAAATAAGTTTGAATTTGATGAGTTCAAGAATTCCTGGAGATCAATGGAATGCTTTGGTCAATTCCAAGTCAAAACCACTTGTAAATAAAGGAATTGCAGGACTTTATCCACCAGGATCGACATTTAAAGCGGTAACTGGTACAGGTATATTGGAATCAGGAATTTCTCCGTACGCAACGGTAAATTCTACAGGACAATATAGATTTGGAGGTTCAATATTTAGAGATTCACATAAAGGTGGGCATGGTGTGACTAATTTTGCTAAATCTATTGAAGAATCGGTAAATACATACTATTATGTATTTTCTCAAAAAGCTGGAATAAAAAATATTGACAAATATGCTAAAGAATATGGAATTGGTCAAAAAACAGGAATTGACATACCTGGAGAATCTATAGGAACATTACCAAGCCCTGAGTGGAAAAAGAAAAGATTTAAGAAAAAACAAGACCAAAAATGGCTTCCAGGAGATTTAATCAATATGTCAATTGGGCAAGGTTATGTACTTGTTACACCAATACAAATTGCTTCAGTTTATCAGACAATTGCAAATAACGGTGTGCAGTTAAAACCAACTGTTGTAGACAGATTTGTAACTTATAACGGAAAAGTTGAAGTGAATCAGCCAAAATTCTCAAGAAAGTTAAATGTGAGTCCAAAGACAATAAAATTGTTGCAAAATGCATTGAGACTGCCAGTAATGGGTTCAGGTGGAACAGCGAAAATACTTAGAATAGACGGTTATCCTGTTTCAGCTAAAACAGGTACGGCACAAAATTCTGGATTTGGAGATAATCACTCGTGGATAGCTGGATATTTTCCATCAGATAAACCACAAATTGTATTTGTTTCGGTCGTAGAAGGTGGAGGATACGGTGGAGTCGCATCTGGAGAAATGGCAAAAATTTTTATAAATAAATATAGAGAAAAATATGTCTTAAAAATAAAATCAAAAGATAAGGATAAGCCACAAGATGACAAAAATGGTAAAAACAATAAAAATAAAACTGAAAGTAAAAAAAGCTAAAAATATTTAAAATAAAAAAATAAAGTGAGGAGGTGTTTACTAAATGTCAGATAGAGAAAAAAGAGAAGTAGGAAATTCAAACTCAACAATAAAAAGACATTTTTCCAAAAAAGAAGACACGAATAAAATAAAATCTAATTTAAAAAGATTTAGAAGGAAAAATACAAACAGAAGACATTTAGATGAAAAAAACGAAACTAGATATGTTCCGCTTGCAAATAATAGAAATAGACATGTTGACAAGAGAAATTTGAGAGATGATGCAAAAGATGAAAAAATGTATGTAATCCCATTAGGCGGATTGGAAGAAGTCGGGAAAAATATGACAGCATTTCAATATAAAGATGAGATAATTGTAGTGGATGCTGGACTTACATTCCCAGAAGATGAACATTTGGGAATTGACGTTATAATACCTGATTTTGCGTATTTAGAATCGAATAGAAATAAGATAAAAGGTTTGCTTCTGACACACGGACATGAAGACCACATTGGAGCGGTACCATACTTTTACCAAAAATTGGGGACAGAAAATATACCAATGTATGGTGGAAAATTGACTTTGGCACTTGCTAAAGCGAAATTTGAAAAAAAAGATGCAAAACTTCCAAAAGAAAAAGTTATAACTGGAAGAAATATTTTAAAAATTTCAAAATATTTTACGGTAGAATTTATAAGTGTTACACACAGTATCGCCGATTGTTACGCCATTTGCATAAAAACTCCAGCTGCGACAATTTTACACTCGGGAGATTTTAAAGTGGATTTGACGCCAGTAGATGGAGAAGGATTTGATTTTGGAAGGCTGGCGCAACTAGGAGAAGAAGGTGTGGATTTACTTTTGTCAGACAGCACAAATGCACAAATTCCTGGATTTACACCATCTGAGAGAACTGTTGGAGAAAGTTTGAAGGATGAATTTTCAAAAGCCAAAGGAAGAATAATACTTGCGGCATTTGCATCTCATGTTCACAGATTACAGCAAATTGTAAATATTGCCTATTCTCATGGAAGAAAAATTGCAATTGATGGAAGAAGTATGATTAAAATATTTGAAATTTGTTCAAATCTGGGATATTTAAAACTTCCAAAAGACATAATGATAGATATTGAAAGAGTGGAAACACATCCAGCAGATAAAGTGCTAATTTTATGTACTGGAACTCAGGGAGAGCCACTTGCAGCACTTTCAAGAATCGCAAATGGAACTCATAAATATATAACGTTAAGACAAGGGGATACAGTTGTAATTTCAGCGACACCTATTCCAGGAAATGAAAAGGCTGCAACCAAAAATATCAATCAATTGATGAAGCGGGAGGCCAATGTCGTGTTTGAAAAAGGAATTGGAATTCATGTTTCGGGACATGGTTGTCAAGAAGAACAAAAACTTATGATAAATCTTGTGAAACCAAAATTTTTCTTGCCAGTTCACGGAGAATATGCGATGATTAAAAAACATAAAGAGTTGGCGGTTGCTGTGGGAGTTGAAGAAAAAAATATACTTTTGGGTGAAAATGGAGCAAAATTTGAACTTTCTAAAAGAGAGTTTAGACAAGTTGGAAAAGTACCAAGTGGAGCGACATTCATTGATGGATTTGGAATTGGTGATATTGGAAATGCAGTCTTAAAAGATAGACAAAACTTAGCTGATGATGGAATAGTAATTATTTCGATTTTAAAATACAAAAATGGAACTTTTAATGAAAATATAGAACTTGTTACAAGGGGATTTGTTTACAATAAAGATGCAGAAAGCTTACTTTCTAAAACAAAGGAATTGGTAAAAAAAGAACTTTCCGTTTTACAGAGTGAAAAAGTTAAAGAAATTGGAAAAATAAAACAGAGAATTAGAATAAAAGTCGGAGATTTCTTGTCAAAAGAAACTGACAGAGACCCAATAATTTTACCAATAATTATGGATAATTGAGAAAGGAGAATACAAAAATGGTACAACAACTTTCAAGTAGAGAAAGAGCTTTTTTGAGAAAGCTGGCACACAATCTTGAGCCTGTCGTAAGAATTGGAAAAGAAGGAATAGATGAAAATGTTTTAAAAAGTATTGCTGAAGTTGTAAAAAAAAGAGAATTAATAAAAGTAAAAATCTTGCAAAATTCATCAGTAGGATTTGATAGAGAATTAGCTGATGAAATTGCAAAAGATACAAAATCAATTTTTGTGGATAAAATTGGAAATATTCTTATATTTTTTAAACCTAAAAATACAAAAGATGCAGTAATTACAACTGAATTTAATGAATTTAAAAAGAAAAAAAATAAAAAATAAAAAAATTGAAAAAAGAAAAAATAGAAGCAAAGTGAAGAAAAGAAATAAGAAAAGGAAAAGAAGATGAGTGCAGGAATATTATTTGGAAATAGACTTTTGGATGTTGCGGCAATATCTTGCCTTTCAGCGCAATTTTACAAAGTTTTTTTTCCTGTATTTAAGGGAAGAAAACCGCAGTGGGGAAGGTTAATTCAAACAGGTGGAATGCCGAGTTCTCATGCTTCAACGGTTGTTTCTCTCGCAACTGGTGTGTTTTTTATAAAAGGCGCTGCTTCCATAGAATTTGCTATTTCAATGGTATTTGCTGGAATTGTCCTGTACGATGCGACAGGTGTCAGACGTCAAGCTGGAAAACATGCAAAAGCATTAAATACATTAATAGAAGCGATAGAACATCGAGAAGGAATAGAAATAATAAATGAGAAATTCAAGGAACTTTTGGGACATACTCCACGAGAAGTATTTTGGGGTACTGTTTTGGGAATAATGTTGAGTTTTTTATTCAAAAGATATATTTTGGGATAAATTTTAAGTTGAAAAAATTTCTCAATTGTATTATAATGAACAATAACAAAAAAAAATAAAGAATGAAGGAGCGGATGAAATAATGATAGAAATGATATTACCTGATGGTAGCAAAAGACAGCTAGAAAAACCAATGACAGTAGTGGAATTTGCAAAAACGATTGGTTCTAGTTTAGGTAAAGCAACTGTAGGAGCTATGATTGATGGAACCCAAGTAGATCCTTCGTACATAATTGAAAAATCAGGAAATATACAGCTAATAACAAATACTAGCGAAGAAGGAATAGAAATAATTAGACACAGTGCGGCTCACATAATGGCTCAAGCTGTGCAAAGATTATTTCCAAATACAAAAGTTACAATAGGGCCTGTTGTGGAAAATGGATTTTTCTATGACTTTGATCCTGAAAGACCTTTTACTGAAGAAGATTTAGCAAAAATCGAAGAAGAAATGAAAAAAATAGTAAAAGAAAATTATCCTTTTGAAAGAAGCGAAATGAGTGCCGAAGAAGCTAAAAAATTCTTTGCTGAAAAAGGTGAAACTTATAAAGTTGAAATAATTGATGACTTGGGAGTTGATAAAGTCAGTATTTATAAACAAGGAGAATTTGTGGATTTATGCCGTGGAACACATGTTCCGTCAACTGGATATTTAAAAGCGTTTAAATTAATGTCAACTGCTGGAGCTTACTGGCGTGGAGATTCTAAAAATAAAATGCTTCAAAGAATTTACGGAGTGGCTTTTGCATCTAAAAAAGAGCTGGATGAATATTTGACAATGATGGAAGAAGCTGAAAGAAGGGATCACAGAAAATTAGGAAAACAGCTTAACTTATTTTTCTTGGATGAACATGGACCAGGTTTCCCATTCTTTATGCCAAAAGGTGTGGAAATTTTTAACAAACTTCAAGAAATGTGGAGAGTTGAGCATAAAAAAAGAGGTTATCAGGAAATAAAAACTCCAATTATGCTGGATAGAGAACTTTGGGAAATTTCTGGACATTGGTTTAATTACAGAGAAAATATGTATACATCGACAATTGATGAAAAAATTTATGCAATAAAACCAATGAATTGTCCAGGTTCAATAATAGCATATAAAAATAACTTGCATTCATACAAAGATTTACCATTAAAATATGGAGAAATGGGACTTGTTCACAGACACGAATTTAGTGGAGCTTTGCATGGACTTATGAGAGTTAGAGCATTCACACAGGATGATGCCCATGTTTTCTGTACGAAAGAGCAAATTGAGGAACAAATTATTGAAATTATTGATTTATACGATAAATTCTATACTTTATTCGGATTTGAATATCACATTGAATTGTCAACAAAACCTGATAAAGCAATTGGTTCAGACGAAATTTGGGAAATGGCAGAAGCTAATTTAAAATCAGCTTTGGAACACAAAGGAATTGATTACAAGTTAAATCCTGGAGATGGAGCATTTTACGGTCCAAAAATTGACTTTAAGATGAAAGATTCAATTGGAAGAATTTGGCAATGTGGAACAATCCAATTAGATTTCAACTTACCACAAAGATTTGAAATGAGCTATATCGGAGCAGACGGAGAAAAACATGAACCAGTAATGATTCACCGTGCAATGTACGGAAGTTTAGAAAGATTCCTTGGAATTTTGATTGAACATTATGCAGGAGCTTTCCCAACTTGGTTAGCGCCAGTTCAAGCAAGAATTTTAACAATTTCTGATGAACAAGTGCCTTTTGCAAAAGAATTATTTACAAAACTTCAAAATGCAGGAATTAGAGTTGAACTTGACACAAGAGCGGAAAAAATTGGATATAAAATTAGGGAAGCAAATGGAGATCAAAAAATACCAGTTCAGTTGATTATTGGTAAAAATGAAGTTGCGAATAAAGAAGTAAATATGAGAAGATTTGGTTCACAAGAAAGTAAAAATATTTCAGTTGATGAAATTGTTAATATTTTGTTGGAAGAATCAAAAGTTCCGTTTAAAAAGTAAGTTTGGATTTTAAATTGCAATAGTTCGCAAAAAAAGCTTATATTTTATAATTTAAAAAAACATATTTTATAAATTTTATTAAATGTGATATAATAAGTATGAGCTTTATATTGTCACTAATTTATTCGATAGGATGAATTAGTAGTGAAAGTCTTATGAAAATTAATTGATTTAATAAATTTGTAAACAATGAAATTTATTAAAAAAGTTTATAAATAAGAGGTGATTTTTATGAAAAAAGATTATGATGAACTTGAAACTTATAACCATAATAACGATGGTTATAATGAATATGGTGGACAAGTTAGAATGACTTATGATGATTTAGACAGAATTGTAAGTTCAAAAGTTCGTGGAAGTATGCTTTGGATGGTGTTGGGACTTCTTGTGACAGGAATTACAGGTTATATGGTATATACAGGATTAGTATCAGGTAATCCGATTGCATATGGAATTTTGAAAATGTATTGGCTGTTTGCTATTTTGGAAATAGCTGTGGTATTTGGGTTTACTGCGTTAGTTTATAAGGCTAATTCAAGTACATTGAGACTTATGTTTCTTGCATATTCATTTTTAAATGGATTGACATTTTCAGTTCTTGGAATGGTTTATGCCCCTGAAATAATAGTTTCAGCATTTTTAGGAACATTTGTGTTATTTGCGGTTTTGGCTGTTTATGGATACTTGACTAGAGAAAATTTGACAAAGTTTACACCAATTTTAGTTGCTGGATTAATTGCAATTATTTTAGTAAGCATAATAAATATCTTTTTGCAAAATAGTGGAGTTGACTTGTTTATATCAATAATTGGAGTAATTATATTTACAATTTTTATTGCAGTTGATGTAAATAGAATAAGAAACAACATTGTTGCTTATGCGGCTCAAGAAGATTCAGAAATTTTAAATAAAATAGAAATAGTTGGCGCATTAAATTTATATTTAGACTTTGTAAACTTGTTTATTTATATTTTAAGACTTTTAGGAAGAAGAAAATAAAATTATATTTAAAATATTAATGTGAAAATGCTTTAAATTCGGAGTTTTTCTGATTTTAAAGCAATTTTACTTTTTTTAGAAAGCAGGGAAATTTTGCAGGATAATAAATTAAGTGATGATGTGGAAAAATTTATTAACGATGAAATTACAAACAGTAAAATTTGGGTATTTTGTGGAATATTAATTTCAGTTCTATTGTCGCAGATATTAAATTTACATGCTGAAATGTATAAAATTATGTATATTTTTAAAATGAAGCAAGTTTTGGATAAAATATCGTTTTTATTTATTGGAATAATTGTTTTAGAAATTTTTTTGACATTTTTTTTGTATAAAATAATAGTGAATAGAAGTAAAAAAGTTATAAAGTTAAGTTTTGTAATTTATTCACTTTTGACAGGTTTAAATTTGTCAATTTTTTCTTCCGTAATAAAAGTTTTATTTCAGAAAAATATTGGAATTTTACCTGTAATATTGCTAATAATATCGTTATTTCTAGCGATAATTTTAATAATTTTTGATTCAAAAAAAATAAAAAAAATGATAAAAATAAAAGTTTTAGAAAATAATGAAACTGAATTTTTGGAGAAAATAAGATTTTATGTGGCGGCAGTTTTATATACGGATATTGTAAAAATACTGATTTTGCTTATAATAAGCACGATAATTTTAATATAAATTTGAAAGGAAAATAAAAATAGATGAAAAGAAAAATAGAATGTGTGGAAGAGTTTCACAGAATTTATAAACTTGGAAATTCTAAAAAGCCGATTGGAAAATTAAAGGATGGATTGGAAAAATTGAGGTTTGACTTGATGGCTGAAGAAAATGGAGAATATTTGGAAGCGGCTAAAAAAGGGAATGTTGTAGAAGTGGCAGACGCACTTGGAGATATGCTCTACATCCTTTGTGGAACAATTATTGAGCATGGAATGCAAAATGTGATTGATGATGTTTTTGAAGAAATCCACAGAAGCAACCTTAGCAAATTGGATGAAAATGGAGATCCGATTTATCGGGAAGATGGGAAAGTTATAAAAGGACCGAATTATTTTCCGCCAAATTTAAAGAAATTTTTTGAAAAAAATGATAAGTAGTTTTTGAAATAAAAAAATTTATTCTGTCTAAATAGTGAAAATACTTGTAAAAATTTGAGAAATATGATAAAATATAAACCGATATGTGAAGAATTTTAACTAAAAAAATTAGTTAATTAAAAGTTATAAATAGTGAAAGCTATATTCAAAATTAAGAAAGGAGCTACTAATTTTAGTAGGGTGAAAAACAATGAGAAGATGTGAAGTTTTTGGAAAAGAAGTTAGCCACGGAAATAGAGTAAGTCACTCTCATAAAGCTACAAAAAGAATATGGAAACCAAATTTACAAACAATGCTTTTAAATATTAATGGAAGTGAAATAAGAGTAAAAGTTTGTACAAAAGCTATGAAAACATTGAAAGGAAAAAATGTTGATCAAGTTAAAAAAATATTATTAAAAAATATTAAAACATTAAGTCCTAAAATTCAAAAAGCATTATTTTCAGTAAAGTAAGTTATTAATAACTTACTTTTTTTTGAAAATTTTAAATTATTTTGAAAAAATAAAAAAAATGAAAAAAAGTGTTGACATCTAAAAGTATATATGATATAATCTCTCTTGTCTGTGAGATATTAAGATTTTATAGATACGATGTGCGGTCTTCGTCTAGTGGTCAGGACTCCAGGTTTTCATCCTGGCAACAGGGGTTCGACTCCCCTAGACCGTACCATTTTTTTTAAAAACCATATTAATATGTGGTATTTTTTTTGAAGTAATTATAATATAAATTTTTAAGTTGTGGGTGGATGTCCGAACGGCTAAGGGACCGGTCTTGAAAACCGGCGAAAT
>ERZ772921.541-NODE-541-length-23195-cov-8.942135_pt1 | contig 23195 bp, 17 predicted proteins | sample MGYA00512117_ERZ772921 | MGnify/ENA primary metagenome ERZ772921 (study PRJEB29015, sample SAMEA2737944) | human oral metagenome | biome: human oral; feature: human-associated habitat; material: dental | place: China | collected 2150 ...
ACTTGAGGACGGCCACGCCGCCGGCCAGCTTGGCCAGGCGCTCGGAGAGCTTCTCGCGGTCGTAGTCGGAGTCGGAGTTCTCGATCTCGCGGCGGATCTGGGCGACGCGGCCCTCGATCTGAGCCTGCGCGCCATTGCCGTCGACGATGGTGCACTCGTCCTTGGTGACGATGACCTGGCGGGCCCTGCCCAGCAGGTCGAGGGTGACGGCGTCGAGCGACAGGCCGACCTCCTCGGAGATCACCTGGCCACCGGTCAGGATGGCGATGTCGCCCAGCATGGCCTTGCGGCGGTCGCCGAAGCCCGGGGCCTTGACGGCGATGGACTTGAAGGTGCCGCGCAGCTTGTTGACGATCAGGCCGGCCAGGGCCTCGCCCTCGACGTCCTCGGCCACCACCAGCAGCGACTTCCCGGACTGCATGACCTTCTCCAGCACGGGAAGGAGGTCCTTCAGGGAGGAGATCTTGGAGTTGACGATCAGGACGTAGGGATCGTCGAGGGTGGCCTCCATCCGCTCCGCGTCGGTGACGAAGTACGGGGAGATGTAGCCCTTGTCGAAGCGCATGCCCTCGGTCAGTTCGAGTTCCAGCCCGAAGGTGTTGGACTCCTCGACGGTGATCACACCCTCCTTGCCGACCTTGTCCATGGCCTCGGCGATGATCTCGCCGACGCTGGGATCGGCGGCGGAGATCGACGCGGTGGCGGCGATCTGCTCGGAGGTCTCGACGGGCTTGGCGTCGGCGTGCAGCTGCTTGACGATCGCGTCGACGGCCTGGTCGATGCCCCGCTTGAGGGCGATCGGGTTCGAGCCGGCGGCGACGTTGCGCAGGCCCTCGTGGACGAGCGCCTGGGCGAGGACCGTCGCGGTGGTCGTGCCGTCACCAGCGACATCGTCGGTCTTCTTCGCGACCTCCTTGACCAGTTCGGCGCCGATGCGCTCGAAGGGGTCCTCCAGGTCGATCTCCTTGGCGACGGACACGCCGTCCTTGGTGATCGTCGGAGCGCCCCACTTCTTGTCGAGCACGACGTTGCGGCCCTTGGGGCCCAGCGTCACCTTCACGGTGTCGGCCAGCAGGTTGAGGCCGTTCTCCATGCCGCGACGTGCGTCCTCATCGAACTTGATGATCTTGGTCATTGGGTGTGTTTCCTTCCGCTTCGCGGATCGGGGCCGGTGCCCGCGACGGACGGTCGGCGGCGTGGGCCGCCGACCTCACCGGACCGGTGGTTCTGTCACTCTCCCATCGGGAGTGCCAGGAATGATTCTGGCACTCTCCCCCTGTGAGTGCAAGGGGAGGGGCACAGCGCCGCCCCGGCTGCGCTCAGGGCGAAACCGCGGGCACTCACTTGGCGGGTTTGAAAGCGGTGACCGTCGAGTCATCGACCGTGACGATCAGGTCGGAGCGCGCCAGGAGGGCGTAGCTCGCCGGAGGGGCCGACACCCCGGGGATCTCGGACACCGGTTTGAGAGTGTGCGCCGCCGGGTCGATGATCGCCGTGATCCCGTCGCCCGCGAGGACCGGTTCCAGGATCCCCGCCTCGACCTCGACGCCGAGCGCCACTATGGCGAGCGCCTTGCCGTCACCGGAGGCGACGCAACCCGTTTGGGACGCGTTGGCGCGCGAACCCAGGTTCGCCAGTTTCTGCATGTCCTCGCCGAACCTGTTCGTGGTGTCGGCACCGATGTGCATGCCGGTGAAGCGCAGGGAGTCGCTGTACTCGAGAACGAGCACCGTGTCCGTGAGCTTCCCCTCCAGGGCGTCGTAGAACAGCTTGGAGAAGTTGTTCGAGGAGCGCGTCCCGTTCCCGCAGGGCATCGGCATGCCGGTGCCCACGTCCACAGTGCCCTTCAGCTGGCCCTGGACGTCGTAGTAGTCGAAAGTCGATGTGTCCTTCGCGAACCCCTTCCCTTCGAGGGGATCCTTGTCGCCGACGATGACGGAGGCGAGCCAGCCCGCGGTGCGACTGGGTTCCACATCCGTCTGGAGCGGGTACAGGGCCTTATCGCGCAGCGAGAGGATCCAGAACTTCGACGTGGCCCCCTCCGCGATCTTGGCGGTGGTCTGCTCGCCCGTCTTCGAGTAGAGGGTGCAGGTGGGGTGGGTCTCGGTAGAGCTCTTCCACTTGTCCCCCTCGGACACGGAGCACTGCACCGAGACCACTTCCCCGGGCCCCTGCGGCGCGTCCACGACGGCACTGTTCTCATCACTGGCGTCGTACCACGTCAAAGGTGTTTGCTCGCCGTCCTTCGCTGCGATCAGGACGGGCACCGACGCCCTCCCCATCTCCACGAGCACGTGGTCCTTCCCGATCCACCGCACCGTGGGATCCTCATACGACGAGAGGGCCTTTTCACCGCCCTGCACGGGCTGCGCCCACTTCTGCTCGGGCTGGTCCCCGGAGACGTCGAAGCCCTTGGCGGTGAACGTCCCGTTCTCGACCCCCAGGAGCACCATGCGGTTGCCCTTCACCGCCACCACGGGCTGGAACGCGGTCGCCACCGATGAACCGGTCGAGAACAAACCCGAGAGGTTGAGCGTCCACGCCTGCTGCCCCCCATTGTTCCAGCCAGTGGCGAGGTCGTAGTCCTTCGGGCCGCCGCTCATCCTGGCGAAGGCGAAGATCCCGGCGCCTGCGGCGACGACCGCGACCACGGCCGCGATCGCGATCCACAGGATGGCCTTGGACCGGTTCTTCGGCGCGGGGTAGGGCGCGCCCACCATGCCCGGGCCACCGGCCCCGTAAGCCCCCTGAGCGCCTGCGCCCTGCGGGTACCCCGCCTGACCGCCCGCCTGGGCGAAACCACCCGGCGCGTACCCGCCCTGACCGGCCCCCTGGGCAAAACCGCCCTGCGGGTACCCCGCCTGACCGCCCGCCTGGGGCGAGCCGTCCGGCGCGTAGCCTCCCTGGCCTCCGCTCCAGCCCTGGGCCGCTCCCGGCTCCTGGGGGGCCGGCCCGGCCTGCGCCGTCCCGTTCCCGGCGGGGCCGTTCGAGGAGAACTGCGTGGCCGGGGCGTACTGACCGCCCGGCCCCTGCTGCCCGGCGGCCTGCGCCATCGCCTGGGCCAGCCAGTTCCTCAAGTCGGGGTAGAGTGACGGATTCGTGGCGAGCGCGCCACGCAGATCCGGCCTCTTGATGGCGATGTCCTGCATCATCTCGGGGGTGATAGTGGGATCGGCCGCCATCGCGGCCGTGTACATCGAGGGATCCAAGGCCTTGACCTCCGTAGTGCGCGAGGCCGCCGGACGCGGCCCCCGAATGTGTTATGGAATGCGCACTAGTATCCGTCAAGTCCGACCGATTGACAAACAGCGCCGTCCCACCGCGCAGATCCGGGAAAGGGGCGCACCGGGCTCAGCGCAGGACGACGACCACGTCGGGGCTCCCGATGCCGTCCATCCTCTGGACGTTGTCGATGCCGAGCGTCGCCGCGACGTCCTTGGCCGTGGCCTCCATCCTGGGGTCCTCGTAGTACACGGTGGAGACCTGGGTGTCCCAGCCGGTCGCGTTGGCGGCCGAGGTGCCCGCGTACCCCGCGGCGTTGAGCTTCTGGGTGTTGCTGGCCGCCAGGCCCTGGGTGCCGGTCCCGTTGAGGACCTGGATCGCCGCGTTGTGGTCGGGCGTTGGCGGCGCCTCCGTCGTAGTGGTCGGGGACGGGGACGGCGTGGGCTCCTGGGACGGAGTCGGCGCGGACGAGGGGGCGGCGGTGCCGCTCTGCTGAGCGGGCGTGGTGGGCGACCCCGTCGTCACGGTCCCGACCGGCTGCCCGTTCTGGCGGTTCGCCAGAAAAGTCGCAGCGGCCCAGCCCAGGGCCGGAACAACGATGAGGATGACCAGGAACGGCCACACGTTCTTCCACCTGGACGGCTGCGGGCGGTGCATGCCGATTGGCATGTCCTCGCCCGCACGATCGAATTCATCCCGAGGATACTGTGAGCTCACGATGCCAGCCTAACGAAAAATCTGCCGCAGCGGCACGTTTGCGCAGGGCGAGGCGCTTCCCACACCCCGTTTGAGGCGCTTTCCCAGCGTGAAGACGATCGACGTGTCACACCGCACTGGCGCGCTACCCTGATCGCATGGACGCTTACAACCCCCGACCACTGTCAGAACTGATCGACCCGGGCTGGGCGCGCGCCCTGGCGCCCGTCGAGGACCGCGTGCACCGGATCGGAGAGGAGCTGGCGCGCGCCGCGGCCTCGGGAACCGGTTACCTTCCTGCGGGAACGGACGTGCTGCGAGCCTTCACGTACCCCTTCGACCAGGTGAAGGTCCTGATCGTGGGCCAGGATCCGTACCCGACCCCGGGGCACGCGATGGGGTTGAGCTTCTCAGTGGCCCCCGGCACACCGCTGCCCCGCTCCCTTGTCAATATTTTCACGGAGCTGTGCGACGACCTCGGGGTGCCCCGGCCTTCCTCGGGCGACCTGTCGCCGTGGAGCGAACAGGGCGTGTGCCTGCTCAACCGCGTCCTGACCGTCCGCCCGGGATCACCGGGCTCGCACCGGGGAATGGGCTGGGAGGAGGTCACCGCCTGCGCCATTGACGCGCTCGTCTCCCGCCACGACGGGGCGGGGTCGCCCGCCCCGCTGGTCGCGATCCTGTGGGGCCGTGACGCCCAGGCGCTCGAGGCCCGCCTTGGGCGGACGCCGTGCGTGAAGTCACCGCACCCCTCCCCGCTGTCGGCGAGGCGGGGCTTCTTCGGGTCGAAGCCGTTCTCCACCGCCAACTCGCTGTTGGAGGCGCAGGGGGCGTCCCCGGTGGACTGGCGCCTTCCGTGACGTGCCCCGCGCTCGACGGCGCGGGGGAGCCCCTGCCGAACGCGCCCTGGGACCCAGGGGCTCCGCATGTGGAGCCGGCTATCGGACTCGAACCGATGACCTGCTGTTTACAAGACAGCTGCTCTACCAACTGAGCTAAGCCGGCGGCGGACACTAGTGTGCCACAGGTAGGGGCTCGCGCGCGCGGGCGGGCCAGATCGGGGTCAATGAGCACGCAGCAACGCGATTCCCCATTGCGCAGTGTGGATAACTGGCGCGCGTCTCAAGGACCTCCAATGAGCCGCAGGGATTTGACGTTTGCGCCAAAGAAGTGAGGGGCGGGACCGCCGTGCGGTCCCGCCCCTCACTGATTGAAGGCTCAGTTGGAGCTGTTGGTCGTCTCGGCGCTCTGGGCCTCGTCGGCACCGCTCTGCGAGGGCTCGGTGGCCTCGGGAGCCGGGGTCTGTGAGGTGCCCTGGCTCGCGGAATCGGTGATGCCGTATTCCTGCGCGATGGTCTCGCGCAGCGCGGGCAGCTGGGTTCCGAGCGGGATGACAGTGGAGCGGTCCTTGATGAGCTCGGGAGTTCCGAGGCCGTCGCCACGACCGTTGTAGCCGGCGTTCTGCCAGGCGGTGGTCGATGCCTTGAGGTAGTCCTCGACGGCGTTGACAGGGAAGGTCTCGATAACGTCGGAGGGGACGCCGACCTCGGCTGCAATCACCTTGACCTGCTTCCAGGAGGCGTCGAGGTTCTGGACGACGGTGCCGTTGGAGGCCTGGTACTGGGTGCGGAAGTATGCGAGCAGTGCGTGGTGGAAGTCCACCCACTTATCGGGTGCCTTCTGCGCGACGACGAGCGATGCGCTGGCCGCGGGCTTCAGGTAGTCCATGTTAACGGTGATGACCGGCTGGAGCTCAATGTTGTAGTGACCTTCGGCGGCCCAGGTGGTGAGGTCCTTGCCCATGTATGCGTCGAGGTCAGCGCACGCGTGGCAGGAGTAGTCGAAGTACTCGGTGAGGGTGGGCAGGTTCGGATCCGCCTCGGCGACGACGCCGTTTGCGTTGACGATGATCGGGCGTCCGTCGGCGTAGGCGCCGAGGACGTCCGAGGCGTCGACGTTGCGGGCGGCGTTGACCTGCGCCTGCTGCTTCCAGATCACGCCGCCGACGGCTGCGACGACCGCGAGGACGATGACAGCGACGGCGGAGATGACGATAATGCGGGTGCGGCGGTCAGCACGCTCCTGCGCCTGGCGCATCTGGGCGGCTTTCGCGCGCACGGGATCGACGGCCGGCTTCTTCTTCTGAGCCATGGACTCACCTTCCGAAAGTAGTTGAATGTTGCAAGAATATCGGGCGCAGCGCGGCTGCGCTTAGTGCGACAGCCCACCCGTAACGATCAGCCATGCACCTGCCAGGAACCCACCACAGCCTACCGTGAGGAGCGCACGTCCCCAGGCAGGACGCACGATCGCGCGCAGCGATGTCGCCGTTCCAACACGCAGATCTGCGGCGAACGGCATCAGCCAGGCCGCCCAGATGGTGGCCGCCGCAAGCGCCCACACGATGATCGTCCCATGGGGGTCACTGAGCCAGTAATCGCTGCGATCGAGGCCGCTTGACGTAGCTACGTCGACTGGCCAGGTCCACAGGACACGTCCCTCATAAGAATACGAAACGCCGGCCCACACGAGATAGGGGATAAGACCCCCCACAACGAGGCCGAGGGCGGTGGTCACGATCGAACGCGCGAGCAGGATCGGGGACATAGCGATAACGGCTGCCCCATCCGATGGCTTAGGGCCGCGCAGGATGCGCCGCCGCTCGACCCACCGACTCATCGCTCCAACCAACCCGAAGGCGGTCAGGGCGATGCCGACGATGAGGGTGCCGCTCATACCGAAGACGAAGGGCAGGGAGGCCAGGAGCGCGAGCACAGCGGCACCGGAGATCCAGGCATTTTTCTTTTCCGGAGACGAGGCCGTCTCGTCGTGCGCGCCGACGACACCTGCGGCAGGGCTCGGGTTCCACTGCGGAACCGCGCCCACCGGAGGTGTCACGAAGCCCGCTTGAGGGTACGGCTGCTGCGCGGGACCGGGGGCAACGCCAGGCCCGGGACCGTAGGCACCCTGCGGGTGCGCGTAGGGAGCTTGCGGATAGGGTGCCAACACCTCGGTGGGGTCCGCATCATCGACGGCCTGCCACGTGTCGGTCGCATCGTCATGCCAGGCGACCTCGGCGGATTCATCCTCCCAGTCACCGTAGCCTTCCGCCACTGAGGCGGTATCCACGACCTCCGTATGATCGTTTGCCGCGGTGAACTCCGAGGCGTCGCGGCGCGGGTGCTGCGGGTATGCGACGGCGCGCGCACCGGAGGCGTCCGGGCGCTGCCCCGCATCCTCCCACTCGGGAGGCGCGGCGATCTCCTGGGGATCGGAATTGACCATCTGCGTACGCATGCCCGTATCGAGCAGCTGCGCCCAGTTCACGGTCACGTAGTCAAGCTCGCCGGGAGCCCACCCGACTGCGCTCATCAGGTCGGCGACGATCAGGGAGGGCGAGGGACGCTCATCGGGGTCGGGAGCAAGTCCACCCGCGAGCGCGTCGGCGACCATGGGGTGCAGTCCGGCGAGGTCGGGGTCTCCTCCGAGGACGCGCAGCATCGTGGCGGACACGTCGCCCTTGCCGAACGGCGGGCGCCCGGTGGCGCAGGACAGCAGGGTGGCACACCACGCCCACCAGTCCGACTCCTTCGTGGCACCGTGGCCCTGCAGGAGTTCAGGCGCGGTGTACCCGGCCGTCCCCGACACGAGGCCGGTGCTGGTCAGGTGCTGATCGGAGGTCGCCATCGCAATACCGAAGTCGATGAGGACCGGGCCGCGCGGCGAACAGATGATGTTAGACGGCTTGATGTCGCGGTGGATGATGTTGGCGTGATGAACGGCCGCGATCGTGGACGCCAAGTGGTAGGAGAGGGCGGCGACACCACGCAGCGGCACCGGCCCGGAGACGAGGATTTCCGCGAGCGTGGGACCCTCCACGTACTCCGAGACAACGAAAGGCTGGGAGGCCTCGGTTTCCGCATCGACGATGTGCGCGACGAACGGCGAGCGCACGGAGTTCACCGTGCGCGTCTCGCGCTCCAGCCGCTGGCGCGACTCCTCCGAGGCGGCCATCGCCGGATGCATAGCTTTGAGGGCGACACGCGTGCCGCCCCCGTCTTCGGCGAGCCAGACCGTCCCAGCCCCGCCCGTACCGAGCCGACGGATCAGCCTGTAGCCGCCCAGTTCCTCGCCTTCTTCCACGCCCTCAGCCTACCTGTCCCCTCCCCCATCTGCGGCCACCCGCGCGGGGTGGCCCCGGCCTCGTCCCTGAATCTGACGAGCAAACACACGCTGTCAATCCACCATGTGGCCCGAACTGTACAGCCGTGAGCAAGCATGCTAACTTCGCATTTAGTCGCGCGCGCGGAACGATCCGCGTTCGCACTCTGTGGGCGAAGACGCTCCACGGTCACCCCACTACGGATCGTCCGGCACGTACCTGCCGGTGGGAAGGAAAACTCCATGGCAACCGTTACCTTTGACAAGGCCACCCGCGTCTACCCGGGTTCCGACAAGCCCGCCGTCGACCAGCTCGACCTCGAGATCAAGGACGGCGAATTCCTCGTTCTCGTCGGCCCCTCCGGCTGCGGCAAGTCGACCTCGCTGCGTATGCTCGCCGGCCTGGAGGACGTGAACTCCGGCCGCATCCTCATCGGCGACAAGGACGTCACAGACGTTCCGCCGAAGAACCGCGACATCGCGATGGTCTTCCAGAACTACGCTCTCTACCCCCACATGTCGGTGCGCGAGAACATGGGCTTCGCCCTGAAGATCGCCGGCACCCCGAAGGAAGAGATCAACAAGCGCGTCGAAGAGGCCGCTAAGATCCTCGACCTGGAGCCCTACCTGGACCGCAAGCCCAAGGCTCTGTCCGGCGGCCAGCGTCAGCGTGTCGCCATGGGCCGCGCGATCGTCCGTAAGCCCCAGGTGTTCCTCATGGACGAACCCCTGTCGAACCTGGACGCGAAGCTGCGTGTCCAGACCCGTACGCAGATTGCCTCCCTGCAGCGTGAGCTCGGCGTCACCACCGTGTACGTCACCCACGACCAGACCGAGGCTCTGACAATGGGCGACCGCATCGCGGTTCTTGCCGGCGGCCTCCTCCAGCAGTGCGGCACCCCGCAGGAGATGTACGAGCGTCCCGCCAACGAGTTCGTCGCTGGCTTCATCGGCTCCCCCGCCATGAACCTGGGCACCTTCACGGTGGACGGCGAGTGGGCCAAGCTCGGCCCCGCACGCGTGCGTGTCTCCGAGGCCGCCCGCGCCGCGATGACCGCTGAGGATGGCGGAAGGATCAAGATCGGCTTTCGTCCCGAGGGCCTGGATGTCGTTGCCGACGGCTCCGAGGGCTCCATCCCCGTCGAGGTTGACTTCGTCGAGGAACTCGGCTCGGACGCCTACGTGTACGGCCACCTGGCCGGCGCCGCCGAGGGCGAGACCCTGGGCTCCGGTTCCGAGGGCACCGGCAAGCAGCTGATCGTGCGCGTTCCCCCGCGTACCGCCCCCGCGCGCGGCGGCGTCCTGCACGTGCGCATCCGCGAGGGTCAGCAGCACAACTTCTCCGCTGCAACGGGCGTTCGCCTGCCCGAGTGACGCATAGCGCTCACGCACAGCGATAATCGGCCCCGGCCTCGTCCACTCGTACCTCCAGGACGAGGCCGGGGTTTCGCTATACCCGCATGTGTTCTTGGCCGCGACTAGCGCAGGTGCCGAGTCGGAACTATGCGCACGGCGCTCGAGATGAGATAATGGGAACCATGGCTCTGGACATTACGGCGGCCGCAATTGACTCCGCCCTTTTGGACCTCCCGTGGGACGTTCCCCTCGAGGAGTGGCCATCCAACTTACTCGCGGCACTTCCCCGCGGTATTTCCCGCCACATCGTGCGCTTCGTGAACCTGTCTGGCCGCGTGCTCGCGGTCAAGGAGATCGGTCCGACCGTCGCCCATCACGAATACGACTGCCTGCGTGACCTGACGCGCCTGGACGCCCCGTCCGTCCAACCGGTCGCCGTCATCACCGGACGCGAAAGCCCCGAGGGCGAAGAACTCAACGCCGTACTCATCACCGAGCACCTGCAGTTCTCCCTCCCCTACCGCGCACTCTTCTCCCTGTCGATGCGCGAGGACACCGCGACGCGCCTCATCGACGCGCTCGCCCTCCTCCTCGTTCGCCTCCACCTCTTGGGCTTCTACTGGGGCGACGTCTCCCTGTCGAACACGCTGTTCCGCCGCGACGCAGGCGAGTTCGCCGCCTACCTGGTCGACGCCGAAACCGGCGAACTGCACCCAAAGCTCACCCCCGGCCAGCGCGAGTACGACGTCGACCTGGCCCGCACGAACATCATCGGCGAACTCATGGATCTCCAGGCCGGCGGTTTCTTCCCCGAAGACGCCGACCCCATCGACGTCGGCGACCGCATCCGCACCCAGTACGACCTGCTGTGGAACGAAGTAACCGCCGAGGAGTCCATTCCCAACGAGCAGCGCCAGTACCTCGTCAGCGAGCGCATTCGCCGCCTCAACGACCTCGGGTTCGATGTCGCCGAGCTGCATATGGCATCGGATTCGTCGGGCGAGCATCTGGTCATCCAGCCCAAGGTGGTCGACGCCGGGCACCACAACCGTAAGTTCATGCGCCTGACCGGGATGGACGTCGGCGAACACCAGGCCGCCCGCCTCCTCGCAGACATTGACGTGTGGCGCGCGACGAGTGGGCTGCAGGACATTCCCCTTGAGCAGGCCGCCCACCAGTGGCTCACCGACGTGTTCGCCCCCGTCGTGCGCGCGATTCCGCGCGAGCTCGCCGGCAAGCTCGAGCCGGCTCAGCTGTATCACGAGTACCTCGAACACCGCTGGTACATGGCCCAGCAGGCCGGTCACGACATTCCCGGTGAGGAGGCCGTCGCCTCCTACATCGAGAACATCTTGCCGTCCAAGCGCGACGAGGCCGTCCTCATCGAACCCGGGCCTGGCCGCGCCTCTATGCTCAGCGCCGAGGCGAACCCCGACCTGTGGTGAGGGCACAACGCCCCGTCCCGTTCACGCTAGGAGCACCTATGTCTGAATTCCCCCGCATCTTTGCCCACAGGGGCGCTTCCTCGCTCGCGCCGGAGAACACGATTGCCGCGTTCTCCAAGGCGATGGAGGTCGGTGCCCGCTGGTTCGAGTTCGACGTGGATATCGCCGGCGACGGCTCTCTCATCGTCATCCACGACGACACGCTGGACCGTACGACGACGGGGTCCGGCTCCTACTACCAGCTCGGATTCGCGGATATCCGCCGACTCGACGCGGGCCGTTGGTTCTCGGACACGTACCGCTTCGAGCGCATTCCCGAGGCCGCGGATGCCCTCGCGTTCGCGCACGCCCAGCAGATGGGCGCGAACCTGGAGATCAAGCCCTGCGCGGGCGGGGATCGGCTGCGCGAACGCCTGATCGAAGCCCTGGCCGTCACGCTGGCAGGGGACAAGGTTCCCTCCCGACTCATCGTCTCCTCCTTCGACCACGACCTCCTCGCTTCCTTCCACGAGGCCTGCCCGACGGTTGCGCTCGGCTGGCTGATCGAGCGCGCGTCCGAGGAGTGGCGCGAGGGCGCGGCCGCCCTGGGTGCGACAGCAATTCATCCGGGCGTTGAGGGCCTCACTGCGCCTGACGTGCGCGCGATGCGCGACGCGGGCTTCGAGGTCAACGTGTGGACCGTCAACGACGTCGAGCAGGCTCGCGAGCTGGCCTCGTGGGGCGTCACCGGCATCTTCACGGATCGCCCGCAGGACTTCCCCGCCGAGGCCCTGAAGGCCTGACGGGTGCGGGTGCTTCCGGGTCAGCACCCTGGATCCCTAACGAACACGAGCGCGGCCTGCGCCCGCGCCAGCACCGACAGACAAGGCAGCCGGGGTCGCTCACGCGGCCCCGGCTGCCTCTTAGGTATGCAACGGAAGGCTCCTTACGCCTCGCCCGCGCGGCGCGTGAAGCGCTTGGAGACGTGCTTGGCCAGGGACAGCTCGGCGATCGAGTCGACAACCATCAGGCCACCCACGATGCCCGCGAAGCGCATCCAACCCGAACGCGGCGAGGAGGCGCGCACCGCGGCCACAAGCATGCCGGTACCGACGATGGCCTCGGCCGCGACGGCGGCGTGGATGATCCACGGACGCTCGACGGCCACGGACTCGTAGGAGTTCCACAGGGGCTTCACGACCGACTGCGGCTGGCCCATCATGATGTCGACGCTGCGACCAATCGCGTTGGAGATACCGCGAGCCAGGTGCACGGAGACGCCCTCAACGTCCTCGAGGTCAGTGGTGCCCAGGAGGAAGCCGGCGACGGAGCCGTGCAGGCCGAGGGCGCGCACGACCTTCCACACCGATTCCTCGCCGGTTGTGGCCACGGAGGCCCACAGGGCGTCGGCGTCGGAGCCCGGGACGGCCTCGGCGATCTCCAGGAGGTCGAGACGGTCACCCACGAGATCGATGACCTCGCCAGGCAGTTCCGACGTGCGGTCGTGTCCACCGGGGACGATCGCAGCATCCATGCCCCAGTTGTGAGAGATGATGTGCTCGAGGTGATCGTCGGTGACCAGGAAGACCTGGAATTCACCGTCCGTCACGGAGAGAGTCACGAGCGGCAGATCACCGAAGTTCCAGCCCTCCTTCTCGGCGGGCAGCTCAGCGAGAAGTGCGCGGTGATCATCGGCGAGCTCGAGGTCTCCGAGATCCACGCCCTCAAGGGCCGCGAGGAGCGGCACGGACGAGGCAGGGGTGCGGCCAATCTCGACGATGCGAGTCGGGATAGGTTCGACGGCGGCGGCCTCCTCCTCATCGGAGGGCCAGACCTTGCCGAGCGGCGACTCACCCTCGGGCAGGTGATCGGCCGTCGCGTTACCGATGCGCACCTCTGCGTCGAACAGGATGGCGAGCTCGTTGGCCAGTTCCGCGGGAGTCGGGCCGGGAACAACCTCGGTCGAGCCGGCGGGGACAGTCGCAACGCGTTCGTTGTCGACGGCAACGTTCAGGCCAAGCAGCTGGGGCGAGGAGGGGAACCACTCGAGCTGGGCGAGGATCGAACGCTCCTTCAGCTCGCCGGCGACCACGCTGGGATCCAGATCGTGGCCGATGATCATGCCTTCAATGCGAGTCCATTCCTGGGCCATGTCGCTACCTTCCTGTCCGTGGTGAGATCGTCTCACCACTCTATAGTTCCATTGTGTCGTGCGGATCGCATTTTCGCTCGGCCGCACGGTCAGTGACGAGAATTTGTATCACTGTGCCGGCACTTACCTGGTACGCAGCTCCTGCATGTTTTTGAGGTGTCTACTGCTAGCCTCTCGCGGTAAAGAATGAGACCACACCTGCGCGAAAACGGGTGAGCGGTAGGGGGGCTCACTCCTCAATGCATCGGGCCTGTGTTCATTGCGCTTCCGCTTTCCCTGTCCTATGCCCGTCGTTGGGCGATGATCGCCGCGTATCTTTTCGCAGTTACCCCATCATACGGCCCCTCATCGCCTTGTTTCAAGGGTCCACATTAGGCCAATGGGATGCGTGGTGGTCTACCAGCGGGCACCGGGGGGTGGCCGCCGGGCCTGGCCGACGCCCCGGTGGGCGGAAGAGGGCTCAGGACCGCGGAGTAGCGTCCCGCATAGTGGTGTAACCGTGGGTGGTCGGCTCGTTTGATATGGGTGCGGTCACCGTGTGATCCTTCGAGAAAGCTCTCTACTTCTGACTCGAAACGATTTGGAGGCACAACGATGACCGCTCCTCATATTATCGACCCTGCTGGCATGCTTGGCCAGGCGTTATCCCAGGCATCCCCAGATCTGATGCGTTCCTTGCTCCAGCACGTCATTAACGCGTTACTCTCAGCGGACGCTGACACAGCGTGCGGGGCCCAGTGGGGCCAACAAGATCCGCAGCGTCACACCCAGCGCAACGGGTATCGCCACCGGCCCCTGGACACCAGGGTCGGCACCATTGACGTGGCGATCCCCAAACTGCGCTCAGGCACCTACTTCCCAGAATGGTTGCTGCAACGCCGCAAACGCTCCGAAAGCGCCTTGATCACAGTGGTCGCTGACTGCTACCTAGCAGGAGTGTCGACACGGCGCATGGACAAGCTCGTCAAAACCCTGGGGATCACAGGACTGTCCAAGTCCCAGGTCTCACGTATGGCAACAGACCTAGACGAACACGTGGATCAGTTCCGCAACCGTCCCCTCCACGATGCCGGGCCGTTCACCTTCGTCGCCGCTGACGCGCTCACCATGAAAGTACGCGAAGGAGGACGCGTCGTCTCGTGCGCGGTCCTGGTTGCCACCGGAGTCAACAATGACGGACACCGCGAAGTACTGGGCGTACGCACATCCACCAGCGAAACCGGCCCGGCCTGGAAGGAGTTCTTCGCTGACCTGGTCGCCCGAGGCCTTTCCGGCGTGCGCCTGGTGACCAGTGACGCCCATCTGGGCCTGGTTGAAGCCATCGCCGCCAACCTGCCCGGAGCCACCTGGCAACGATGCCGCACCCACTACGCCGCTAATCTCATGTCCGTCACCCCCAAAGCGCTCTGGCCCGCTGTCAAAGCGATGCTGCACTCGGTGTACGACCAGCCCGACGCCGCATCGGTCAACGCGCAATACGACCGGCTCTTGGACTACGTGCACGACAAGCTCCCCACCGTGTGTGATCACCTCGATCAAGCCCGGGCAGACGTCCTCGCGTTCGCGTCCTTCCCCACCGGGGTATGGACCCAGATCTGGTCCAACAACCCCAACGAACGCCTCAACCGTGAAATCCGCCGACGCACCGACACCGTGGGAATCTTCCCCAACCGCCAAGCAATCATCCGCCTAGTCGGAGCCGTCCTCGCCGAACAAAACGACGAATGGGCCGAAGGCCGACGCTACCTCAGCCTCGACATCCTCACCAAATCACGACTCACACCCCAACCCACCGGGCAGGAGGACACCCCACTCCAACTCAGCGCATAACCCAACCCGAAGGACACAAAACGATTACACCACTCCACAGGACTTGACCGACCGCGGTTTCGGTGGGCACAGTGTTGGTGGCGCGACACAACTCGCCCAGCACACCCCCTCCAACGCCATTTCCACGAAATAATTCGCCCAGCACGCCATAAATAGCCGATTGTGCGCCATTTCGAGCGCACTGGGTGAACTTTTTCGCGCTCGCGCCCACATCAGGCCGAGCAGGGCGGAAAATATCGCGCACGGGGCGAAGCGACGTGGCGACTTTGAAAACGACAACACCAATGCTCACCACTGAACAGCAACCATTGAAACCAGCGACACCTTTGCACCCGATAACTGCACCAAAAACGCCCGTTTCTCGTCCGCAAAGGCGATCGCGGTTCCAATCCCACGCAGGCACGCACGAACAAAGGCAATGGCGGTATCAGACAACCATGCTGTCTGTCCTGCACGGCCAGTCTGCGGCACCCGTGGGCGGGCCGCCGCCCACCGGCACACACAGCGGCCCGGCCCAGCAAACACAACGAAGCCGCCCGACCCCACAGGGGGCCGGGCGGCTCACGCATCAGGCCGCTAGGCGGCTCTCAGCGATTGTTTCAGCGCATCTGCGTGCCGGCAGAACCCAGGCGCTCGCAGGCCTCGACGACGCGGGCGGCCATGCCGGCCTCGGCCGACTTGCCCCACGTGCGCGGGTCGTACTGCTTCTTCACGCCGACCTCGCCGTCGATCTTGAGGACACCGTCGTAGTTGCGCATCATGTGGTCGACGACCGGGCGGGTGAACGCGTACTGCGTGTCGGTGTCGACGTTCATCTTGATGACGCCGTTGGCGACAGCGGTGGCGATCTCCTCGGCGGTGGAGCCGGAGCCGCCGTGCATGACCAGGTCGAAGGGGCGGTGGTCGAGGCCGAAGTGCTCAGCGACCTCCTTCTGGATGGTGCCGAGCAGCTCGGGACGCAGCTTCACGTGGCCGGGCTTGTAGGCGCCGTGCACGTTGCCGAAGGTCAGGGCCGTGATGTAGCGGCCCTTCTCGCCCAGGCCCAGGGCCTCAACGGTCTTGATGCCGTCCGCAGTGGAAGTGTAGAGCTTCTCATTGATTTCACCAACGACGCCGTCTTCCTCGCCGCCGACCGCGCCGACCTCGATCTCGAGGATCGTGTTGGCCTTGACGGACAGGGCGAGCAGTTCCTTGGCGATCTCGAGGTTCTCGTCGAGCGGAATCGCGGAACCGTCCCACATGTGGGACTGGAAGGTGGGCAGCTTGCCTTCGGCGACCTGGCCGGCCTCGATCTCGAGGAGGGGGCGGACCCAGGAGTCGATGTTCTGCTTGGCGCAGTGGTCGGTGTGCAGAGCCACGGTGATGCCGTAGTTCTTGGCAACCTCGTAGGCGTAGGCGGCGAGGGCCAGCGAGCCGGTGACGCGGTTCTTGATGGTGGAGCCGGAGCCGTACTCGGCGCCGCCGACGGACACCTGGATGATGCCGTCAGACTCGGCCTCGGCGAAGCCCTGGAGGGCGGCGGTGATGGTCTGGGACGAGGTCACGTTGATCGCAGGGTAGGCGAACTTGCCATCCCGTGCGCGATTCAGCATCTCTGCGTAGACCTCAGGGGTTGCGATAGGCACTTGGAGCCTCCTAATCGAGTGACAGTTTTGTCGTGATAGATTCTCTCACATTTTGCACGAGCGGGGAGGGGAAGGAAGTCCCGTTTGGACGGTTTTCTTCCAACCCCTCCCCGACTGGTATGCGTCAGTTGGAGCGGCCGATGCGGACTCCGAGTTCGGCGACGGACATGACGTCCGTCAGGTCCTTAGCAACGTCGGCCTGGGTCGAAGTACCGCGGAATCGGAGGTAGGAGCCGTTGCCCGCAACCGGGATGTCCACGGTGCCGGGGACGTTCGCCAGGGAAGTCACGAGGACGGGGTTGCCCTGTGCGCTCGGGTTGCCCTTGTTGTCGCCCTGTCCCTTGAGGCCGTCGGCGGAGCCGGCGAGGTAGATCTGGACGTCCTTGGCACGGCCCGAGGCCTTGGGGCCGTTGCCGGCACGCGGCGTGTAGGAGACGGCGCAGACATCGTATCCAGTGGGGCCGTTGGCGAGCTTCCAGGAGTTGGAAACCGCGGGGGTCGGGTGGATCTTGGTGGCGTCCGTGGGGCCCTTGTTGGTGACGGAGACCTTGATGACGGTTTCGCCCCAGTTCTCGTCGCCGATGATGGGCAGGGAAGCGCGATCCATGCCGGACAGGGCGATCTTCGGGTAGGCCTCGTCGCCGGCGGTTTCCGCGACCCACTTCTGGGGGTTGCGCGTCGCGTAGTCGCCCTCGAACGTGGGGGTGAACTCCTGGCTCATGTCAGCGCACGCACAGGCTGTTACCGGGTGTCCGGGGGTCGTCGACACGTGGGTCTCAGAGTTCGGTGTTTCCTCTGAGTAGACGGCGAGGCAACGGTTCGCGTTGACCGAGCGGATCTGGTAGTAGCCGTCGGGGGTGGCGGCCAGCTCCCAGTTATCGGAGGCGGTGCCCGCGGTCGGGGTGCCACCCGACACGCTGAGTGCTCGTCCGTCAGACAGCGCGATCGTGTACTGGCCGGGGGCGAGGGTCTCGCGCGTAGGGTCGACGTAGGTGGAGGGTTCACCCAGGGCCTTGATGCGCACCTTGAAAGCCTCAGCGTTTCCATCAGCCTTGGGGGTCTTGGTGTTCCAGAACATCTGGGCGCCGTAGTGACTGCGAATCTGTGCGAGGTACGTCTTGACGTCGCCGGGGCCCTGCTTGAAGAAGAACTCGTCGGCGCCCATGTGCCATTCGGTGGACCCGAAGGCTTCCATGTACTCGTCGATGCGGTCGAAGGAGAACTGCTGGGCGACGGGGTACTTATCGGACTTGATGCGCAGCTCGAGGGACAGGTAGTTCATCTTCAGGTCGGGCATGCGGTCGATCTGTCGGGTGATCCAGTCCGGGGTGATGTGGGTGCCGCAGGCGCACAGGGTGGCACCACGGTCGGCGAAGCGCGGGATGTCGGTGATGCTACCGGCGGGCACGGTTCCCTGGCCAGTGCGCACCGCCTTTTCGATGGTGCGGGCACCCCACAGGAGGCCGGAGCGGTTGGCAGCCACGACCTGGGCTCCGTTTGCGTTGACGGTCAGCTGGTAGCCCTCATCACCGAGGTCGATGCGGGACGCGTTGATCGTGAGGATGAGCGCGACTTTCGCTCGGGTGCGCGCGAGCCGCGGCGCCCGCGCATGGCTTGGCGATGACTGAGGCATTAGTTCTCCTGCTCAACGTTTTGCTTCCACGCAAACTGTCCAAAGCCCGAATGAAAAAGGATGCTCAGTGTCCATTCCGACTACTTTTTGGCTTGCAAATAGCATCAAAGATCGGAGGATGAAAACAATAGAAACGGTAAAAGATCGGTGGGTCAGCGAGAATATCGGCCAACCGGGTTAATTAAGGGATTTCAGTTTGATACTTCGCCTACAAGTCAGGAGGTTTCCGCGCCCTCCAGACGCGACGCGTGCGCCCACATAACGATCGCGGCAGCATGACCAACATTCATGGACCGAGTCGAACCGCGCTGAGTAATGGCGACGACACTATCGCACGCCCGGATCATCTCCTCGCTTAATCCGGAAGCCTCGGATCCAAAAACGAGGCACGCGCGCTCCGGCAGCACCGCGCCTTCGAGCGCGACGGACCCCTCAACATTGTCGACGCCGACGAGTGTCAAGCCTTCCTTCGAGCAATGCTCCACGAGTTCACGCACTTCGGGACGGTGATCCACCGGCAGGTAGCGGTCGGTGACCATCGCGCCGCGTCGGTTCCACCGCTTGCGCCCCACGACGTGCACGCGGCGCGCACCCATGGCATTCGCCGTTCGCACAATCGACCCGATGTTGAAGTCGTGATCGAGATTCTCCACTGCCACCTCGAAGGGCAGCGAGCGGGCAGCAATGTCCGCTCGAATCGCGTCCATCGTCCAGTAGCGGTAGCGGTCTTCGACGTTGCGCCGATCCCCCGCCTTCAGGAGCTCCCGATCGTAGTACTCGCCGACCGGCCAGGCGGCCTCCCCACCCGGCCACGGACCGACCCCGACCTGCCCGGACTGCGCAGCCCAGGCCTCGTCGTTCCCGCACGCGCCATCACGCGCGATGTCACACCCGTTTTCGAACTCGTTCACGGATCCCACCCTAGCGGCACCGTAGAATGGAGGCATGACTGCCCTGACGCACGAACCGACACCCCTAACCGATCTGCCTCCCGTCACCGCGTGGCTCTCCGACATGGACGGCGTCCTGGTCAAGGAGAATCGGGCGCTTCCGGGCGCGAACGAGTTCCTCGCCGCTCTGCGCGGGAAGAATATCCCCTTCCTGGTCCTCACCAACAATTCGGTGTTCACGAACCGCGACCTGTCCGCACGCCTGGCGAACTCCGGCCTGGACATCCCCGAAGAGAACATCTGGACCTCCGCGAACGCGACGGCCGCGTTCCTGCACCAGCAGTCGCCCGGCTCAACCGCGTACGTCATCGGAGAGGCCGGCCTGACCACCGCAATCCACTCCGCGGGATACGTCATGACTGAGATCGATCCCGAGTTCGTGGTGCTCGGCGAGGTGCGTTCCTACGACTTCCATGCGCTGACTCACGCGATCCGCCTCATTGAGGGCGGCGCGAAGTTCATCGCGACCAACCCCGACGTGTCTGGCCCCTCCGACGAGGGCACCCTCCCCGCCTGCGGCGCCATCGCGGCGATGATCACGGCGGCGACCGGGCAGAAACCCTACTTCGTCGGCAAGCCGAACCCCGTCATGATCCGCGCTGGCCTGAACAAGATCGGCGCGCACTCCGAGAGCGCCGCAATGGTCGGCGACCGCATGGACACGGACGTGCGCGCTGGCGTCGAGGCCGGCCTGCGCACCCACCTGGTCCTGTCAGGTTCCACGGCCCGCGAGGACATCAACATTTTCCCGTTCCGCCCCTTCGGCATCCACGAGGGCATCGGCGATCTCATCGAGCTCGTCGAGGCGGCGCACTGACCCACACCGATCCGGAAGGAACACCCATGACCAACGATTCCCACAAGGCGCGCCTGGCCACCCTCGTCCAGGAACTCTCCGTCATCCACGAGAAGGTCACCCTGGCGTCGGGGCGCGAGTCCGACTTCTACGTCGACATGCGCCGATCGACCCTCCACCACGAGGCGGCCCCCCTCATCGGCCACGTCATGCTGGACCTCCTGGAGGAGTCCGGCTTCGCGGTCGGCGAGGAGTACGTGGCCGTCGGCGGTCTGACGATGGGCGCTGACCCCGTTGCGACCGCGATGATGCACGCCGCCGCGTCGCGCGGCCTGGACCTGGACGCATTCGTCGTGCGTAAGGCCGCGAAGGATCACGGCATGAAGCGCCGCATCGAGGGCCCGGACGTGGCTGGCAAGCGCGTCATCGTCCTGGAGGACACCTCCTCGACGGGCGGCTCCCCGCTGGAGGCCGTCGAGGCCCTGCGCGAGGCCGGCGCCGAGGTCCTCGTCCACGACCCCATGTACACCGACGAGGAGCTGGCCGGTTTCGGCTGGACCCCCTACCACCTGGGGGAGCAGGTCGACGTCGCCATCGTCCAGGCCGACCACCCCGAGTACGGCGAGCTCTCCGCCGCCGACCTGCCCGGGCTGCGCCTCCTGCTGGACGGACGCCGCGCCACCGACGCCGCCAAGTGGACCGGTGTGCCGCGCCTGACCATCGGCGGAGGCGAGTGACCCCGCAGGCGCTCTGAGGTCGGCAGGAGGAATGACTGCGAGCGTGGCGGCGGGGCTGTCCGGAGACTCCGGCTGGATTCTGACGGCCGCCACGCTCGTCGTGGCCGGGCTGCTCCTGGCGCCCGGCTGGATCGTGGGACGCTCGGCGCGTCTTGCCGCACTGCCGTCGCTGGCGGTGGCTCCCGCGCTCAGCTCGGCGATTATCGCGGCGGCGGAGATCCTCGCCCACACCCTCGCGTTGCCCTGGCTCCCCTGGGGGTGGGCGGTGATCGCCGGCCTGACGGCGGTCGTGGCGTTGATGGCACGGCTGCTCGTCGGTGCTCCGCCGGAGCGTGCGCGACGAGCGGCGTCGCAGGGCCGGGCCGAGTGGGTGATCCTGGCTGCAGGCCTGACCGTGGCCGTTGCCGTGCCGGCCGGGGTGATTCTGACCGTCCTGCCGGGGCCCGGCTACCCGGCGCAGGTCTTCGACGCCACCTTCCACCTCAACGCGGTGGCGGCCATCCGTGAGGGCGGCAACGCCTCCATGCTGGGGGGCCTGTCCGCCCTCTACTCCGGCCGCGCCGTCTACTACCCCACGGTCTGGCACGGGCTGGTGGCGCTGGCACCGGGCAGCCCGGCCCCGGTCAGTACCGCGGGGGTGCTGGCCCTCACCGCGGTGGTCTGGCCGCTGAGCCTGCTGGGGCTGCTCGCCCGGGCCACAGGTCTTGACGCCGCCCGGGCCTCGGAGACGGACCGAGCCCGCCGCAGGCAACGGACCTGCGCGGTCGCCGCTGTGCTCGCGCTCAGCGCCGCAGTGGTGGGCTTCCCACTGCTGCCCATGACGGCCTTGGCAGTGTGGCCTTACGCCCTGAGCGTTGCGGGGCTTCCCGGCGTCCTCGTGCTCTACGACCTGCTGCGTCAGGAAACCGTCTCGTGGCGCCTGCGTCTGGTACTGGTCCTCCTCGCCATGGCCGCCGCCGGCGGCGTGGTGGCGGCGCACGGCACCGGCCTGTTCAACCTCGCCGTCTTGAGCCCACCCTTCTTGGTCAACCTCCTCGTCTCCCGATGGCGTCGCAGCGCCACCAGGCGGGGCGGCCGCGCCCTCCTGGTGGCCGGAGCGGTCGCGTCCGTGCTGGTCCTGGCCATGGGGGCCTGGGTCATGCGCGCCTCCCTGGCCTCTGTCCTGGGCTATCAGCGCCCGGCCGGGGGAGTGGGCGGCATCGTGGCGACCCTGGGGCAGGCGCTCATCGACCTGCCGATGTATGGGGCGGTCCCGGGGGCCTCCCTGCCTGTCGGGATCGTGTTCGGCGGACTCACCCTGGCGGCGGCATGGTCGGCACGTGCACACCGGGATCAGCGCCCCTGGCTCGTCATGTGGCTCCTGTCGCTGCTGCTTGTGGTCCTCGTGGGGGGACCCCAGTGGGCCGGCCGTCAGCTCGGGGCGCCCTGGTACCTCCAGAAGGCCCGGATCCTTCCGCTTGTCATCCTGCCGGCGCTCGTCCTCATGGTGCAGGCCGGGGCCGGGCGGCCTGGGCGACGACTGTGGGGGCTGCTGCGTCGACTGGCCTCACGGGTCGGCGGGGCCCGGCCGCAGCGTGCGGCGGTGGCCATGCTGGCAGCACTTGTACTTCTGCCGGTGGTGGCAAGGGTCCCCCTGGAACGCAACCTCGTCGCCTCCGTCTACGACCCGCAGCGCATCAAGTACGGGACCTTGCTGACCGAGGACGCCCTGGCGCTCATTGAGCGCTCGAGGAGCGTCCTGCCTCAGGACGCGGTCGTCCTCGGAGCGCCATCGCGAGGGGCCGCCCACCTGTGGTCCTTGGGCGGGGTCCACGTCGTCTACCCGACGCGTGACCAGACAGCACCTGGAACCCCGGGTGCGACCCTGCCCTCTGCCTGGCCCACCCTGGGGCAGAAGGGCTCCCAGACCTGCGCGCTCCTCAACCAGCTGGGGGTGCGCTACTTCTACAGCAGCTCGGACGCCACGGCCGCGGGCTCCGTGGCAGGAGCAGCCCCCCTGCGCTGGGACGCCCCGCTGACCCGAATCCCCAGCGAGGGGCTCGAGCTCATCGACTCCCAGGGCAGCACCTCACTGTGGCGCATCACCGCCTGCGACTGAGGCGGCCTTGGCGTTGTGCGCTCAGACCTCGGTGTACTGAACCACTGACGGCGGCTCGACGCAGAGGCCAACCATCCGAGGCACAAGGGTGGTGAAATGTGCTGAGGCATTGTGGGCCTCGATTGCGGTGTCGTTGCGCCAGGTCTCGAGCACGACGAAAGAAGCGGAATCGTCCCTGGCCACGCACAGGTCGTAGGCGAGATTGCCATCTTCGGCCCGTGAGGCCTCCACGAGTTCGCTGGCAAGGGCGCGGAACTCCTCAACGGCATCGGGACGGACGCGGAACGTGGCGACAATACGGATCATGGGGCTCTCCTCACACTGAGTCAGAACTAGGGCTTCTGCGGGAACGCGTGTGGGGCCCCCGCGGGGACCCCACACGTCATGACTTGTCGATGGCGGCTCGATGGCTGCGCCGCCCGGTCACTGCCCCTGGGCGGCGTACTTGGCCTCGACCTCAGCCTTGAGCGGGCGCCACCAGGCCTCGTTGTCCCGGTACCAGTCGATGGTGGCCT
>ERZ772921.549-NODE-549-length-22979-cov-114.025912_pt1 | contig 22979 bp, 18 predicted proteins | sample MGYA00512117_ERZ772921 | MGnify/ENA primary metagenome ERZ772921 (study PRJEB29015, sample SAMEA2737944) | human oral metagenome | biome: human oral; feature: human-associated habitat; material: dental | place: China | collected 2150 ...
TTCCGGCCCTCGAAGTTACTGCCCAGGCCGTAACCCTTAATGGTGTGCGCCAAAATCACTGTCGGTCGGTCCTTGGTTTCCAAGGCCCGCTTGTATGCCGCATAGATCTTGCGGTAGTCGTGCCCACCACGCGGCAGCTTCCAAATCTCCGCATCGGTCCAGTTCTCCACCAGCTTGGCGGTCCGGGGATCCTTGCCAAAGAAATGCTCCCGCACGTAGGCGCCATCGTTGGCCTTCATCGTTTGGAAGTCGCCGTCGGCGGTGGTGTTCATCAGATCCACCAACGCCCCTTCCTTATCGGCTTCGAACAGTTGATCCCATTCGCGGCCCCACACGACCTTAATAACCGACCAGCCGGCGCCCCGGAAGAAGGACTCCAACTCCTGAATGATCTTCGTGTTACCACGCACTGGGCCGTCCAGCCGCTGCAGGTTACAGTTAATGACAAACGTCAGGTTATCCAGGTTATTTAGCGCAGCCATTTGGATCAGACCCCGGGACTCCGGCTCGTCCATTTCGCCGTCACCCAGGAACGCCCACACGTGCTGATCCGACGTGTCCTTAATGCCCCGGTTGAGCAGATACCGGTTGAACTTTGCCTGGTAGATGGCATTCATCGGGCCTAAGCCCATGGACACGGTGGGGAATTCCCAGAACGTCTTCATGCCGTGCGGGTGCGGATACGACGGCAAGCCGCCCTGCTCGCGGGACACCTCCTGCCGGAACCCGTCAAGGTCGTCTTCCGAAAGTCGGCCCTCTAAAAACGCCCGTGCATACATGCCGGGGGAGGCGTGACCCTGGAAAAACACCTGGTCGCCCCCACCAGGATGGTCCTTGCCGCGGAAGAAATAGTTAAAGCCCACCTCGTAGAGCGGGGCGGCGCCCGCATAGGTGGAAATGTGGCCACCGACGCCAATGCCGGGGCGCTGGGCCCGGTGGACCATCACCGCGGAATTCCACCGAATCCACCGACGGTACCGCTTCTCGATCTCTTCATCGCCCGGGAACTCTGGCTCCATCGAGGTGGGGATCGTATTAACGTAATCCGTAGACGTCATTGCCGGGAGTGGCACCCGTTTGGCCGATGCCCGTTCCAGCATTCGCAGCATTAAATATCGGGCCCGATCTGGACTGGCCTCCCGTAACAGCCCATCCAGTGATTCTAGCCACTCCGAGGTCTCCTCTGGGTCTGAGTCATTTAAGTATGACGCGACACCATCACGAATTAACGCGAAATTAGTGTCATCTGGGTGCTTCCCGGGTTTCGGGTCAGCCATTCCACACCTCCATGTGAGAGAGTCAGTCATAAAAACGATTGAGCCACAATAATCACGCACGGTCACACCGTCGATAAGCGTAAAAATGCGCAAAATACCGGCAACACCCCTACTCTACGTGTACTTGACACATCAGGGGGTAATTTTAGGCAGCCAATCTCCAAATACCAGGCTAAAAACCCTCATGAAACTCCCGCAAATTCCCGAAAAATCGGTGTAATACCAAAAAATTTCCCAGATAGGGTGTAAACCCGCAAATATTACTTGTATCATCATGCTTTGATGAACGTTCAAAAACCCGAAGGGAAAAACACCACTCTCACCACAACCGATGGAATCGCCGCCCGGCTTGGCGTCTCCCATGGATTGATAGTGCAAGAGGTAGGCTGGGACGAGGATTGCGATTCCACGCTCAGCGAAGCAATCGAAGATGCTATCGGCTCCGAATTGCTCGACGAAGACAGCTACGAAATCTGCGACATTGTGCTGCTGTGGTGGCGAAGCGACGACGGCGACCTGGTAGACGGGCTTGTCGACGCCGTCCGGCCGCTCGCCGACACCGGTCGCGTCTGGCTACTCACCCCCGGTAACGGAAAGTCCAATGCTCTGGCCCCCGGAGACATCGCCGAATCCGCGCAACTCGCCGGCATGGTGCAAACCAAAGCCGAACGGTTCGGTGACTGGCAGGGAAGCTGCCTCGTCCGCCGCGGCAATAAACAATAACCAACCAGTGTTTTTGTGCACATTCGCGGTTTGCTGTTAACATTTATCACCGACGCTTTACCGCGTTGTGCGCGCCTTTAGCTCAGCTGGGAGAGCAGCTGGTTTACACCCAGCAGGTCGGCGGTTCGAGCCCGTCAGGGCGCACCAATATGTATGAGGCGGATGACGCCAAAATCACACAGAGAAGGCGGCGGCCATGACCCTGGGAATCTTCCTCGGCATGGCCGCCGATCGCATGCTTGGCGACCCACCCACCACCATCCACCCCGTTGCCTTGTTCGGCCGCGCCGCCACCAAGCTAGAAAAAGTGTTCTATAGGGATTCCAAGCTGGCTGGCGCGTTCTACCTCACCGCGGCGGTCGTGCCGCCGGTCGTGGCCACCTACTGGCTGGAGAAACGCTACCCAACCGCCACGATGACCCTGGCATTATTCTCCGCACTGGGCGGCACCACACTCGAACGCATTGGCGAACGCATGGCCCGGGCCCTGGAGGCCAGGGACATCGACCAGGCCCGCGAACTTGTTCCCTGGTTATGCTCCCGCGACCCCCAGTATTTAGACGAACAAGGCATTATCCGCGCCACCGTGGAGTCCCTGGCGGAAAACACCTCGGATGCCGCCACCGCCCCCATTCTCTGGGCCACCTGCGGCGCCTCGGGGGTGGTGCTGCACCGCCTGGTCAACACCCTGGATGCCATGGTGGGCTACCGGTCCCCACGGTACGAGAATTTCGGGTGGGCAGCCGCCACCTTCGATGACGTGCTAGCCTATCTACCGGCCCGCTTCACCGCCGGGGTGCATGTGGCCTACGCTGCGGCCAGTGGGGGACTGCCGCGGGCGCGGCGGGCGATGGCAGCCTGGCGGAATGATGCGCCGAAGCATCCCAGCCCCAACGCCGGCCCGGTGGAGGCGACTGCCGCCGGTGCCCTGGGGGTGGTGCTGGGCGGGACCACAACCTACGCGCATGGGGTAGAGCAGCGGCCCCTGCTGGGGGCTGCCGTCCCCGCCGCGGCGGGCCCCGAAACCTCTAAAGTCTCGGGGGCGCCCACGGTGGCGACCATAAGGGAAGCCATTCGGCTTTCTCGTTGCGTCCAATTGATTGCCGGGGTGGCCGCCGGAATCGCCGCGGTGGGGGTGGGCACGCTCCGCCGTCGGGTACGGAGCCGGTAGGCCGTCGACAAGCATCTGCGGGCGGTAGCGGAACTGTTTTCTTAGACTTTCGGGTGCCGGTGGGAGAAATCCTGCTAGGCTATGTGGGGATGTATGACAACAGTGATACCAGCAAGTTTACTGCAATTAAGCAGTTGCCACAGAACGGCCGCGAACGCTTGGTGTACGAATCCGAGCAGCGAATCATCAATTGGCTCAATAGCAATGTCGCTAAATCTGTGCAACGGATCGGTCGGATTGACGACCTGGATGCGCCCGCACCTAGCACCCTCCCCGACATTGTTGTGGACGATCGAACCGCGGTGATTAAGACCGTTCATTCGAAAGAATCCATAGTCAAACGGGCCGCATGGGCGGTGCTGCAATCCCGCATGATGATCTTCGACGCCCGGGGCGCCGACGGCCGTAACCTAGTGGGCGAGAAAGACATAGAGGCGGGCATGCGTCAGGCCGTGCAGGACTACGGTATGAACATCGACCTCATCATCGTGTTTAATAACGATGCGACCCTGTTTTGGGAGGCGGAATCATGAGCGTGCGACCCTTCATCGAGGTGGTTTCCGGGCCGGCTAGAGCCTCGGTGGCGACCGAAACCATCGCTGGCATCCTGGGGGTGGCCAAGCAAACCAACGGCCAGGCCGACTGGCTGCCGTTCGCCGGCGACCAGCGGCTCTATATCGTGCCGACGGTGGATGACACGGTGGCCGGCTACCAAATCCACTCGCTTGACGACCCCAGCATCCACGGCCTCTACGACCTGTTCACCACTTTGTGTGACCAGACCGACTGGCATGTGCGGCTCGACTGGGACGAGCTGGAATACCTCGACAAAAGCTTCCCCTACCGGTCGCTGGATTCTGCCGAGGCATAGCCGGATGCGGCCCGGCTAGAACCGTTGATCGTCCCGCTTGGCGAATTTTTCGTAATGGTTGGGGTGCTGATTGCCGTAGCGTGAGCGCCGCGGCCGCGACCCCTGCGCCGCCGTGCTTGTGCTTTGCGACGCCGCCTCCGTCGGGGCCTGCTGGGCCACTGGTGCCGCTGCTGCCGCTGAGACTATCGGGGCCGCCGAGTCTGCCTGCGGTTCCGGGTCCGGCTCACGTTCCGGGGTGGCCGCGGCCTGCGCCGCCATCTCGGCCTCTTCCTCCCGCAGCCTCCGCCGCTCCCGGGCCTCCGACCAGAGGAAATACCCAAACCCCAGTGGGGCCATGATGCCGAAGGCAATCCATTGGAAACCGTAGGAAAGATGATTGCCCCGATCCAGCTTGGGGATGGGAATAAAATGCAGCAACCCCGGCTGGTTATCGGAAAGCTGCACATAGTCCTTGGCTAGCGTTAACCCTTCGATCTGGCCGATCTGCTCCGTGTTGATGCCATACACCTGCTTCGGATCCACATCGGTGCGGGGTGCGGTTTGGGGCTGTTGCTCATCGACCCGGGCGTGCGCCAGGATCGTCACCTCCCCGGTTGGTGCCGGTGGGATCGTGGTTTCCTTGTCCGCGGTGGTGGGCTCAAAACCCCGGTTGACCAGGATGATCTCCCCGGAATCCAATTGGAACGGGGTGAGCGCCTGCAACGCCGGGGTGGATTCCACCGGCCGCAGCCGCAGAATCACCTCCTTGTCGGTGAGATACTGGCCGGTGAGGGTCACTCGCATCCACTCCTGATCGTCCTTAATCACACCGTCGCTGGTGAAGATATCCGAATAGGGTTTCGGATCCACGTTGAATGCGTCTTCGATGTGATTATTGCGGTTCACGATCTGTGCGTCCTTGCCCAATTGCCAGGGCGACAAAATGGTGAAAGCCGCGTAGGAGAAACTGATGACCAGCAGGAAGGTAATGACCCAGCCGGGGGTGATAAAGACACGCCACCCGGTTTGTGCGGTTCGGGTGGTGCGAGAAATGCGTGCCATGAGTGTTGACCTGAGAGTAAAAATCCGAGAATGAGAATTCGCTGAACTGTTCTACGCTAGCCGGGGTTATTCCAGCTCGTGCCTGATCCAGTCGAGAATGCCGGGAACAGCCGCCTCGATTTGGGTGCGGGCCAGCTCGAAATCGGAGGCGTAACCATAGTAAGGATCCTCCACATTCAGGTCGCCTGCGGCCACGGATGCCGGGTCGAAGCTGCGCAGCAATCTAATCCGTCCAGGTTCTACCCCTATGGTGGTCAACCACTGTACATGGCGGTCATCCATGGCGATAATCAGGTCGGCGGCCGCGTGTGAATCGTCGAACTGGGCGGCCCGGTGGGCGCTCCCATCGTAGCCGGCCTTCGCCAACTCGGTGAGCGCCCGACGGTCGGCCCCCTGGCCCACATGCCAGCCTCCGGTCCCGCAGGAATCGACGGTGACGCTGTCGGCCAACCCGGCCGCCGCCACCGCCTGATTGAGGATCACATCCCCCATTGGGGAGCGGCAGATATTGCCGGTGCAGATGACCGTGATGTGGAGTTTAGGACTGCTCGGTGTTGTAGCCCCAACCGCGCCTTTCGGGAGCTTCTCCGGGTTCGTCGTCGGATTCGTTGGTGAGTGGTCGCGGCTGGAAACTGTGGGGGGACTGGTTGAAGTCATGAACAATTCCTTTCAATTCCGTCATGGTGCTAGCCATGCGACAAGCCGCCTGCCATTCATCTGGACTGCCGTAACCCCAAGAAACCAACACGGTTGGTATTCCAAACGGTGTTGCCCCTTCGATGTCATGCATTCGATCGCCAATCATAAGCATATCCGAACCATCGGTGGGGAGATTCATTGAATCAATCACATATTGGATGACGTCGGCTTTGGTTGCCCGCGGACCATATTCCTGCGCCCCCGCAATAAAATCGAAATATTGTTCTATTCCGAAGTTCCGCAGCATGGTCTTAGCGCTCATTTCATTTTTGCTGGTTGCGACGCAGAGGGTGTGCCCATCAGCCTTCCATTCCGCCAGGGTCTCCGGCCATTCGGGATAGAGGCTGGAATCTAACCAACCGCTAAGCTCGTAGTGCTCCCGATACATGCCCTTGGCTACGCGGGCTTCGGCGGGGGTTAAGCCGAGCCGGGTAAATGTGTGCTCGATCGGGGGGCCGGGGATGGTCCGCAGCCAAGCCTCGTCTGGGATGGGGGTACCCAGATCCCGCAGGGTTGCGGTAAAGGATGCGCGGATCCCGGGGTAGGAGTCAATGAGTGTGCCATCTACGTCGAGAAGTAATGTGGTCATGTGCTCAAGTCTGGCATTGATTCACACATTCTGTCACCTTTCCCCTAAAAGTTTCGGTAGTAAAGTGTTACAACATGAATGTGCCAGCTTGCCCGCCGTCCCGCATTCACGGCGATATTGCCGCCCGCGGCGCCCGCATCGACTTCTCCGTCAATGTTGCTACTAGCACGCCTAGCTGGCTTATCGACGCTTTGACCAGCGAAATTGCAAATCTTGCGGCTTATCCCGATGCCGACCGCCTCGCGGCGGCGGAAGAACTCATTGCGGAATATCACGGAGTCCCCCCGGACTATGTGATGTTGCTTGCAGGAGCGGCCGAAGGCTTCGTTTTATTGCCCCACCTGCCCACCACCCACCCGACTATTATCCACCCGGGGTTCTCCGAACCCGACATTATTTTCACCGACACCGGCCGGCCCGTGGACCGGGTGATCCTGCCCGAACCCTTCAACGTGCTCCCGTCGATAAGCGATGATGCGGACCTCGTGGTCATCGGCAACCCCACCAACCCCACTGGCGTGCTGTGGAGGCCAGACGACCTGCTGAGCCTTGACGCCGGGCGGCGGTTCGTCGTGGTCGATGAGGCCTTTATCGACGTGGTGGGGGAGGAGCATTCCGTCATCCCCCAGGTGCCGACCCATCCCCGCCTCATCGTGCTCCGCAGCCTCACGAAAACGTGGGCGATCGCCGGGCTGCGGGTGGGCTATATGGTGGCCGACCCCGACATCGTGCTCGGACCCCTGCGCCGCTGGCGCCCCCACTGGCCGATCGGCACCCTGCAAATCGCCGCCGCCGAGGCCGTCTTCACCCACGGCGTGACCACCCTACCGGAACACCGCAGCCAGCTGCTAGCCGACCGGGAGGCGATGCTTCGCCAACTGACCACCGTCGGCTGGCTGCCCGTGAGCGACTCGCGCGCCCCCTTCGTGCTGGTTCGTCCCGGCGACCTGAGCCCCGACCAGGCCCGCACCCGCTACCGGAAGCTGATGGCCCACGGCATTGCCCTGCGCCGATGCGACACATTCCCTGGGCTAGGATGGAACTATTTCCGGCTCGCCGTCCGAAAAAAACCGCAGGTAGATTCCCTCATCACCGCACTTAAGGAGTGACACATGACCACCGTTGCCGACGCGATCGCCGTTTTGGATCGTGCCTACCCACCCCACCTTGCGGAAAGCTGGGACAAGGTTGGTCTCATTTGCGGCGACCCGGCTGGTCCCGCCGACAAGATCCTCCTGGCCTTGGACTGCACCCAGGAAGTCGCCGACGCCGCCGTGGCCGCCGGCGCCGACATGCTGGTCGTCCACCACCCGCTGCTGCTGCGCGGCGTGACCAGCGTGGCCGCCAATACCCCCAAGGGCAAAATCATCCACACGCTCATCCGCAATGGTGTGGCCCTGTTCGCCGCCCACACCAACGCCGACTCCGCCCGGCCCGGCGTCAACGACCAATTGGCCCACCTGGTGGGCATCACTCCGGGCCGGCCCATCAAACCCATCCGGTGGGGCCTGGACAAGTGGGGAGTACAGGTGCCCGTCGACCAGGCCCCAGCATTGAAGTCGGCCATGTTCGCCGCCGGGGCGGGAAATATTGGCGAATACTCCGAATGCGCATTCGCCTGGGAGGGGGCCGGGCAGTTTCGGCCGTCGACAAGCGCCCAGCCCGCAATCGGCAACCGGAACGAATTAACCAAGGTCACAGAGCTGCGGATCGAATTCGTCGCCCCCAGCAGGCTCCGCGAAACCATCATGGGTGCGCTACGAACCGCACACCCGTACGAGGAACCTGCCTTCGACGTGGTGGCCACTGAACCCACCCAACCCCTGGAGGAAGCCTACGGGTTGGGGCGCATCGGGGACCTGCCGCACCCCATGCGATTCGCCGACTTTGTGCAGCAGGTCGCCAACGCCCTGCCCGTCACCGAGTGGGGGATTCGCGCCGCCGGCGACCCCGACCAAATGGTGCAAACAATCGCCGTCAGCTCCGGGTCCGGCGACAGCTTCCTCGACGCTGTGACCGGCCTGGGCGTGGACGTGTATGTCACCTCCGATCTGCGTCACCACCCGGCCGACGAACATCTGCGCGGCAGTGGCCCCCTGCTGATCGACACCGCCCACTGGGCCAGCGAATACCCCTGGACCTCGCAGGCCGCCGACATCTTGGCTACCGCACTGCCACACAGTAACGTATCAGTGCTACCTATTCGTACCGATCCGTGGACCATTTCGGCCCACCCCACCGACTAAACCCAAGGGGACTCATATGAAACTTGATCCGCAGCAGCAAGTACTTCTCCTCGAACTCGCCACCACGCAACGCCTGCACGAATCCAGCGGCAAAGCCCCGGAATCCCCGGAACAGGCCGAACTCACCAAGGCCACCAATGCGCTGGCCCGGCAACGCTCCGCCACCCATGCCGCCCAACGCGCCGTCGATGACATGGAACGCGAAATCCTCCGCATCCAAGCCGACGAGGCACGGCTTCGCAGCCGGATCGCGGACAACAAGAAACAACTCATGGCGGCCACCGACCCAAGCACCCGCAAAGACCTCAACAAGGACCTGTACACCACCAAATCCCGCCTCAACGACCTGCTGAGTGAACTGGCCGAGGCCCATAACGAAATCCACGCCCTCCGAAACAACCTCGACCTGGCCAACCAACGACTCGCCGATGCCGAACAAGCATTCGACGCCGCCCAGGCTGCGAAAGACGCCGCGCCAGCCGTTCCCACCGCCGCCGACCGGGAACACCGCATGGCAGAAATCCGCCAGAGCCTACCAGCCGACATCATTGCCGCATACGATGCCCAACGCAACGAAAACTCCGTGGGCGTGGCCGCCTTCAACGGGCGCAGCTGCGGCGGCTGCTTCATCATCCTGCCCGCCGGTGACATCGCCGCCATCCGCGGTGCCGCCGCTGACGAGCTACCCCAATGTCCCGACTGTGGCAGCTACCTGGTGCGCACCTAAAACATTCGGCCCCACCAGGTAGCATGGTGGCAAGTCGGGGCGCCGACCACATGTGATAATCACGGACAACCAAACAAGGGAGTGAAACCTTCATGAAACTCGTCATCGAAGCCGACGGCGGCTCCCGCGGCAACCCCGGCATCGCCGGCTCTGGCACCGTCATTTACGAGGCCGACGGCACCACCGTCGTGCGGAAACTCGCCTACGTGGTGGGCACCGCCACCAACAATGTTGCCGAATACCATGCGCTCTACAACGGGCTGTGCGTCGCCCAACAACTCGGGGCCACCGACATCAGCGTCCGCATGGACTCCAAACTTGTAGTCGAACAAATGTCCGGTCGGTGGAAGATCAAACATCCCGACATGCGGGAACTCGCCCTCAAATGCCAAAAAATCCTCCGCACTCTGCACTCTGCCGAATTCACCTGGGTGCCCCGCAGACAGAACGCTGCCGCCGACGCCCTCGCTAACCTCGCCATGGATGCCGGTGCCACCGGCCACCCCATCGGGTTTCTCACCCTCGACAACGACGCCACCGAAGACGTCACCGAAACCGCTGACATCGCTGATATCACTCCCACCATGGCGACGCCTATGACCGACGCCGCTGGCAGCAAGGCCACCGCCGCTGAAACCCCCGCACCCACCACCTGGAACGGGGCCACCACCAACGCCACCCGCATGCTCCTGCTCCGCCACGGACAAACCACCATGTCCCGGCGCCGCCAATACTCCGGCCTATCCAACCCGCCGCTGACTGAACTGGGGGAGTGGCAGGCCAGCCGCGCCGCCCACCGCATCGCCGCCGCCGACGACATTCCCACCGCCATTATCGCCTCCCCGCTGGCCCGCTGCCAACAAACCGCCCAAACCGTCGCCGACCTACTCAACCTGCCGGTGAACACCGAACCCGGTCTGGTGGAACTCGACTTCGGGCAGTGGGATGGCCTCACCTTCGCCCAGGCCAATGCGGCCGACCCAAAACTGCACGCCAGGTGGCTTCTCGACCCCACCCTCCCCGCACCCGGCGGGGAATCCCTCGCCCAGGCCCATGAGCGAGTCACCGCCGCCCGAAAAAGACTCCAGGAACGCTACCAGGGCTGCACCATTCTCGTGGTCAGCCACGTCACCCCCATCAAATCCATTCTCGGGCAGGCCCTCGATGCCGCCGCCAACATCTACCACCGGCTCCACCTCGACCTGGCGTCGTTATCTATCGCCGAATTCTATGCCGACGGCCCCACCTGTGTGCGACTCGTCAACGACACCTCCTACCTGAAAGTCCAATCAACCTAACCCCACCTCAGGGCAAATCGTGGTAGGCTAAATCCCGCAATTGAGCCGGCCGGGCGATCGCGGCCAGGCGAACCACCCACCGACCACAAGGGTAGGCGCCACGTCGAGGAAAGTCCGGACTCCACAGAGCGGGGTGGTTGTTAACGGCAACCCAGGGTGACCTGCGGGATTAGTGCAACAGAAAGTAAACCGCCCGGCACACAGTGCCAGGTAAGGGTGAAACGGTGCGGTAAGAGCGCACCAGCGGGGTAGGCGACTACCTCGGCTGTGTAAACCCCACCCGGAGCAAGGCAAGCAAGGCGCAGCCGGCACCTGTCGATTGTGCCTGGCATACGTTCGAGGGCTGCTCGCCCGAAGTATGCAGGTAGCCGCTTGAGGCAGCCAGCAATGGTTTGCCCAGATGGATGATCGCCGCCCACAGAATCCGGCTTATAGGTCGACTCAATTGCGCCCTACCTTGGGGTGTGCCATGCGGGTGTCCCGTCGCCGTGCAAACTGGCACAATCGGAGACTATGAAACTTTATGCGGCCCACCTCGATTTCACCGCAATCATCGACGAATTCCGGCTCGACCCCGCCTTTCCGCCCGATGTGCTTGCCGACGCCGCCACCGCCACCGACCAACATGCCGCCGGCCGCGTCGACGCCACCCACATTCCGCTCGTCACCATCGACCCGCCCGGATCCATGGATCTCGACCAAGCCGTGGGCATCACCATGCTTGACGACGAACGCTATCGCGTGTACTACGCCATCGCCGACCCCGCGGCCTTCATCACCCCCGGTGGTGCCCTCCACGCCGAATCGCTCCGCCGCGGCCAAAGCATCTATCTTCCCGACCAAACCATCCGCCTGCACCCGCCAGCGCTGTCCGAAAACAAGGCTAGTCTCCTCCCCAACGCCACTCGGCCCGCTATCTTGTGGACCATCGACCTTGACCCCGCCGGCGCCTGGACCGACTACACCATAACCCGGGCCATCGTGCGCTCTCGGGCCCGCTTCACCTATGAGGAAACCCAGGCTGCCCACGACGCGGGCACCCTCCATCCCGCCATCGCCCACCTGCCCGCGGTGGGGAAACTTCTCCAAACCAGTGCTGCCCGTAGGGACGCCATCACCCTGAACTTCCCCAGCCAGGAAGTCCAACAAACCCCCGATGGGCTCTTCGAACTCATCATCGAACCACGGTTGCCGATGATGGACTATAACTCCGAAATATCCCTCCTCGCCGGCCGGTGCGCCGGCACCACCATGGCCAACGCCGGCATCGGCATACTCCGCACCCTCGCCGAACCAGAACCCACCGCGGTCAGCCGTTTCTGGGCTGAGGCTGAACACCTTGGTTACACCACCCACCCCACGTCCCCCGGCGAATTCCTCCGCACCTTGGACGCCAACACTTCCCGCGGCATGGCCATTATGCGGGAAGCGCAAAAACTTCTCCGCGGCAGCGAATACCTCGAACTGGGAGCCAATCCGCCCAGGTCACACTCGGGGGTCATCACCAATAATGATGGTGTGCGACCGGAATATTATGCCCAGGTCACCGCACCGCTTAGGCGGCTTGCCGACCGTTATGCCACCGAGATTGTGTTGAGCCTTGTGGCCGAAACTCCCATACCCGACTGGGTGACATGCGACCTCGAACAGGTGCTTGCCGCTATGACCGCCAGCGGTCGCCTCGCGGCCACCGTCGACCACGCCTGTCTCGACTACTGCGAGGCCGAGGTACTCAAGGCCTTTGTGGGGAACGAATTCCCCGCCACTGTTGTGGAGGTCAACCCCAGGCAGAAAACCGCACGAGTGTTCGTGGACAAACCCCCGGTGTTAGCCGACTGCGACTACGGCGGCGCTTCCGACCTCGCCGAGCCCAGTGCTGAACCTGGCGTCGAGCCCGGCGCCGAACTTGTTGAGGGCGAACGCTACTGTGTCACCCTCAGCGAAGCCGACCCGGCGCGCCGGGTGGTCCGGTTCCGCATCTAGGGCGTTTGGCGCTATTCCGCGGGTGGCTCTGTGAGTAGTTCTATGTCGACCAGTTCCGCGATGCGCCCCTGGTAGAGCGGCATAATGGTCAACCCCATGTCGCTGAGGTCCGCGGTGAAATTCGTCTCCCGGTCGTGGCGGACGATGGCGATGACGGCGCTCGTGGCGCCGCTGTAGGCGCTGCGGGCGCTGAACGCCCCGCGGCCCAGGCAGAGCTGCGCCACCTGCTCATCAGAGCCGGTTATCTGGTATAGCCCGCTCATGTTCGATTGGGATTGGGAGAGGGCCGGGTATAGCCGGTTAAGTGCTCGGCCGCGGAGGGTTTGGCCGATCGACCGGATGAGTGCTAGTTCTTGGGATTGGAATTCCAACCAGTTTTGCGCCTCGATGAGGGTTGGTAGTCCGTCGCTGCCCTGCACCTCGTGGCGGGCTTGGAGCCAATCGAGTACCCGGGTGTTGGCGTCGGGAAGGTGACGTATCGACTCCACCCCGAAGGCCCGGGCGGCCTCATCGAGGAAGACCCGCCGGCGGCGGAGCTCTTCGGGTTTGGTGGTGTGTCGGGGCGGGATGACCAGTAGGGCGACCGTGGTGTTCGATTCGACTATGGGATGGGTGTTTTTGGTGGCTTCGGTGATGGAGTAGTCGGCGTAGTCCACCACGTTGATGACGGTGTCTTTACCGCGGAGGGCCACGAGGTAGGGGGCGCGGAGCGGTGGGATTACGTGGGAGCGGGTGGCCGCCTGGTAGCAGGTTTCCGCAAGTTTGGCCCGGATTGGTGGGGAGTCTATTTCCTCCACGTTATGGGCTAGGGCCAGGGCGGTGGCTACTTCGATGGCGGCGTCGTCGCCGATGCCGGCCTGTGGGGGGATGGTGGTGGTGAGGGTGATGTCGAAGCCAGCGGTTTCTCGGCTGAGGAGTTGGCGTTGGATGAGGGTGGCAACGAGTTGGGATAATATTTCGGCCCGGGTGGTGCAGGTTGCGGCACTGGAGGGTTCGGATGCTGTGGCGGTGTTTGGGGTGTCGGCGGTGGTGTCGTCGAGGGTGGGCGCGGTGGTGGTTTCAGGTTGAAACCCATTGGTGGTGGGGTCGAACGTGTATTCGGTTACATGGATGGTTCGGTCGGGTCGGGGGCTGATGGCCGCGGCGACCCGTGCTTGGCATAGACTCAGTAGCACAATGCCGCCGGCGTGGTCGGTGTGCTCGCCGATAAGCGACCAGGTGGCGGGTGCCGTGGCGAGAGCTTCGGGGGCTCGCCCTGCTGCCGTGGTGTGGTATTCCACCACGGCAGCTATGAGATCATTATTGTCGGCTTGCGAATCAGTATTGGTGGGCCACACCGGCATGACTGTTGACTTTCTATTCCTTGAGGATATTCCTGGGGTTGTATACATCCAATGTAGCGGCAACCGGTCGATTACCGCAGATGTTAAAATGACCAGACGCTAGTTCGTTGGTCGTTGACAGAAAGTAGCATGATGCACAACGAAGATTTGAAATATTACTATAATCTGGAAACCCACCAGGTGGAGCAGGGAAAAATTTCCTCCTACGATAATCGCATTGGCCCGTATGACACCCGCGAGGAAGCGGAGCATGCTCTGGAGATAGCCAAGGAACGCAACCGGGTCGCCGACGCCTATGATGAGCAAGACGATCGGTGGCGTGATTGATATTCTTAAGGCAACATTCCCGGTGGGTTAAAGACGCTGATATGCCTGGGTGACCGCGGCCATGGCGGCCGGATAGTCTTGCATGATGTTCCGGCTTAATTCCACTTCGGTTTCGTACAATACACCATAGATGAAGGTGTTTTCGCCGCGTTTAAAGGCCTCGTGCGACTTGGCCAGCAGCTTCTTCCGGGAGGTGATGCTGTCCTGGAAATTCCCCAGCACCTCCTGAAGCTGTTTGCAGGCACGATACAGCTGACCTGTGGGAATGTCGGTGGCATCCCCCACGGCTTCCGTGGTGTACCGGAGTTTCTTCGCGGCTTTGCGCACATTGTGGAATTTTTGTTCCTGCTGGGGCCGGAGTGATGAACGTCCATCCCAATCGCTCATGGCCTTGTTATGCAGCTTCATGAGACGCTTATAGCTCTTCCGCAACTGTTCAAGCAGCACGTGTGTTGAGGCTGGGGTGGGGTTGGGGTCAGCCAGTTCCTGCGGGTGGGCGATGAGCTCATCCAATTCGTCCAGCAGCCGCAGGTACCGGTCGTCGTTGAGTGCCGCCACTACTTTTTGGTGCGCGGCAGCGTATTCCGCCAGCATGTCGTCGTGCAACTGCTTGCCGCTCGCGGCATCAATGATTCCGCTGGGGTGCTGCTCACACAGGTCCTTGAACCGCTCGGCGATGACCTCGGCGTCGCGTGCCACCCCGAGAGTAGCGGCCAAATGCTTGAGTTCTTCGGACACATCCTTATGGTGGGTGCCTGCAAGAATGCTGGCAAAGCTTTGCAGGTGGCTGCGCAGCTCCCGGGTGGCGACCCGCATTTGGTGGACGGAATCCCACTCGTCCCGCCGCACCCGCGGGTCGTATGCCAATAACTTATCCCGGTTACGCTTCAATGCTGCTATTACCCCGGCGGTGGGGGAGTTCGGGTCAAGGTTATTATCGACCATGGGTTCGGTTGGTAGGTCCGGCCCTAACGCCATCGCTAGTTTCGACGGGCTTTTCGACGCCGCGGCGCCCGCCCGGGTCAAGACCTCAGTGGCGGCCGCGATGAGGGTCGACGGGGCGGCCGGGGTCACCTCAACCTCCCACTCCCGCCAGCTCGTGGCGGTATTCGACTTCAGTGATGTGGCCGACACGTGGTCGTCGCAAAACTCCGCAACAACGGTGCCCGCCGCATCCCCCAACAGTGTTTCATGCCGCTCATTGTCTACCTGGGCGATGGGGGACAAGGGCTCATCACGAACAATCGAACGTACCATCGAACGAATTTCCTCGGGTATTTTTGTGCCCCGATCAATGGGGTGATGTATTTCCAACCGCCCAGTTTTCCCCGGGAACTTAATGTGCCACCCGTCATCCGTGCCCCCGGTGCGCCGCCGCAGGGTTATCTTCGAGCGGGTAAGCCGCAGATCTTCGGTGTCATAATACACCGCTGACAGGTGATGCACCTTTGTCGACACGATCTGCTCCACCCCCATGATCGTGGTGAGATCCGGCACCACAGTGTCGGATGTGACGGAAAACTTTGCCTCAACTTCCACCTGACTCTTGAGCTCCATAACCAGATTTTACCAGCAAAACCACCATGGGTGGGTGCTGGGAGGACGTCGAAAAGCGAAAAGGCAACTATGGTTAAACCCATGGATTCCCAACAAGAATATGTGCTACGCGCCGTGGAAGAGCGCGATATTCGGATCGTGCGACTCTGGTTCAGCGACATTCTCGGCACCCTCAAATCCGTTGCCATCGCCCCCGCCGAATTAGAAAGCGCGTTCGCCGAAGGCATCGGGTTTGACGGTTCCGCCATCGAGGGGTTTTCCCGCATCTCCGAATCCGACACCATCGCCATGCCCGACCCCTCCACCTTCCAACTGCTCCCCCTCGGCGTCGGCGACGGCGGCATTAAATCCGCCCGCATGTTCTGCGACATCCTCAACCCCGACGGCCAGGCCTTCTACTCCGACCCCCGCCAAGTGCTGCGCCGCCAAGTCCAGACTGCTGCCGACGAAGGCTTCACCTGCAAAGTCAGCCCCGAAATCGAATTCTATCTCGTCGAAGACCAAGAAACCGACGGCCGGCCCCCCAAACCCACCGATGACGGCAGCTACTTCGACCAGGCAAACCGCAGCCTCGCCCCCTACTTCCGCCGCGACGCCATGCTCGCCCTGGAAGACATGGGCATTCCCGTGGAATTCTCCCACCACGAAACCGCCCCCGGCCAGCAAGAAATCGACCTGCGCCACGCCGACATTCTCACCATGGGCGACTCCATCATGACCTTCCGGTACATCACCAAACTCATTGCCCACCGCAATAACGTGGCCGCCACCTTCATGCCCAAACCTTTCACCGACTACGCCGGCTCCGCCATGCACACCCACATGTCCCTCTTCGAAGGCGACATCAACGCATTCCACGACCCCGACGCCGAATTCAGCCTCTCCCGCACCGGCCAACAATTCATCGCCGGCATCCTCACCCACGCCAACGAAATCTCCGCCGTCACCAACCAATGGACCAACTCCTATAAACGCATCCTCTTCGGCAGTGAAGCCCCCACCGCCGCCACCTGGGGCGTGTCCAACCGCTCCGCCATGGTCCGCGTCCCCACCTACCGGCTGGGCAAAGCCGAATCCCGCCGCGTCGAAGTCCGGTCCCCCGACTCCGCCTGCAACCCTTACCTCGCACTTGCCGTCCTCCTCGCCGCCGGCCTGCGCGGCATCCGCGACGGCTACGAACTCAACGAACCAGCCGAAGACGACATTGCCGCCCTCACCCGCCGCGAACGCCGCGCCCTCGGATACGTCGACCTGCCCGCCAGCCTCGACCAGGCCCTGAGGGAAATGGAAAAATCCGACTTCGTCGCCGACATTCTGGGCGAACACGTTTTCGAGTTCTTCCTTCGTAATAAATGGCGCGAATGGCACGACTACCAAAAACAAATCACGCCCTGGGAACTCCAAAACAACCTCAGCTTCTAAAATGAGAAAGCATGACCACCCCGCGCACCACCCGCAGCCACATCCCCACCCCTGGAGCCCTCAGCCTCACCAGTCCCAGAGCCGTCAGCGACCTCACCTGGCTTGGCTGGTGGAATAGTGCCAGCGTGGAAGTCCTCTGGGCGCTCTCCGGGGCGGCTGACGCCGACCTGGCCCTCAACTCCCTCTACCGACTTATGGTCGCCCTCGACGACCACCAAGGCAACCACGACGATATCGACCACGCCATCCGCACCGACCCCGTATTCCGCGTTCGACTCTTCGCTCTCCTCGGCGCATCCAGCGTCCTTGGCGACCACCTCATCGCCAACCCCACCACCTGGCAGCTCCTCCGCCACGACGCCCCCACCCGACGCGACATGCTCCGCGAACTCCTCGGCTGCATCGGCGCCGCCCCCGCCGGCCTGGTCGGCGACACCGCCACCGACACCCTCGACAACGTAGGCACCTACCGGGCCGCCGGCACCGGCACTACCTGCACCACCATCGAAACCACGCTCAAACAAACCTACCGCACCCTCCTCATGCGCATCGCCGCCATCGACCTGGCCGGCACCTACCCCGAAAACTCCCGCCGAGTCGGCCAACCCGAAGTACCACTCGGCACCGTCACCGCCCAACTCGCCGACCTAGCCGACGCCGCCCTCACCGCCGCCCTCGCCGTGGCCATACGACACGTCTACGGCGACAACCCCGTCGAATCCCAACTCGCCGTCATCGCCATGGGCAAATGCGGCGCCCGGGAACTCAACTACATTTCCGACGTCGACGTCGTCTTCGTGGCCGAACCAGCAGACGCAGCAGCCACCAGGGTCGCCAGCGAACTCATCCGCCTCGGCTCCCACTGCTTCTTCGAAGTCGACGCCGCCCTCCGCCCCGAAGGAAAACACGGCGCCCTGGTCCGCACCCTCGAATCCCACGTCACCTACTACCGCCGGTGGGCAGAAACCTGGGAATTCCAGGCCCTCCTCAAACACCGACCCATGACCGGCTACCTGCCGTTAGGGCGCGCCTACAGCGACGTCATCTCGCCCCTGGTGTGGCAAGCCAGCCAACGCGACTCCTTCGTCGCCGACGTCCAAGCCATGCGCCGCCGCGTCCTAGAAAACGTGCCCGAAGCCATGAAACACCGAGAACTTAAACTCGGCGAAGGCGGCCTCCGCGATGTCGAATTCGCCGTGCAACTCCTCCAACTCGTGCACGGCCGCTACGACGAAACCCTCCGCACCCCAGCCACCATCGACGCCCTCGCCGCACTCATCGAATCCGGCTATGTGGGCCGCGAAGACGGCGCAAACCTCATCGAATGCTACGAATTCCTCCGATCACTCGAACACCGACTCCAACTACAAAAAGTCAAACGCACCCATACCCTCCCCGCAGAATCCGACTACCACACCCTCCGCTGGCTCGCCCACGCCGCCGGCTTCCGCGGACACATGACCCAATCCAGCGTCGAAAAAATGCTCGACGAACTGCGGAAAGTTCGCCTCAGCATCTCCTCACTCCACCACAAACTGTTCTACCGGCCCCTCCTGGACTCGGTGGTCAACCTCAGCGTCGACACCATCAAACTCTCTGCAACCGCGGCAAAAGAACAACTCCGGGCCCTCGGCTACCTCTATCCCGACCGCGCATTCGAACACCTCACCGCACTCGCCGCCGGAGCAAACCGCAAAGCCAAAATCCAAGCAATGCTGCTGCCCACCCTCATGGAATGGCTCTCCACCACCGCCGACCCCGACGCCGGCCTGCTCAACTACCGGAAACTCTCCGACGCCGCATTCGACCGCATCTGGTTCCTCCGGCTCCTCCGCGACGAAGGTATCGTAGGCAAACGCCTCATGCGCATCCTCGGCAACTCACCCTTCGCAGCCTCCCTCATCATCGCCGCCCCCGACATTGTCAAACAGCTTGGCGACGGCGCCACCGGCCCCAAACTCCTCGAAACCAAACCCGACACCGTATCCACCTCCCTGGTACGGGCCGCCTCCCGCCACGACGACCCCGACAAAGCCATCGCCGTCGCCCGGTCCCTCCGCCGCACCGAACTCGCCCGAATCGCCGCCGCCGACCTCCTCGACCTCATGACCGTGCAGGAAGTCTGCCGCAGCCTCTCCCTCGTGTGGGATGCCGTGCTCGAAGCCGCCCTCAGGGCTGAAATCAGCGCTGCCCTCCGGGCTGAAAACCTCACCACCGCCCCCGCCGAAATCGCCGTCATCGGCATGGGCCGCCTCGGCGGCGCGGAACTCGGCTACGGCTCCGACGCCGACGTCATGTTCGTCTGCGAACCAGCCGAAGGCGTCTCCGACACTGATGCGGTCCGCTGGTCCATTGGAATATGTGATCGAATGCGGAAACGGCTAGCAAAACCCTCCGGCGACCCGCCCCTCGACGTCGACCTGGGACTCCGCCCCGAAGGCCGATCCGGTCCAGTCGTGCGCACCCTGGAATCCTACCGTCGCTACTACCAACAATGGGGAGAAACCTGGGAAATCCAAGCCCTCCTCCGGGCCGTATGGATCGCCGGCTCCCAACAACTTGGGCAGCGATTCATCACCATGATTGACCACTTCCGCTACCCCGACGGCGGGGTGGGGGAGAAAACCATCCGGGAAGTCCGCCGAATGAAAGCCCGGGTTGACAACGAACGCTTGCCCCGCGGCGCTGACCGCAACACCCACACCAAACTCGGCCGGGGCGCCCTCACCGACATCGAATGGACCACCCAACTCCTCATCCTCATGCACGCCGACGCCATCCCCGAACTCCGAACCCCCGCCACACTCACCGCACTACAGGTGGTTGCGGAGCACAAGCTAGTGGACCCGGAAAAGGCCCAAACGCTCATCGACGCCTGGATCATGGCCACCCTGGCCCGCAACGCAATAGTGTTGGTGCGGGGCAAACGAGTCGACCAACTCCCACAACCCGGGCCGCAACTCGCGCAGGTGGCGGGCGCGGCCGGCTGGAACCCGGAGGATTCCCAAGAGTTTCTGGAACATTATCTTCGGGTGACGCGTCGGGCCCGGAAGGTGGTGGATGAGGTGTTTTGGGGTGAGGTCATTTCCGAGCACGACGATTATTAAGGCGTCGAAAAGCTGAAGCCCCATACTAGGCAAGGTTCGACTTGTTGTAGCTTGACGACGCCCAATGGTCGCGGCTGCTCACTAAGGCCGGCGAAGCCTTCATCTTCAACCACAACATGTTCACCGATTTGGGGGAGTAACAAAACTCTAAACGGTAACTGGGGTTATGATAAGAAAACACCACAATCCACCTGTTTTGAGGGAAAGGTATTTCTTATGTTCCCCCCATATTCCGCTTCTGACTATGGTAACGAGAACGGCCCGGGCGTGAGCCTGGTAGAGATTGAGCCCGGTGTGGCGGTCGTGATGGGGGATCGGCCGCTGGAAGCTCTGGACCTGCCTGCGGAATTCGACTGCGAGGTTAACCCGTTTCAACTCATGCCGCCTGAGGATATGAAGAATTTGGCCGATAAAATTTCCCTGGCCACCGGCGGTCTGAACCTAGTGGCGCAGGGTGTGCATGGGGTGGTTTCCGCCCGAGGGCTGGTGCGGCTCGCCCTTGAAACCAGGAAGGCCATGGAGTCTGGGCAGCAGCCGCGCACCTCCGGGGGCAAAAACCTGGGGGTTTTGGCGGGCAAGGATGGAAAAATTACTCACCAAATCCGGTGGGTACCTGCTAACGGGGCCAAGGCCACCAATTTTCTTGCCGCGTTGGGGCCTGCCGTGGCAGCACTGGCGTTGCAGGCGCAGTTGGCGTCTGTTTCGAAAAAGCTTGATAAAAACCTGAAGGAAACTCAGAGCATAGCCCATACGATTTACGGAGATCGCTGGTATGACCTCATGGGATTGTATAAGAACGCCATGCGGGCATTTCGAGAGGCGCAAGAATTGGGGGTCGTCAACCAGCACACTTTCAGTCTGGTTGCTGCCGACCTATCCAATTTGGAGGGCAAACGGGGATCGTTCCGGGATAACCTCCGGCAGCATGTTGCTGCTCTTAACACTGATCGGAAACAGCAGCTCGACTACATTCGGGAGAACAGCAACCAGATTCTTGCCGACGTGCAGGCGGTGATGGTGGCGGAGGAAACCTGGCGGTGCTTCCACCTATTACGCACGGCACACATTAGTTGCGACACAACGATGGATCCGGCGTTGAAGGAAAAACAGCTTGCGTACATGGTGGAGGAAGTGAAGCGGGAATACACCCAGGTTATGGACGAGGTTTCTCACATCACATTCGAGCTGGAGCGCACGTGTGGCCTTATTGCAAAACTGCCAGGGAAACGCAGCATGCCGTTTTGGGGTAACACTTGTAACAGCGACGAGGTTGCGCGAATGGCAGCAACCCTGGCAAAAACGGTGTCGGAGATGCGCAATCGAGTACCCGCTATCTCGAAGAAACCCGACCCGAAGGTGACGGTATTTCATAAAGATGCACCTGATGAGGCCTTGGCGCTGTTGCAATATTTATTGCCCGAAGATGAACCCCTCTTAGCCCTAGCCCTCATTAAGGAAAAAAGTTATCCGTGGCTTCCTGCCGGTGATGTGTACCTGGGTATCACCCAGACTCGATTCTTTATTTCTAGTAAAGACAAGCTGTGTAGAGAGGGGATTATTGACCGAATGTATTCACTTTCTAGTGTGCGCTGCGTGCGATTAAAAGAGAGCCTGGATCCTAAATTAGAGATTCTCACAGGAAACAACAATATCAGTCTATATTTCACTAGCAGTTCGATGCTTATGCCGAAGTCGAGTCTTGATCAGTTGATTTACGCGGCCACCTTGGCGGGGTCAGGCACTACCAATTCGTGGTTGGCGGATGCCCGGCGTATTCGGGACCTGTTTACCACGGTTATGAACATTTCCAAGGAAGAATACCATGATGATTCTCTATGCGCGGAGGCGCATCAGGCCTTCGAAGCCGTGCAAAAAACGGGTATGAAGGAATTGCCGCGGAAATCCCCCGGTATTTCATTAGATGTCACCAAGTTCCGAGAGGGAATCATTGAGCACCATGTCAATGGTAGGGATCTTCAAAGTCTTGTCAAGATAACCGCCTCGGAAGACGGCAAGATGGTAGTGAATGTCAGTGCTGTCATTGAGGGCGAGCGTGCAACTGATGCATTTGAGATGATCAAATTCCGATTTACTGGTTCAGGTTCTACTGATTTTTATGCTGAATTGGTGAGTAAAGCAACAGGAGAGGTTTTTGTGGTATCGCCGGATTTTACGGCGCCACAAGTGATTATCCCTAGCTTAGCGATCTTGGCCATTGAAGGTTTTACACAAGCAATAAAAGGTGGCTTATTTAGCTGCTGGAAAAAATCATTTACACCATGGAAAATCATGCCAAGCTTGTCTATTTTCCTTTCTTCCAGAAACTAGTTATGTGTGGGGAAGTTGAATAAGCTTCCATCTAGGCGAAAGGAATATTAATGGAATTTCTAGACATCACAGAAGTCAAAGAATGCTTTCGTGCAGGTGATGACGCTAAACTTCTCGACGCGTTCCAGCGTTTCATCGCTTCGGATAAGTGGCCCACCAGCTGCCACAGTTGGGGTGAAGAAAACGCCGAAGAACTTTCCGCATTTATCCAGCATATTGTGCCGCTGCTGCCGGTTTCCACTCCCGTGGATGTGGTGGGGGAGTTATGCC
>ERZ772921.551-NODE-551-length-22932-cov-3.869388_pt1 | contig 22932 bp, 21 predicted proteins | sample MGYA00512117_ERZ772921 | MGnify/ENA primary metagenome ERZ772921 (study PRJEB29015, sample SAMEA2737944) | human oral metagenome | biome: human oral; feature: human-associated habitat; material: dental | place: China | collected 2150 ...
GGAAGTTTTCTCGCCAAATGGAAGCCGCGTGAGATGGACGGCGTAGACGCAGAGGGACGCATCGTTCGGCGTGAAGTTGCAGAACAAATCCTTGCTGCCGTTCGCACTGCCACTGCAAGTATTCGCAGCATGGAGCAAAAGAAGGGGACAAGTCCGCAGCGACTGCCGTATTCACTCTCGGCACTTCAGATTGACGCGGGCAAGATTTACGGCTACGCTCCGCAGGAAGTCCTCGACACGCAGCAAGCACTTTATGAGAAGAAGCTCACGAGCTATCCGCGTTCCGACTGCGACTATCTGCCGGAGAATCAGCTTGCGGACAAAGACACGATACTCGACCATCTCGCTGCGCTTGGCGCAGATTTTTCTCCCTTTGCAGCAAATGCGGATCGGCAGATCAGAAGCCGTGCATGGAACGACAAAAAGATTTCTGCGCATCATGCGATCATCCCGACGACAATCCGACCGGACTATGCTGCGCTCACCGAGAAAGAGAAAAATCTCTACGCACTCATCGCCAAAGCCTACATCGCACAGTTCTATCCGGTACAGGAATTTCTTACAACAAAGATCGAAGTCTCTATTGGGGAAGAGATTTTCGTGGCGAGCGGCAAAGTCGTTTTGCAGGACGGATGGAGAGTGCTCTATAAGAAAGAGCAGCATGATACGGAGGACGGCGAAGACGATGGACAGAATCTCCCGCATGTCTGTGAAGGGGATTCCGTTTCTTATCAGGACGGAAGTATTCAGGAGGGGGTGACAAAACCGCCGGCACGGTTTACACCGGCGACACTCCTAAAAGCAATGAAGGAGATTCACAAATATGTCAAGGACACGGGCTTGAAAGATCGTCTCAAAGAGTGTTCGGGCATCGGCACGGAGGCGACACGCGCTTCCATCATTGAAATGCTGCAAAAGCGGGAGTACATACGCTTGGAGAAGAAGCATCTCGTCCCGACCGAACTCGGCATATCCCTCTGCAAGATACTGCCCGACAAGATCCTCTTTCCAGATATCACAGCGCGGTGGGAATACGATCTGGATCGGATCAGCAATGGCAGCATCTCCATCAAGGACTTTTTCGCGCAGCAGGAAATCTATCTGCGGGAGCTTTTGGAGAGCGCCAAGACCGCAGCCATCGCACCACCGAAAAACAGAATCGCATGCCCGCAGTGCGGGAAAGCCATGCGCCGCATGAAAAGTGCGAAGGGATATTTCTGGGGCTGCACCGGTTACCCTGAATGCAGGGCGACATTCCCCGATCAAAACGGAAAGCCTGACACCGCACCGAAACGTCCGACGACGAAAGGAAGGAAATTCAAATGAACAGCATCATCCTCAGCGGTCGCGTCGCAGCAAAGCTGCACGAGAACGAAACGCAAAACGGAAAACGCGTCATCCGTTTTCCGATTGCCGTTCGTAAGAGCTTCCAGAAGGACGAGAACGGCAACTATCCCGTCAACTATTTTCGCGTGGAGGCATGGAACACTCTTGCCGACACCTGCAAGGGACGGCTTGGCATTGGTGACCTCATCAACGTACTGGGGCGGCTCGACATGGATGTCTACCCCGACGAACAGGGAAAGAAACAGTACCGCGCGAAAATTACAGCGGGCAATATCGAGTTTTTGACACCACGCAAAGACGGGAAAGACGTTTCCTCCACACCGGAAGCGGAAGATCTCACCATTCCGTTCAATCAGATGGTTATGATCGACGACGACGATATTCCGTTTTGAGGAAACAAAAAAAGACGGGTCACTGCAAATGTAGTGATCCGTCTTTTTTTCATGGAGAAATTCCGCTATACTGTGTGTTGGCGAAAACAATCAGAAAGGGGCTTTCTCCATGTGTGAAGACTTTATCACATTTCTATTAAAACTTCCAGAGGACTGTAAGGCTTTTATTGCGGATGACTGTCTCATTTTTCAGCTGCCGCGTCAACATCATGACTGCCCTGCGTGCGGATCGCAGCACACCTATGTGGATCGGTATCGCGAACAGACCTTAACAGGGATTCCGGACACGAAACTCACCTATATTTACAAAAACAGACGGTATCGCTGTCAAGAATGTGGAAAGACGTTTTCTGAGAACAGGAACTTTATCGACACCTATCAGCGAATGCCCCGGAGTGTGATCGAGAGCATCGTTCACGCGCACGGAGAACTCATTAGTGCAGCCCAAATTGCTCGCCGACATGACATCTCATCAAAAACAGTCATGCGACATTTTGCCAGCGAAGCAGAACAAGAAGAATCCACCACTTTGAATAGTGTGATTTCCATGGACGAATTTTGCGGAAATGTGGGCGCAAAATATCAGGTCGTCATCAATGATTTGCGCAGCAGACGCTGTTGTAATGTCATTGATGATCGCTGTGCTGTGACCATCTACAACAAACTTCTCGAATACCCCGAATGTGAACGAGAGAATGTAGCAATGGTCAGCATTGATCTCTCGCCATTCTTTCATAAACTTGTCGAAGAATGTTTTCCGAACGCCGTCATTGCAGCCGATAAATTTCACGCTGTTCGTCTCGCTAACAATGCGCTCGACAGCATACGCAAAGAAGTACAGTCAGGATTGCCATCGAGTGATAAGAAATGGTTTCGTAATTCGCGGCACATTCTATTGGGACGAGAACCGAAGCTGAATCTTGTTGAGCGGAGCAAACTCACAAAAATCTTTTCGTTTTCGGAGAAGCTGAGAATCGCCCATGCGTTGAAAGAAGAATACTATCGGCTCTTTGATAGCTGTGATCGAAAGAAGTTTAAGGAGCGGCTGCGGAATTTTAGGGAGCACGTTCTTGCCGCCAATATTGCGCCATTCATCAGAGTTCTAAAGACGACCGAGCAGTGGAAAGAGGAAATCTGGAACGGGATCCGTACCGGCTATAACAATGGATTCACCGAGGGCTGCAACACAACGATTAAGACCTTGAAACGTGTATGCTACGGATTCCGTAGCTTTGCAAACTTCCGTCGGCGTATCATGTATATTCTCAATAGCGAAGAGCGTCAAAGTCGCCGTACAAAAAAATCCTAAAAATCGCCATTATTTTTCTCCACAACTATTGACAAAGAGCCGTCAAAGCTCTGTTTTGACAATGCGAACTTTTTTTATTATACTGAAAGAGTTGAGAAGGGAGCGATTCGTTTCTTTTTCCAACCATATACATATGAGAGGAGGTGAATGTTTGTTATTCGATCGTATCTTACGTTTTTTCATTGTGCTCATCATGGCGATTGTCGGCGGAACTCTGTTTGAGCTTGCGATTCCGACGGTGAGCGGCTATTTCGCGGCATCGTTCTGGCATGTCGAGCTCGGGGTGCTTGGGCTCTCGCCGGCGGGACTTCTCTGCATTCTCATCGGTACGGCTATCGGCGGCGTGGTCGGCTATCCGCTCGCGCCGTTCTTCACAGGACGTCTCAGACGTTTCTCCGTGTGGGTGGAGGGGCAGCTTGGCAAGATGCCGACGCGGGATGTGATCGCAGGGGCAATCGGACTTTTTATCGGACTCATCATTGCGCGTCTCCTCGGTGACGCGTTTTCTATGATACCGATTGTCGGCGACTACATCCCCATCGTGTTCAGCATTGTGCTTGGCTATCTCGGCGTTCACATCATGGTGAAGAAGCAGGAGGAGCTTGCGGCGGTCTTTGACTTTATCCCGCGATTCCTGCGCGATATGTCGCGCGCTCGTGAGGGGCGTGTCTCCACGCAGACGGCGGCATCCTCCGCGCAGTCGGATCGACAGTACAAGCTGCTCGATACGAGTGTCATCATTGACGGGCGCATCGCGGATATCTGTGAGACAGGATTTCTCGAGGGGACGCTGCTCATTCCGGTGTTTGTTCTTGAGGAGCTGCAGCATATTGCAGACTCGCCGGATTCTCTAAAGCGCGTGCGCGGACGCAGAGGGCTTGACATCCTGCAAAAGATCCGCAAGGAGTCGCGCATGAAGGTGGAGATCACGGAGGTGGACTTTGAGGATATCGCCGAGGTGGATTCCAAACTCCTCCAGCTCGCACAGGAGGTCGGCGGGAAGATCATCACGAACGACTTCAACCTCAACAAGGTGGCGCAGCTGCGCGGTGTCCCCGTGCTCAATATCAATGCGCTCTCGAATGCGGTCAAGCCCGTGGCGATTCCGGGCGACCTGATGTCCGTACAGATTGTCCGACCGGGTAAGGAACATGGACAGGGGCTTGCCTATCTCGATGATGGTACGATGATCGTTGTGGACGGTGGATTCCGCTGCATGAATGAGGTCGTCTCCGTGGAGGTGACTTCGGCACTCCAGACGGCAGCGGGACGGATGATTTTTGCCAAAATGGCACGATGATGGAGTGCATTGGGAGGAATGTATGGTAAGTGTAGTTTTTCCGGCGGCAGGGCAGGCGCATCGGATGCGGGTCGGTCTCAACAAGGTCTTTCTGACCCTCGCGGGAAAGCCAATGCTGCTGCGGACGCTGCTGACCTTTTCAAAGGTTCCAGCGGTCGGCGAGCTGATTATCGCGGTCGGTGCCGATGAGGTGACGGCGGTCAAGGGGCTGCTCAGTCGTGTTAAGGGACTTGCTCCGTGGCGCGTGGTCGAGGGCGGCACGGAGCGGCAGTATTCGATCCGCAACGGGCTTGCCGTCGTATCGGAGGAGGCGGACATCGTCCTCGTCCACGATGCGGCGCGGCCGCTCATCCGCCGCGAGACGATCGAGGAGCTGATCCGCGTCGTGCGCGCAGAGGGCGCGGGCATCGTCGCCGTGCCGGAGAAGAATACGATCAAGATTGCCGCCGCGGACGGTACGGTCGCTGCGACGCCGCCGCGCCAGACGCTCTGGCAGGTGCAGACCCCGCAGGGCTTTCGCAAGGAGATCCTGCTCGAGGCGAACCGCAGGGCGGAGGCGGATGGTTTTCTCGGGACGGATGATGCGAGCCTGGTGGAGCGCATCGGCGTTCCCGTTCGCATTGTGCAGGGGGAGTACAGCAACATCAAGGTGACAACGCCAGAGGATATGGTGGTCGCGGAGGCGATCCTACGCAATGACATGGGCGCGGGAGAGCTGATGAAGACCGCCGTTCACGAGGCAAAGCGCCTACTTGGCGGTGTCGTCCGTCGGCGTAAGGAGGACAGCGTATGACGAGAGTGGGTATCGGCTACGACGTGCATCGACTGGTGGAGGGACGCAAGCTCATCCTCGGCGGCGTGGATATACCGTATGAAAAGGGGCTGCTGGGGCACTCGGATGCGGATGTGTTGCTGCACGCCATTTCCGACGCACTCCTCGGAGCAGCGGCGCTCGGCGACATCGGGCAGCATTTTCCCGATACCGACCCGCACTATGCGGGCGCAGACAGCGGGAAGCTCCTTGCCGAGACGGCACGGCTCGTCCGCGCGGCAGGGTTTTCCATCGGCAGCGTGGACGCTGTCATCGTGGCGCAGGCACCGAAACTGCAGCCGCACATTCCGGCGATGCGTGAGAACATCGCCGATTGGCTCGGCATCGACTTCCGCGATGTCAGCGTCAAGGCAACGACGGAGGAACGACTTGGGTTCACCGGAGCGGGCGAAGGGATGTCCGCCCATGCCATAGCAGGCATAGAACGTATATAGGAGGGATTTACATGGCAAATCAGCTGAAGGAACTCTTGGGACTCGATGTACCCATTCTGCAGGGAGGTATGGCGTGGATTTCGGAGGCAAACCTCGCGTCTGCCGTATCCAATGCGGGCGGCGCAGGCATCATCTCAACCGGAGGACGCACGACGAAGTATACGCGTGATGAGATTTGCCGCTGCCGCAGCCTGACGGATCGTCCGTTCGGGGTCAACATCATGCTCATGGCGCCCAACAAGGAAGAGATCGTGGATGTAATCTGCGAGGAAAAACCTGCATTCGTCACGCTCGGGGCAGGCAACCCTGTCCCGTACTTTGAGAAACTCCATGCGGCAGGAGTCAAGGTCATTCCCGTCGTGCCGAGCGTGAAGCTCGCAAAGCGCGTCGAGGAAAAGGGCGCCGATGCCATCGTGGTCGAGGGCATGGAGGCGGGCGGCCACATCGGCGTTCTCTCCACAATGCCGCTGATGGAGCAGGTCATCCCCGAGGTCTCGCTGCCCGTGATCATGGCGGGCGGCTTTGGTGATGGGCGCGGACTCGCCGCTGCACTCCTCATGGGCGCGGCCGGCGTTCAGATGGGCACGCGCTTCCTCGTTGCGCAGGAGTGTGTCGTCCATCCGAATATGAAGGAAAAGCTGATCGCAGCGGTGGACACGGATACCATCGTGACAGGCATCACCATCGGCGGTGCAGTGCGCGGCATCAAAAATAAGTTCGCCGAGGACTTCGTCGCGCTCGAGTACTCGGGCAAGGCGACGAAGCAGGAGCTCCTCGACCGTGCGACAGGTACCAATAAGCTGGCGGCGGTCGAAGGCGATGTCGTCAACGGCATGATGCAGGCGGGTGAGACACTGACGCTGCTGCGCAAGGTCGAGCCGGTCAAGACCATCATCGACGACATTGTACGTGAGGCGCGTGAGACGCTTGCCCACGCACAGTCGATCACAGTCTGAGAGGTAAGATGGGGGAATGGGAACCGACGAACTGACACGGATTCATGAACTCGCGAAACGTGTCACGCTGCTCGAGAAGATGGTGCTGCGTCAGCAAAGCCGTATCGACGAACTGACGCAGGCTCTTGAGGCGCAGCACGTCACAGGGACGTCAACACGCCCTGCACAGGAGAGGGAAGATGCGAAGGAACGCGCCGCACAGGAAGAGGTGGCACGCTCCGTTCCATCAGTAAGCGATCTCCTCGATGAGGAGATGAAGCGCGAGCTGGCGCGTGCCTATACAGGTGCACAGCCCGCAAAGCCACCCGAGAAAAAAATGGAAAAACCGCCGAATGCCATGCAGCGTGCGGCCGGCAGCTATGCGCGCGCCGGCGGCGGCAGGGAGCCGGCGGTCAACGATCAGGCAAAGCAGACGGAAGCCGCACGCAAAAAAACCGCCGAGGCAGCGCTGGCGGGGATTCCGCAGCATGAGCTGCGCGAGCGAACTCCTGAGGAGCGGACGGCGGACTTTGTGCGGGACTATAATGCCCTCTATGATGTGCCGGGAACAATGTTCCAGAAGAAGAAGGCGCAGGACGATTTCATCCGAGACTATGAGGTGCAGGGGATGCGCTGTACGAATATGCAGCTGCGTCACAGCCGTCCCGAGCTTGAGCCGCGCTTTGTCGCTGTGACGCCGACGCGGGATGCGGACTACTGGGGCATGCCGCTCGGCAATAATCTCTTTGCCGTTGTGCCGAATCCCTTTCTCGTTTACGGAGAGGAGATGCATACGGCGGGCGGGATGCGCGAGGCATTCAACTCGAACTATCGTCTGGGGAATACCTATGGACGGTTCACGATCAAAGAGGCGGCGATCTTCCAGTTCGGCACGATCGGCAAGGTGTTTCGGCGCGGTCAGTTAGAGGCGGAACAATAAAAAACGGCAGATAACTGCCGTTTTTTATTCCCGTACCTGCCGTCCTGCCCCTGCTCCGTCGATGGCGACCGCAACTTTTGCTTCGGTAAAGGTCTTCATATCGTTCATGATATGGAGGGCGGCGTGGACGATCTCAAGACCGAGGATGCCGACGATGCCGGCGGGGGCATCGATCTCCGCTGTGATCATCTCTGGCAGGAGATGGAGCACATAGTGGGTAAGGGCTGGGCTTATCACACAGTACTCCCGCACAATGTGGTCGGTCGCCGCATCCCCCGGGAGAACGAGTGCACCGCCCTCTGCCGCTGCACAAAGTGCCGTACGGACAGCTGGTGCGTCACTCCCCATGCTGCCGATGATGAGGAGTGGATGGTCGGCGGCGACGGCGTGCATGGCGGCATGACACTCCGCGTTTTCCATCGCTGTAGGGAACAGGTATACGTCAATATCACGCGCTGCTGTCATGGCGGAGATGATGGCGTGGCGTTCGGCGGGCAGTTCCTCTCCGCCAGAGAGAAGGCAGAGTGCTGCCCTGCTGTTTGACGGCAGACGAATTTTCCCCGTGATTCCTGCAAGCTGTACCGCGATGTGCTCAAGGAACCCGAGACTGTGAATCGGCTTTGCGAGATTGTCGAGACGGTACTGTGCCGCATCCATCACCGTGCGGTTTGGCGCGGGGATGTCGTATGTATTTTCCCCAGTTGCTGAGGAGGCAGGGAGTGTCCTGTGCGGCGGCAGGAGAAAGGGCTCGCAGCAACGCGGTGAAGCGTCCGTCGCCGCCCATGCCATGAGCATCAGCTCCAGCATCCGCAGGGCAATCGACGATCCCGCCGCCTCGCTCAGGCGGATGTCGAGCCGCAGCATTGGGGTGAGTCCCAGATGGCGCAGTGCGTGGGGCTGAGAGTGCTCCGTCAGTGATGCGTGGGATGCGAGCAGCGCGTGCACGCAGTTCGGTGCAATGGCGTGCGCGATGAGTGCCGCTGATGTCGTATTTGCGCCGTCCAGAACAACCAGAATGTGATGTGCGGCGGCACCGAGGATGATGCCCGCGATACAGCCAAGCTCAAAGCCGCCAACCTTGGCGAGTACGTCGATGCCGTCCTGCGGATCGGGCTGATTGACGGCGAGCGCACGCCGCACAATCTCCACTTTGTGATGCAGACGCTCATCCGAGATATTTGCCCCGCGCCCTGTGACCTCCTCAGGGGTGAGGCGGAGGATGGCGGCGGTGATGGCGGCACTCGATGTTGTGTTCGAGATTCCCATCTCGCCGGGCAGAATGCAGCGGTCGCCGCGTGCAGCACAGTCCGCCGCGAGACCGATCCCTGTCTCGATTGCCTGTATTGCCAGTGCGTGCGTCATGGCGGCACCCTTGGTCATGTTTGCCGTCCCGCGTGCAATGCTGCGGTAAAGCAGGTCGGGGATTCCCGCCGTGTCGGCATTGACGCCGAGATCGGCAACGCAGAGACGGGCGGGGACGTAGTTGGCGACGGCGTTTGCCGCGCCGCCTCGTGCCATCAGATAGTTGCACATCATGTTCAGCGTCGTCTCAGGTGGGTACGCACTGACGCTCTCGGCAGCAACACCATGATCGGCACAGGAGATGACGACACTCGTCTGCGGCGGGGCGGGATGGAGTTCACCCGTCAGTGCAATATAGCGTGCGAGGGCATCGCCCAGCTGCCCGAAATGAATCCCGCTGCGCGTGCAGAGCGCAGCGGTCACGCGGCTGGCGAGCGGAGCATCGGGCACAGTGATAGCGGCGATGGTCTTTTGCAGGAGATTCATGCGTTCTTTTTCTCCTTTTCCATGCGCTTCAGGGAGAGTCCGATGCGGCCGCGCTCTTCATCGAGGCTGATAACCATGACGTCGAGCGTGTCTCCGACGGACAGCACATCGAGCGGATGCTTAACACGGCGGCGGTCCATCTCCGAGATGTGGAGCAGTCCCGCCTGCTTCAGGCCAATGTCGATGAATGCGCCGAAGTCCGTGATGTTGCGCACGGTTCCGCGCATGATCGTGCCGACGGCGAGGTCGGAGAGCTTGACGATATTCTGCCGCATCAGCGGCGCGGGCAGGTCCTCGCGCGGGTCGCGCCCGGGGCGTGCAATCGCTTTCAGAATGTCGGTGACGGTCGGGATGCCCGCGTGTAGTTTTTCCGCCAGTGCCTGTGGGCTGGTGTGGGCGGTCTTTTGGGCGAGTGCAGGCAGCTTTGTGCGGTCGCCGAGATCGCTCTCTGCTGCGCCGAGTTCGGCGAGGATGCTGCGTGCAAGCGTGTAGGACTCGGGATGGATCGCCGTGCCGTCGAGCGGCGTTTCCCCGTCATGGATGCGCAGGAATCCCGCGCATTGGGTAAATGCCGCATCACCGAGACGCGCCACATCGTGCAGAGCACTACGGTTTTTGAAACGGCCATGCTTGTTGCGGTAGGCGACGATGTTCTTGGCGACCGCGGTATTGATGCCCGCAATACGACCGAGGAGTGCCGGGGAGGCGGTGTTGAGATCCACACCGACATGGTTGACGGCGTCCTCGACAGTCGCATCGAGTGTGTCCTTCAGTTCCTTCTGGCTGACGTCATGCTGATACTGTCCGACACCGATCGCCTGTGGGTCGATCTTAACGAGCTCTGCCAGTGGATCCTGCACGCGGCGCGCGATGGATACCGCGCCGCGAATCGTTACATCGTAGTCCGGCAGCTCTTCCTTGGCGAGTGCGGAGGCGGAATAGACCGATGCGCCTGCTTCGTTCGTGATAAGATAGTGCACGTTCTTCCACTTATTCGTGCGGATCAGTGCCGCAACGAATTGCTCCGTCTCATAGGATGCCGTGCCGTTGCCGATGGAGATGAGCGTGATGCCGTGTTCTGCCACGAGCTTCTCCACCGACTTTGCGGCTGCCGCGCGCGCGCTGTCGCTCTGTGTCACCTGAATGACGCCGCTCGCGCGGACGTTACCCGTCGCGTCGACGACCGCCATCTTGCATCCCGTGCGGTAGCCGGGATCAAGCCCGAGTACCGTATGCCCTGCAAGCGGAGGCTGCAGGAGCAGCTGGCGCAGATTGTGTCCAAAGATGCGGATTGCCTTTTCCTCCGCCTGTGCCGTCAGGTCGGCACGCAGTTCGCGTTCCAGTGCAGGAACGAGGAGACGCTTGTAGCCGTCCTCCACGGCAGCGCGCAGCTCCTCGGTGAAAATTGACGGACGCCGATGGATACGCCGACTGATCCATGCAATGTTTTCCTCGTGATCTATGCTGATGTGTACGGTGAGACAGCCCTTCTTCTCACCGCGGTTAATGGCGAGGATACGGTGAGAGGGGAGGGTACGGGCGGGCTCACGGTAGCCGTCATACATCGCAAAGGTATCCGCTCCCTCCGCCGTGTGGTCAAGGGATGTCTCGAGGATGGCGGTGCGCCGGTATACGTCGCGCAGGGTGCGGCGCACCTCTGCTTCGTCCATGATCTGCTCGGCAAGAATGTCGCGTGCCCCTGCCAATGCGTTGGCAGGGGAGGGGACGTCTGCTGCCGAATTGACAAAGGCAGCGGCGTATTCCTCGGCATTGCCCTTCGTCTCGCGCTGTAGGAGGATCGCGTCGGCGAGCGGTGCGAGCCCACGCTCGCGTGCCATCGAAGCACGCGTGCGCTTTTTTTGCTTGTAGGGGCGGTAAAGATCCTCTAGGGTCTGCAGCTTTTCGGTCGCCTCGATTGCCGTGCGCAGCTCCTCGTTCAGCTTGCCCTGCTCCTCAATGCGCGTGAGAATCTCCTCCTGCCGCTTGACGAGACTGCGCAGATAGGTCAGTCGTTCCTCCACGCGGCGCAGCACTTCATCCTCGAGTGAGCCCGTCGCCTCCTTACGATAGCGTGCAATAAACGGGATCGTATTGCCCTCGTCGAGGAGGGAAATGACGGACTCTACTTGTTTCGGCCGAATGGAGAGCTCCTTAGCAATTGACGCAGGAATATCGGAAATACGCATGACATCCAACCTTTCTCTTGTGATTCTTTCATCATTATAACATGAATTTTTTTTGGTGCAAAAGAGACAGCCGATCAATCGGTATTAGGACTATTGACAGAAACCCGTGGATAGAGTATTATAATACATAAATAATAATGACTTTAGATTTATAGGAATTAGGGATTACTATGCGCGAACGTACATTATTAACGCCGAGCGAAGTGACGGACATCCTTCGCCGGAACAAGAAAAAAGTGACACCACAGCGGCTTGCCGTCTATGCGGCTCTCGCCGATACGACAGAGCATCCGACGGCGGAGACGCTCTATAAGGAGCTGCGCGCCGACTATCCGACCATGAGTCTGGCGACGGTCTATAAGTCCCTCGATGCGTTCTGTGAGATCGGCATTGTCCGCGAGCTGAATGTGGGCGAGGAGGCATTTCGTTACGATGCGGATATTTCGCCACATCCTCACATCCGCTGTATGTCCTGTGACAGGGTGGCAGACGTCCCAATTACGGCGCTTCCGGCACTGGACAAGAATGTTGCCTCAGTGACGGGGTACCGCATCGTCTCTCAACAGATGTATTTCTTCGGGTACTGCCCCGAATGCCAAAAGAAGAAAGCAGGAGCATGAGCTTGTAAATAGGGAAATACTGTGCGCCGCTCATGAGCGTTATTGGCAGCACTCATACGAACTGAAATACGGTATCGTATGGGTGTTTTTTGTGTGCCGAATGTATCAGTGCTTCCTTAAGTTGCACTTGACTTGATAATTCGACGCGTAAAATAGAGGTGGGATTGCTGATCTTCTGAAATGATCCGTACTAAAGCAAAAGGGACTGTTGTACGAAGCTGTAAACTTCGTGCAGCAGTCCCTTTGAATTATACCGGTCAGCGGCGATTTCTGCGTGCGAGAATGCGAATGACCTTTGCGCCCGTGCTCTTGATCTTGCGGATGGGGGCGACGCGCGTCGTCGTCTTGGGGCGAATCTCCGTCGGTGTACGGAAATCACCGCGCCGCAGATGCGTGCTCTTAATCTTGTCCGGTTGGAAAAATTTGCGCAGGACGTGGGCGATGGGGTCGAGTGGCACGTTTTCCCGACAGAGGTAGACGTCGAGGGAGACGTGGCGCATGGCCGGGTGCACATGGAGGGCAACATGTCCACCCGGCACGAGTGCCAGCAGCGAGAGCACGCCGCTCTCCTGTCCGCTGCTGATGATCTCGATGGGTGACAGCCCTACCGTGCGCAGTGCATCAGAGACTTGATCGCGCAGGGCTTCTTCCGTGCTGCACCGATCGCCTTTACAATCATAAAAATCCACGGTCAGCAGCCTTGATTGAATCTCCATCTGCTTCAGTCTCCTTCTTACATGTATAATCTTACACTCATTATAGAGGAAGAATGGTGCTCCCGTCAAGGCATATCGCAGAAGGCTCGAATATGTATGGATAGCAAGAGAATGGACGCGATGTTGTTTCTATAAAATAAAATCTTGATAAAATCTCGTGTCACATGGAAAAAAATCACTTCTTATGTTATACTGATTCTGCACGTCCATTGACAGATGGCAGGGAGTATATCTTCTTAATTTAGAAAATCTGCCAATGCGCGAATGCATATCATGCTACACATATTGCGGAAGGAGACTCCATTAACAATGTTTGGTCTTTTTGGTGGACACGATATGGGGATTGATCTCGGTACGGCAAACACGCTCGTTCACGTCAAAGGACGTGGAATTGTGCTGCGTGAGCCGTCCGTGGTTGCGATAAAAAGTGATACAGGGGACGTTCTCGCGGTGGGCGAGGAAGCAAAGCAGATGATCGGCCGCACACCGGGCAACATTGTGGCCATTCGCCCGATGAAGGACGGTGTCATTGCGGACTTCGACGTGACGCAGGCGATGCTGAAGTACTTCATCCGCAAGGCGATGCGTTCCAAGTCGTTCGTTCGTCCGCGCGTGGTGGTCGGTGTGCCCTCGGGGGTCACCGAGGTGGAGAAGCGTGCCGTCATTGATGCTGCACAGCAGGCGGGCGCGCGCGAGGCGTATCTCATCGAGGAGCCGATGGCAGCAGCAATCGGTGCGGGACTTCCCGTCGAAGAAGCGACGGGGAGCATGGTCGTCGATATCGGCGGCGGCACGACGGAGATCGCCGTGATCTCGCTCGGCGGCATCGTTACGAGCCGCTCCATCCGCATCGGCGGCGATGAGATGGACTCCTCCATCGTCCAGTATATTAAGCGCATGTATAACCTCATGATCGGCGAGCGTACGGCAGAGGAGATCAAGATCTCTGTCGGTACGGCGATTGTGACGCCCGATACGGATCGTACGATGGACATCCGCGGACGCGACCTCGTGAGCGGTCTGCCGAAGACGCTGACGATCCATGCCAAGGAGATCCGCGAAGCACTCAACGAGCCAATCTACAAGATCATCGATGCAGTGAAGAACACGCTTGAGAAGACACCGCCGGAACTCGCGGCGGACGTCATGGATCACGGCATTATGATGACGGGCGGCGGCGCACTCCTCATGAACCTCGACAAGCTGCTCTCGCATGAGACGGGGATGCCCGTGCTTGTCTCGGAGGATGCGCTCTCCTGTGTTGGTGAGGGGACGGGGCGCACACTTGAGAACATCGGGCTGCTCAAGAATGTCGTCATGTCCTCGAAGAAATTGAAACAATGATTGACCGACTCGAACGGGCACGGCAGTCCGGACGCAAGATCTGGGCGCTGCTCTTTGTTCTGCTTGCCCTCTTCTGCATTATTTTCTTTGCGGCACGCGGTCGATTTCAGGTTACAGCATCGACGGGGACGGTGGGCACGGTGCTCGCGCCCTTTGAGATGGCGGCGTCCTTCATTGGACAGCAGATCCAGACCGTTACGGCGAACGTATGGGAAATTGCGACGGTACATGAGCAGAACAAGATGCTCAAAAACGAAGTCGAGCAGCTGCGGCAGGAGAATACGACAGCGGCGGAGTACGCCGCTGAGAATGAACGCCTGCGCGAGCTCTTGGCCTACAAGCAGGGAGCGCATCAGTTCGATCTCCTCGCTGCACGCGTGATCGGCAGAGATGCGGAGCTGTGGACGAGTACGATTGTCGTCGACCGTGGCTCGAAGGACGGTGTGCGGGAGAATATGCCTGTGGTCACGGGCAAGGGGCTCGTCGGTCACGTGACCGAGGTCGGCCCGGTCTCCTCCAAGGTGCAGCTCATCCTCGATGCGCGCTCCTCGGTCGGTACGATCATTCAGCGGCCTGAGTCGCGTGTGACGGGCATCCTCACGGGAACGATGGATAATCCCTATATGCCGCAGATGGTCGATATCCCGCGAAATGCAGACGTAGAGGATGGCGATGCAGTCGTCACATCGGGGTTCGGCGGCATCTATCCCAAGGGGATTGCCGTTGGGCATGTCGCTGCACAGCACAGCGACGACAGCGGCCTTTTGAAGGTCGCTGTCATTGAAACGGCGGTGGACTTCCAGCGGCTTGAGGACGTCGCGATCATTACAGCGTCGCGCGAAGCGCCTCCGACGCCAATCCAGCCGACGCCCCTCAGCCCGGGGGCTGAGGCAGCGGCACAGATCTCAGCAGCACAGACAAAGGCGGCAGCACAGTGAAGAAATATCGGCTTTTTGTCCTGTTTTTCCTCGTCCTCTTTGTCCTGCAGTTTTCCTTTCTCCCGCTGATTTCCATCTACGGTGTGGTTCCTGATCTCCTCGTTTTGGCAACCGTCTCCTTCTCCTTTTTGCGCGGCAGCGCATGGGGGGCTCTGATCGGCTTTTCGCTCGGTCTCATGCAGGATCTCAGTGCGGGCGCATTCTTTGGACTGAACGCATTTTTGCTGACACTGATCGGACTCTTCTTTGGTCGCTTTTCGGATCGCGTACTGCAGGAACAGTTCTTCTTGCCGCTCGCGGCGTCGGTTGCAGCAACACTGGCAAAGTATCTGTGCTCGGCACTGATTGTCTATTTGCTCGGCTATCGCTTCAATCTCTTCCTGCACATGGAGCGCGTGCTCTTTGTCCTACTCGTATTCCAGGTGGTCTTTGCCTATCCGGTTCACTGGGCAACCTTTTACATCAGCCGGCGCATACATGAACCACAATAAGGGAGTGTATCATTGATCCCTCAGACAGTTTTCTCGGAGTGTAATTTTGAACGAACATGAAGATTTCAGCGGACGTCTGCAAGTCCTCGGCGGTGTGATCGTTCTCATCATCGCCGTTCTCATCGGGCGCGCGGCGTATCTCCAGATTTACGATGGGGAACTCTATGCACGGCTGGCGGAGGGCAACCGCATCCGCATCATTCCGGCGGAGGCGGCGCGCGGAACATTCTTCGACCGAAACGGAGAGCTGCTGGTCACGAATCGCCCCGGCTTTACGGTATCACTCCTGCCGCTGACCGAGCCGATTTCCCCCGAGGTGATCGCGCGCGTCTCAAAGCTCATCAATGTTCCCGTTGCCGAGATTCAAAAAAAGATCGATGCTCACGTCGGCTTTGACCCCATTCGCATCAAGAATGATGTTCTGCCCGATATCGTTACCATTATCGAGGAGCAGAAGGACGCCTATCCCGGTGTCGTCATCGAGGTTCTCCCCGTGCGTGACTACATATACGGCGAGTATGCGGCACACGTCTTTGGCTATGTGAGCGAGATCAATGAGATGGAGCTTGAAAAGCGAAAGGATGAGGGGTATAAATCCGGTGACATCATCGGAAAGTTCGGGCTGGAGCGTGTCTACGACAAGGAGATCCGCGGCGTCAAGGGCGGAGATCAGGTGGAGGTCGATGTATCGGGACGCCCCGTGCAGATCCTCGGACGTCAGTCCCCTGTGCCGGGCAATGACCTTGTTCTCACCATCGACAAGCACATCCAGGAGGCAGCGGAGCGCGCCGTCGATGAGCAGCTAGCCATCGTCCATGCGAATGCGGCAGCCGCCGTCGTCATGAACCCGCAGACGGGCGAGGTGCTCGCCATGGTCAGCCGCCCCGCGTTCAACCCGAATCTCTTTGCGGGCGGCATCTCCACGCAGAACTGGAATGTCCTGAACAACAACCCGTTTCACCCTATGGACAACAAGGCGATTACGGGAGAGTACCCGCCGGGCTCGACCTTTAAGATTGTCACGGGCACGGCGGCGCTCGCAGAGCACAAGGTGACGCCGCAGGAAAAGATCTTCGACTCCGGCCGCCACTGGATTATCCCCAAGACGAACGCGGGCGGCGAGGCACTTGGCTGGATCAACTTCCAGCAGGCGATGGCGCACTCGGACAACGTCTACTTCTATGAGATGGGCAACCGTCTCGGTGTCGATACACTCGAACGCTATGCGCGGATGTTCGGTCTCGGACAGCGCACGGGCATTGATCTCCCCTTTGAGGCGGAGGGACTAGTGCCGAACCGTCAGTATAAAAAGGACAACTACGAGGACGGTGACTGGTATCTCTCTGAGACCTTCGATGCGGCGATCGGACAGGGGTTTAACCTTGTAACCCCGCTTCAAGCAGCGATGGTCATGGGGGAGATTGCGGCGAACGGCAGACGCTATCAGCCGCATCTCGTTCAGCGTATTGTCGATGTCAACGGCAATACGGTGCGTGACTTTCAGCCCGTCCTGCTCTCCGAATTGGATGTCAATCCAGGGGTTATTCGTCAGGTGCAGGAGGGACTGCACGAGGTGACGAAGTTCGGTACGGCAGCCGGCGTGTTCGCTGGATTTTCGATTGATATTGCCGGTAAAACAGGGACAGCGGAGAACTCGCAGGGGCGCGACCACGGCTGGTTCGTGGCGTACGGGCCGTTTGCGAATCCGAATATTGTGGTTGCCGTGATTGTGGAGCAGGGTGGTTTTGGCTCTATGTCAGCTGTGCCGATCGGGCGCAGGATTATGGAAGCCGCCTTTGGTCTGGATCGTGAGCAGCCCGCAGGGAGCAAGTGAGGGATGGAAATGAGTGAGGAAAAGATCAAGATCAAAGGGGAGAACGGCGGCCTGTCGCTTGCCTTTCCCGCCGCCATGCCCTTTTCGGAGATCATGGAGGAACTGGGGAAGAAACTGGACTCGGGGGCTGGGTTCTTTCTGCGCGGCACGCTCGTTCGTGTTCCGCGTGATCGCTTCTCGCAGGGAGAACTCGCCGATGTGCAGGAGCTCTTTCGGACGCACGGGCTAATCTGCCGGCTGGCAAAGCCTGCGGCAGAGTCCGCGCCTGTCGCATCACCGCAGACATCTGCCCCGCAGCCGTCCGCCAAAGGGAAGGGCGAGCCAGAGCTGCAGCAGATGGTCGTTGTCGATAAGACGCTGCGCGGCGGTCAGGCGATTGAGACCGAGGGCTCAGTCATTGTTTTTGGCAACGTCAACCCCGGGGCGCAGATCACGGCGGGGGGGAGCATTGATGTGCGCGGCACATGCCGCGGCGTGATCCATGCCGGAGCAGCAGGGGACTCGACGGCATTCATCATCGCGGATCGGCTGATGCCGACCCAGATTCGCATCGCAAACTATGTGGCGCGCTCCCCGGATGAGCCCGAAGACAGCGGCAAGGCAGAGCGCGCCTATGTAAAAGACGGTCAAATCGTCATTGAACCAATAGAGAGGTAGGTTCTAAGGTATGAGTGAAATCTATGTGGTGACATCGGGTAAGGGAGGCGTCGGAAAAACGACGACGACAGCGAACATCGGCGTCGGATTTGCCATGCGCGGAAAGAGTGTCGTGCTCATTGATACCGACACGGGGCTGCGCAATCTGGATCTCCTGCTCGGACTCGAGAATCGTATCATGTACGATCTCGTCGATGTGACATCGGGGCATGTGCCGTACAAAAAGGCACTTGTCCGCCACAAAAAATACGATTCACTCTACCTGCTGCCGACCTCGCAGGTCAAGGACAAGAGTGCCGTGAATCCCGAGGAGCTCGCGGCGCTCTGTGAGGATTTGCGTCGTTCCTACGATGTCATCATCATCGACTGCCCCGCAGGGATCGAGCAGGGATTCAAGACGGCGATTGTCGCCGCCGATACGGCGATCGTCGTTACCATGCCGGAGATCTCGGCGGTGCGTGATGCGGACAAGATCATCGGCGAGCTCGGACGCGCGGACAAGGAGGATATCCGCCTCGTCGTCAATCGCATCCGTCCGAAGATGATCGAAAAGGGCGATATGCTCGATATGGACGACATCGACGAGATCCTCTCGGTCACGTGCATCGGGCAGATTCCCGATGATGAGATGGTCGTGACGAGCACGAACCGTGGCGAGCCATGTGTTACGATGAAGGACTCTCCGGCGGGGCAGGCGTACCTCGATGTCGTTGCACGGCTCTGCGGCGAGGATGTTCCCTTCCGTGAGTTGGCGAAAGAGAGTCTTTGGGAAACAATCAAGGGAAAACTCTTTGGGAAGAAGTAAGGAGGCGTTGGCGTGATTGAAGCACTGAGAAAACTTCTTGGAAAGAAAGAGAGCTCAGGCGATGTGGCACGCCGTCGTCTGCAGCTGGTGATCATCAATGACCGCGCAAATGTCTCGCCTGAGATCATGGACAGCATGAGGGCAGAGATCGTGCAGGTCATTTCAAAGTATATGTATATCGACACGCGCGAGATGGAGTTCGCGCTTGAGAACGAGAATGATGCCATGGCACTCGTTGTCAACATCCCCGTTGTCAGCGTACAGCATGGCGGCACGCATAGGCATCGGAGATGATCCTCTCAAAACGGCTTCTGCGCCGTACGGATGTCACGCTGATTCTCGCGGCTGCGGCGATTGTCGTCATGAGTCTCGTCATCATCGGCAGTGCGACCCATGTCAATACGCTGAGTGAGGAACGCTACTGGTTCGTTCAGCGGCAGGGTATCTCGATCATCGTCGATATTGCCCTCGCAGCGTTCTTGATGAACTTTGACTATAAGATCTTGCAGCGCTATGGGAATCACTTCTACGTGTTCAATCTCGTGCTGCTCATCCTCGTCATGCTCGTCGGACAGACGGCACTCGGTGCGCAGCGATGGATTGCGCTCGGTCCGATCAGCATACAGCCGTCGGAGTTCTCCAAACTCATCATGATCATCGCGCTTGCCGCCATGATCGAAAAACGCGATAAGATTGACTCCATCGTGGACCTCGTCCCCGTGGCAGCGTATGTCGGCGTTCCGTTCCTTCTCGTTCTGAAGCAGCCGGATCTCGGTACGTCGCTCGTCTTTCTGGCGATCTTTTTCGGCATGGTCTTTGCGGCGGGGATACGACTGCGCCTTTTCTTTGGCATCTTTGCCGCGGGACTTGCGGCGATGCCCGTGCTCTGGCATTTTCTCAAGGACTACCAGAAAATGCGCATCATGGTGTTCATGGATCCGAACGTCGATCCGCTCGGCGCGGGCTATCACATCATCCAATCGAAGATTGCGATTGGCTCGGGTATGCTGTTCGGGAAGGGGCTCTTTGGCGGGACGCAGAGCCAGCTGAACTTCCTGCCCGAGAACCATACGGACTTTATCTTCTCCGTCGTAGGAGAGGAGCTTGGCTTTGTCGGCTGTACCATTTTGCTCCTCCTCTATCTCATCGTCCTCTGGCGCGGGATACGGATCGCGCAGAATGCGAGTGATACGTTCGGACGGCTGCTCGCGGTCGGCATCACATCGATGATCACCTTCCATGTCCTCGTCAACGTGGGCATGACGATGGGCATTATGCCCGTCACGGGCATACCGCTGCCGCTCATGAGCTACGGCGTCAGTTCGCTGACGACGAATTTGATCGCGATCACGATCTTGCTCAACATCCACATGCGCAAGGCAAAATTTGTATTCTGAGAGAGGAATTATTCCAGGGAGGATTTATGGTCAAGTTGGAACAGGAGATGCTTCAGGCTGTCGAGAAACCCGCACGCTATACGGGCGGCGAATGGAACGCGCAGCCGAAGGACTCCGCCGCCGTCCTTTGCCGCATCGCGCTCGCGATGGCGGACGTCTATGAGGTCGGCATGTCAAACCTCGGGCTGAAGATTCTCTATGAGATTTTGAACCGCCGCGATGACATCGCGGCGGAACGTGTTTATGCGCCCTGGCTCGATATGGAAGAGGAAATGCGCCGCCGCGGCATCCCGCTCTTTTCGCTCGAAACCTTCCAGGAGGTTTCTTCCTTCGACATCCTTGGCTTCTCGCTGCAGTACGAACTTCTCATCACGAACACGCTCAACATGCTTGACCTCGCAGGGCTGCCGCTCCATGCGGCGGAGCGCACGGACGAGCAGCCCTTCGTCATCGGCGGCGGCCCCTGCGTATACAACACGGAGCCGATCGCCGACTTCTTCGACTTCTTCGTGCTCGGCGACGGCGAGGAAATCGTCGTCGAGGTGTGCGACGCCTTGATTGCCTGGAAGAAGGAGGGTCGCCCGGACGGCAGGCGTGGCTTCCTGCGCCGCGCTGCGCGGATTCCGGGCGTCTACGTGCCGTCCTTTTATGCGCCCGAGTACGATGCGCAGGGCATGTTCACAGGGCTTCGCCTCCTCGATGAGGCAGCTTCGCCGCAAATCTATCGGCGCGTCGTCAAGGATCTCGATGCCGCGCCCTTTTTGGAAAAGCCCGTCGTGCCGTACCTCGGCATCGTGCACGACCGCCTCATGCTGGAGCTTTTCCGCGGCTGCACGCGCGGCTGCCGCTTCTGTCAGGCGGGCATGGCATACCGCCCCGTGCGCGAGCGCCGTCCCGAGACGCTCGAATCTCTGGCGCGCACGCTCTTCGATTCGACGGGCTACAACGAGATGTCCTTGACGTCGCTCTCGTCCGCCGACTACTCGTGCCTCTCGCCGCTCGTCGACGGGCTTCTTGCCGGCACTCAGGGTGAGCGCGTGAGCTTTTCCCTGCCGTCTTTGCGCATCGACAGCTTCTCCGTCGACATCGCCGAGCGATTGCAGCAGGTGCGAAAGAGCGGCCTGACGTTTGCGCCCGAAGCGGGTACGCAGCGTCTGCGCGACGTCATCAACAAGAACGTGACGGAAGACGACTTGCTGCACTCGGTGCGCACGGCGTTCGAGCAGGGCTGGAAGGCGGTCAAGCTCTACTTCATGATGGGGCTGCCGACCGAGACGGACGAGGACATCGTCGGCATCGCAGAACTCGCGCAGAAAGTTGTCGACTGCTACAAGGAAGTCAAGGGGAAGCGCGGCGTCAAGGTCACGGTGTCCGTCTCGTGCTTCGTGCCCAAGGCGTACACGCCGTTCCAGTGGTTTGCGCAGGTGCCGCAGGAAGAATTCGAGCGCAGGCAGCGGCTCTTGAAGGAGAGCATACGCGACCGCGCGATTTCGTTCCATTACCATGACGCACGCGCGAGTGTCCTTGAAGGAGCGCTGTCACGCGGCGATCGCAGGCTCTCCGCCGTCATCGAGACGGCGTGGCGAAACGGCGCGAAGTTCGACGGCTGGACGGATCAGTTCAAAGACGAAGTCTGGAAGGACGCCTTTCGCCGCTGCGGCGTTGCGCCCGAGTTCTACAGCCAGCGCACGCGCGATCTGGAAGAAGTCCTGCCGTGGGCGCACACGAGTCCGGGCGTGTCTGAGGACTTTTTACGCCGCGAGTGGCAGCGTGCACAGGAGGCGGCGCTCACGCACGACTGCCGGCGCGAAACGTGTACGGGCTGCGGCGTCTGTCCCGAGCTTGGCTGCGACGTCGTCGATTGGAGGGGAGAAGCATGAAGCTGCGCGCACTCTTGACGAAGGGCGAGGAGATCCGCTTCATCTCGCATCTCGACTATGCGGCTCTCATCGAGCGGGCGATTCGCCGCGCCAAACTGCCTGTCGCCTACTCAGAGGGGTTCAACCCGCACATGAAGTTCTCGTTCGCCTCGGCGCTCGCCGTGGGCGTGACGAGCGAGGTGGAGGTCATGGACGTGGAGCTTTCGCGCCCCGTCGCGCAGCCCGAGGCGTGGGACAGACTCGCCGCCGCCCTGCCGCCGGGCGTTCGCCTCGGTCGCCTCGTCCCGTACGAGGGCAAGGCGAAGTCGCTGATGGCGGCGGTCGACCGCGCCGAGTACCGCGTGCGCGTGCCCTATGCGGGCGCGGAGGAGGCGGCGCGGCGCGCTGTCGCCGCCTTTTTCGCTGCGCCCGAGGCCATCTATCGGCGCGTCCTGCCGAAGAAGACGCGCGAGGTCGACGCGAAAGCGTACCTGAAGGAAATCCGCGTCGAAAAAGAGGGCGGCTGCCTGCTGCTCTTTCTCGCCATCGCCGTCACGCCTGAGGGAAGTCTGAAGCCTGGCGAGGCGATCGGGCTTCTGGCGCACGACTTCGGTCTCGCCGTCGAGCCGAGGGAGGCCGAGATCTGCCGCACGGCGCTCCTTTCGGGCGGCAAAGACCTTTTCGCCCTGATCGAATCGTAAGACCGATACTCATCGATGGAGTTGATGTGATGAAAACCATTCTTGTAAACTGCGCCCCCGAAGAGACGCGCATGGCGATCGTGGAAAGCGACGAGCTTCTGGCAGTC